>JACCDW010797747.1_pt1 | contig 17874 bp, 51 predicted proteins | sample 7449781 | NCBI WGS metagenome assembly JACCDW01 (sample SAMN15323449, study PRJNA562643) | freshwater metagenome | isolation source: river surface water | place: USA:Blue River Watershed | collected 2017-08-18
TGGACTTAAGGAAGGGGATACTGTAGAATGGAATGACCGTGGAGACGGTAGTTTTGAAATGAGGAAAGTAAATGGCCCTGAGTGAATCAGTAGAACAAAGTCTAAAAGAAGCAGAAGCAAACCTGAGAAATGCTTTAGCATATGCTGCACGTCAGGAGAAACCTTTTGTTTCTCGTGAGATTTCGGAAATGATTTGTCGCATTGATAGTTTAATCAAAACTGACCAACTTCTAGACAAACTTGAAGATAGAATGAAAGGTTTTGGTGATGATAAAGGTTCTTTTGGAACTTTCTTCAGTTAAGAACTATTAACCAATCCCAAAGAAAACATTAAGAAACCTTACAATTCCCTTAAATAGTGTTAGAATATGAACACATTACGGGAGCAAACTATGACTTTTTCATCAGGAAAACAAACCAAACTTACTGATGATGAATGGAAAGAAATGACCGCACTTAAGAATGCAATCAATCAACGACCTGCTGCAGTAGTTCCAGAAAAAATGGAGGAGTTTACTGAGTATCTTGTACGCAGTCTTAAAGAACGGGGTGGTTGACCATATATACTACTTTAAGGAACACAAACTGATGAATCTTAAAACAATTTTAGTTGCAGGACTTATCTTGTCTCCTGTTCCTGCACTTTCTCAGCAAGTAAATGTTTATCAAACTTGCACAACCTATAAAGAAAACTATATTCCAGGATATTATGATCGTTATGGTAACTATGTTCAAGGAACTGTAACTACTCAGAGATATACTGCTTCGTGTGGAAATGCTAACTATTCTCAACCAGTTGTAGTTGCTCAACCTGCTCCTGTTGTAGTTGCTCAACCTGCACCTGTTTATGCTAATAATAGATATAGAAGAGGATATTGTTCACCCGCAAGAACTACTCTAGGTGGACTTCTAGGTGGTGGTATTGCTGCAGCAGCATCAAAGAAAAATGCTTGGAGTTGGTCTATTCCTCTGGGCGCAGTCTTGGGAACTGGAGCAGCAAACGCAACCTGTTACTAACTTGGATCGTCCAAAGTGTCCCTATAGTGTAAGCAACAACCTTTGAAATGGCAACTCGCGGTCGTATTGGAATCGAACTTCCTGATGGTTCTATTCTCTCCGCATATCACCACTGGGACTCTTATGAATCCTGGTTGGGTCGTATTCTGAAGACGCATTACAATAGCAAAGAACTTGCTGCCGAACTTATTGATGGTGGTGATATGAGTTCTGCTTGGACTAATGCAGGTTTCACTAATGAAACTGTTGAGCAAGGTCCACTCTATTACTCTGCTCGCGGTGAAGATGCTCCCCCTCGCCTTGATGCTGACCTATGTGAGTATCTGCTGCCTGATAATAGTGAAGAGTATGCCTATGTCTTCCGCAATGGTGAGTGGGTATGCTATAATATGAACCGATTCGACGATAGCAAACTTCCCGAAATCGTTGAAATCCCCTCTGCTGCTCTTCACATTTGAATAAAATGACACATTATAAACAACCGATTGGTATCGGAACTTACATTTGTCCTCATACTGGGTATCTCGTTGATTATGCAATTTGGTCCGATGAAGACATTGCCGAAGGTACAAAATTTCTCAATAAAATTCTAGAAGGTGCCAAAGAGAATAAGGTTAATCCTGAATATTATCTAAAGGAATTTTTGACCGAAGAAAAATAATTACTACTTAAATTATGAAAACTTCTACTGCTCTTGGTGTTGCTTTTGGTGTAATTGTTCTTGCTACGGCAGGACTCTTCTTTCAGGCGTGGATTCTTGGAATCATTCTGTCTTGGTTTAGTGTATCACTAACATTCTGGCAGAACTTTTTGATTATCCTTCTTGCCAATATGATTACTTACAATGCTGGAGGTTCTTCCAAGTGAAACGCAAGTATGTTGCTTTTGGACTAACTGCTTTTGCAGTATCTCTTGGGTGGAATGTATTTCTTATTCAACGTGATGATGCACTCCATAAAGCATACTATCGTCATCAAGTAACTCAACAACTCAAATGATCTCAAAACGACTCCGCGACCTGATTAAAAAAGCACAAATGAACAAAGAAGCAGAAGAGTTTTGGAAGGAAGTTGAGCGTGAGGCAGCGCGATTAGAAGTTCCTGTTGATTACTACCTTGCCGAGTTCTATTGATGTCTCTGTTAACTTTCTTCGCAATATGGTTGGTGCTTTCTATTATCTTAGGACCTATTGTTGGAACTGTGATTAGAAACAACTCAACTACACTTGACGAAGACAACATTAACAACTAAACTTGAGAGGTAACTTACAAAAACAAATGGCACAAAAATACTTGTATGTGGTTGATCATTATGTTCCTTTTCCTTCCAGCGAATATGGTGGACTTTGGAATGTAATTGCTGAAGATGATGATGAGTGTTTTGATTTGATTTCAGCAGAAGATGACGGAAACTTCTATGAACAACACTACACAGTTCTGCGTGAGAATATTCTGAACTCACAAACTTATGCTCTTGCTGAAGATGTAGAGTCCGCAGTAGTTGAATCATTTACCACCTGATGACTAACACTAATAAAATGATATTTGATTTGAAGACGCAGTATCAAGAACGTATTGAACAACTGCAAGATAAAATTGTAGAGCAGCAAAAAGAGATTCTACAACTACAAGAACAAATCAAACTCTTTTCTACTGAAAAGTTTTATGACTGCTGAAGTTCCACCTATGACTAACCACGACTATATCATTCAAGAACTATTAGATACTGAAACATTACTTTCTTACTATAAAATCTTAAAACGACATGTAAATGGGGAGTATGTTGCTGTTAATAGCAAAAGGTATATGTGGCTTTCTGATGCGGAAAAAGATGTTAGAGTATTGAGAAAATATAAAAAACCAATCTATCATTATGTGAAGGATGAAGAATAAATAATGGTGCTTGTTTGTGGTTATTCAAGCAAAAGATTAGAGGCAGAAATGCCTCTTTTCTTGTATAAATAAGTATAACCACAAACAAAGCAGTATGAATAACTATTATACCTACGCTTATCTGCGTGAGGATAGAACGCCTTATTACATTGGTAAAGGTAAGGAATATAGAGCACATCAAAGAAATAAAACAGATATTAAACCACCAAAAGATAAGTCTAGAATACTTTTTCTTAAACAAAATCTAACTGAAGAAGAGGCATTTGAGCACGAAGTTTATATGATTGCAGTTTTTGGTAGGAAAGATTTAGGAACTGGTATCCTTCATAATAGAACTAATGGTGGTGAAGGAACGAGTGGATTTAAGCAAACAGAAGAGCACAAAAGAAAAATTAGAGAAGCGTGTAAAAAAGTTGCAGAGCAAACTAAAAAGAAAATAAGTGACGCAAAGAAAGGAAAATCAGTTTCTGAAGAAACAAAAAGAAAAATAAGTCAAACTCTCAAAGGACACACTCTTTCGCAAGAAACAAAAGAAAAGTTAAGTGAGGCAAACAAAGGCGAAAAAAATTACTTTTATGGTAAAAGTGAATATGGAGGATGGAATAAAGGAATACCTACATCTGAAGATGTAAAGAGAAAACTTAGAGAGGCACATAGTTCTTGGTTTATCTTTAGTCATAAAGACGGAATTGAATTAAAGTTATTCACTACACTTAAACATTTTTGCAAGGAGCAAAAATTGGATTTGAGAACTATGCAGAGGGTATTGAACAATAATCCAAAGTATAAGCAACATAAGGGATGGACAGTCAGTAAACTGCACACTGACACTTGATTTTCTCAAAAAATGAAGTAAAATTAAAAGGTAAACAAATTAGTTATGGAACTTCCTGTTTCTTTTATTCACAGCAATTCTCCACCAAACGGATACTATTACGATTGTGAAGACTTCAAGCGAAATGTGGTCAGTATTTGGTTATGCAACACTCGCAAGTTTGACTATAATAATGGTGCTCCAACCAGGACTATACACTCTTTCTACAATACCAAAACCAGAGAGTATTTCGCCCCCATCAATAGTAAAACCATCGGTGCTTGTGCAGCTATTAAAGATACAAGACCCTGGACTTCTATGAAGATAAATTATCAAGGAGTAGAACAGTTTTTTGTATGAGCAAATATACGCCACAAGTAAACGATTATGTGGAATGGACTAAGGGCATTGAAGGTTGGGTTTATTTCAGGGATGATGAATATGTCACAATTGAATATATTGTACGTCCGAAAGATGAAGTAAACTATGAGTGCTGTCCTATTCATTCAAACGAAAGGTTGCTTGTAGTTTGTTACAAAGAAGACTGGGAGCAGTTGAAGTATGTTAAATCAAGAGAATCAATCTATGAAGAGGAAAAAGACTGTGTTTCGCTTGGTTGCTAAGGCACTTGGGGAAAAAGCAAGTAAAGATGATAAAGAAGCGGATAAGGTAGCACTCATCCGCCTTTTTATGTTTTTGAGTATTCTCATCACCAACTGTTTTATTGTGTATGGAGTTTTAAGAACCCATCACTTCCCAACTAACAATAAGAAAGTAGAAGTTATAATTGATGCCTCTACTCTACCAGAATATCAAACTCCACCACCAAGACAGACAAACAAACCATTTGAGTTTGAGTAAAACTAAATATTCAAAAAGTATAAGTAAAATGAAGACGTTCCAGCAATTTATGGAGCAAACTCCACATATGCAACCTAATGAATACAACAAGCAAGTTGCAAGACAATCTGCACGTTGGAAGGGAATGCAAATCCGTCAGGCACATGGTGAAATGGAACACGAAGCAGGAGAACAACTAGCAGCGAAGAAAGCGAGAATGAAAGCAATTATGAGTCGTTGATAAAAACTTGGATCGTCCAAAGTGTCTCTATAGTGTAAGCAACTCAAGTTTTTATGGACTGCTTTGATGACATTCAGATCGAAGAAACCCCTGGGTTTGACTTTATTGAAAAAGATCTGATTGAACTTGTTGAAGAACAAAATGACTTCAATATGAATGAATATCTCAACGGCAATTACGACTATTGAATATGACACCCGATACTTATTCTTTTAGCGGTGATTTTACCACCATCCTTGGTCTTGTTGGTATTATTTCAGCGTTCATTATTGTTTCTACTGCTTTCCGCCGCTTCTACGGTTCTCCTTACAACATTCGCTATGTGACACCTAACAAAGAGACTACTCAAACCTCCAACGACAACGAAACTCCTGTATCCTGAACAAATGTCTGAAACTGTAAACGTGCTTCCCCACATCAAAGAACTTAAAGATGCTTGGCGTAAGCAAGACTTCACCTTCACTAAGCAACAACAAGAAGAATACGATCTCTTGCTTGCTGCCCGCCGCGAACGTGTGAAAGAATTCTATGCAACTGGGCGAGTATTCAAAGGTTCTTACAAAGCAAAGGAAGAAGAGTTCTAAATACTAAAAAGTAGTCTTTAGATAGAAATGAAAACGTTCTCGGAGTTTATGTCTCTTTGCGAAGCAACTGGTGATACCTATGACGCAGAGTTTCGTTCTGGTGCTCAAGTCATTCGGACTGGAGAGGGTGGAAGAACTGGAAGACTTCGCAAAAAGACAACTCCAGAACGTCGTAGAGTTAAAGCAGTTGGTGGTGGAAAAACTGAACCAGTAGAATATAAAGACAGGAAAGATATTGGAACTCAGCGTAAAACAGAGACTAGAGTTCAGCAACCTGAGCAAGAACGTGGATCTGCTAGAGAAAGACAACTAGCAGCAGCAAAAGAAGAAAGAAGAAAAGCAGCACAAGCAAGAGCAGCAGCAAAGAAAGGTGGCGCTGCAGAAACAGAAAAAAAACCATCTGCAAAAGAAGCATCTAAAACTGCATCCAAACTCTTAAGAAAGAAAGCAGAACCAAAAGCACCTGCTCCAGGTTATACTCCACCAAAAGCATCTGGTCTTTCAACTAAAGAAAGACTTCACATTACAAGAAAAGGTGAACAAAGACTCAGAGACCTTGTTCTTCAATCCACAGGTAAGAAGTCTGAAAAAGAACTCCAGCACCGCTACACTTCTCGCTGATACTTACTTGGATCGTCCAAAGTGTCCCTGTAGTATAAGCACAACCTCATTATGGACCGAATTGAAATCCAACGCAAACTCTATGATGCTCGCAACGAGTATCTGAAAGCGAAGAAATCTGTAGAGTTTTGGACTCGCGAGATTGCTTTCCTTAAGGAGTGCGAAAGCAACCTGAACAAACCTGAAAACTGGTTGTTTGAAGAAATGTTCGGTGATACTCCTATTGCTGAAGAAGTTTATGGGGGTTGATTAACCTCACCAGCACGCTCTACAGTCTCCTGTAAGCGTGCTATTTTTGTCTTTAGATACTAAACCACTTGAAACGATGAATTACATTCAAATCCCTGATTATGCTTTCGACACTATCATCTACCTGTTGAAAAATGGTTATGATGTATGTGATAATGTTGACTATACTTCTAGCGAAACTGAAAAGACCCCACAATATGCAAATGGTTACAGTCGTGCTACTATGAGAGATGTGATTGAGAAACTGAACTACTACAAGGAACAAGCATCATAAACTTGGATCGTCCAAAGTGTCCCCTTATTAGATAATGAACCAAATGCAAATCCAACTCCGCCCTCATCAAGAACGTGCCGTTGCTGCTATGCAAAAGCACAACAAAGGTCAGGTGATTGTTCCTACTGGTGGCGGTAAGACTCTCAAGATGATCTTTGATGCGATGTGTGAGTTGCAGTCTGAAACTCCGCAGACTATCGTAGTGGTTGCCCCTCGCATTCTGCTTGCTGAGCAACTCTCTTCTGAGTTCCTGGAGTTTATCACCGATGCGGAAGTTCTTCACGTTCATAGTGGCGAAACTCATCACGTTAGCACTACCAAACCTGCTGATATTGTAGTTCACTTTGGTATGTGTGCTGCTGCTAATCGTCACCAACTGATCTTCACTACCTACAACTCTCTTCAGCGTCTTGTTGATGCTGATATTGATGTGGATACCATCTACTTTGATGAGGCACATAACAGCGTCAAGCGTAACTTTTTCCCAGCAACTGAGCACTTTGCTGCTAACGCACGCCGCTGCTACTTCTTTACTGCTACTCGCAAGACTTCGCTCACTCCGTCTAAACCTGGAATGAACGATCGCGATGTCTATGGTGACATCATCTGTCGCGTTTCTGCTCCTGAACTTGTTGATGGAGGATATATCGTTCCTCCTAAAGTCTATGCTCACAAGTCCAAAACTGCTGATGAATGTGGTGGATGCTCCTATGAGCGAGACAAGCACAATCTCATTGACATTATCAACACATATGGAATGGATAAGGTATTGGTAGTCTCTAAAAAGACAAAGGACATCGTAGGTCTGACCACTCAAACTGATTTCCAACTCCAAATGGAAGAGATGGGATATGAGGTTCTTCATATCTCTAGCAAGTTCGGTGCCTTCATTAACAACCAGAAAGTTGATCGTGAGGTATTTTTTGATACTCTTAACGCTTATGGTAAGGATGTGGACAAGAAGTTTGTTGTACTTCACTTCGACATTCTTGCGGAAGGACTGAATATCTCTTGCCTGAATGGTGTAGTCTTTCAGCGTAGCACAGACTATATCAAAATCCTGCAAACTGTTGGTCGTACTGTTCGTCTTGATCCACGCGACAGTAAGGGTATTCGTGAAGGTAAAATTACTCCTGGTGCTGTGAACACTTACAGCAAGAGTTTCGGTCTTGTTGTTACTCCAGTGTTTGATAAGGTTGGTGTTAGTACTGCAACCAAAATTAACAACTGTCTGGATACAGTTTTTACTCATGGTGAGTTGTTGGATAGTGTAGTCAGGAAATGATATTTGGGCAGCAACTTGTGTCTGGGGAGATAGGAGTTGCGTAAGTCCCAAAACTATGGTATTATGGATAAATAAGTATAGTCATTCCCCAGACACAAATGTATTACACTTACGCTTATTTGCGTGAAGATGGCACACCTTACTATATTGGTAAAGGTAAAGAAAGACATGGCAAAAAATATAGAATAACTGCACAACATCCTGGTATTGCAATTCCTACTTCAAGCAGACAACTTATTCTCAAAACATTTGATATGGAGTTTGATGCTTATAAGCATGAAATGTATATGATTTCTGTCTTTGGTCGCAAAGACCTTGGAACTGGGATATTGCATAATCGTACAGATGGTGGAGATGGTCACACCAATATGTCAGATTATGCAAGAAAGAGGTGTAGTGAAACACATAAAGGTAAGGTGCTTTCGGAAGAGACAAAACGCAAAATATCCTCAACAAGAAAGAAAAAAGGATATAAATGCAGTGAAGAGCAAAAACAAAAATACTCTAAAATGTATAGTGGAGAAGGTAATCCTAACTATGGCAAAAATCACTCCCAAGAAACTTTAAAAAAGATAAGCGAAGGAACACGCGGAAAGAATACAAAAACCAGACAATATACTACACCACAAGGAGAACTCATTAGCATAACAAACTTACGTCAGTATTGTGAAGAAAATGGTCTTAATCATATTTGTATGATAAACTTACACAATGGTCATGGCAAATCTTACAAAGGATACAAGAAAGCGCCGTTCGCAGGTGAGTCTCACAGTAGACTCAAGTCCACCACTAGACCAAAACCCTGATTTTCTTGCAATTCTGCTGCAGGGGTGCTATGATACCTCTGTCGCAACCAAATCACCGATTTTTTAGAAAGTGTAACGCTATGGAAGGATTTACGATGTTCAAAGACACCTATGCGGCAATTCCTTGTGGTAAAAAGGGATACATTATCATCCATAATGGTCAGCAACTGGAGAAACTTTGCAGAACCGAATCATCTGCACGAAAGTATATCACAGACCACAAGAAAGGCGTGTCGATGGGTAAACTTCCAATTTGAAATTAATGAATAAACCATTTCTTAAATGGGCAGGAAACAAATATAGAGTTCTGCCCCATCTCATTCCCCATATTGGTTATCCAAAGCGTTATTGTGAACCCTTTGGTGGAAGTCTTGCTGTTGCTCTTAATACTCCAGCGGAGCAATATATTCTCAATGATGTGAATAAAGATTTGGTAGCAATCTACCAGAATCTAGTGAATCCAAACGATGATAATTTCATTCAATACTGTGAGGAACTGTTCACTCAGGAGAATAATACTAGGGAAGCATATCTTGATTTGAGACGGTATTTTAATCAAGCAACTGATTCAACCGAGAGAGCAAGATTGTTCATCTATTTGAATAAGCACTGTTTCAATGGTCTGTCAAGATATAATAGCAAAGGTGAGTTTAATGTTCCTTATGGTAGAGAAGATGTAAATAAGGATACTGGAGAGAAAGAGATACAAAATGCTTACTTTCCAAAAGAAGAAATGATGAATTTTAGGATGTATTTCTTATCCAAACAACTGGTAAGATTTACATCACTCTCATTCGAAGATTCATCACTCTACGAAGATTTGGAGGCAGGTGATGTTGTTTACTTTGACCCGCCATATATTCCTGCATCAGAGACTGCAAGTTTTACAAGTTATGCAACAGAAGGATTTACTTTCGACCAACAGATTGGTTTAGTACAACTTGCAGAATCTCTTGCTTCAAAAGGTATTAAAGTCATCGTATCAAATCATGATGTTCCCATCACACGAGAACTCTACAAGAATGCTACGATTTATCCTATTCAAGTGACAAGAACTGTTTCTGCAAAGGGTAGTAGTAGAAAAAAAGCAAATGAACTCATCGCCGTCTTTAGTGATTGAAACTTGGATCGTCCAAAGTGTCCCTACAGTGTGAGCACCGCGCTCACGAGTTCACTTTACTTTCTACCATATGCCTCGCGCTCGCAAACAACCTGCTGTTGTTGCTCCCGAAGTGTCCGTCCCTCAGGTACTGATTACTCGCGAACAATACTTCCAAGACATCAAAGTTCGTTGGCAAATCCATCAGTATGAAGTCACTAAACTTCGTGAAGATGTGAGCAAGTTTACTCAAACTGTTGTTCCTTATATGATGCAAGCAGTTGAGTATGCTACCGAAAAGTATCAACAACTGTCTACCCGTCGTGTGGCAGTCTGAAAACTAACATGGGAGCACTTGCAATTTAGCGGGTGCTCCTTTATTGTACCTTTTTCCTGAAACTCTGATGATTTTTCTTACTGTTCCTGGTCACGGTTGCGTCTACACTCTATCGCAAGAAGATGGCGATGAGTTATATTATGCCCCTATCATGCAAGATGGTAGTGTAAATCTTGAAGTGTTTGCTCCTATTAGTCTTGATGATGTAGATATGGATGAAATGGAACTCTTTGATATTCGCAATCGTCTACAAAAACTGATGGAAGTTTGATTATTTCAAACTTGGATCGTCCAAAGTGTCCCAGTAGTATGAGTAAGCAACCAGTGCAGAACAAACATCTAGAGCACCCTGAAGATTGCATCCTAACTGGTGACTTATCTGTGCTGGACTGGATGTATGAAAGTCAGAGCACGATTAGCGTCAAAATTGATGGTGCTCCTGCAGTAGTTTTTGGCACTGACCCAGAGAACGGTAAGTTCTTTGTTGGGACCAAATCAGTTTTTAACAAGAAGAAAATCAAGGTCAACTATAGTATTGAAGACATTCTGCGCAACCACGGTAGCACTATTCGCGTTGCAGAGATTCTTATTGCCTGCTTCAACAATCTGCCCAGGGTTAGTGGAATTATTCAAGGTGATTTCATCGGATACGGTGGAGACAACATTTATCGCCCCAACACTATCACCTATCGCTTTCCTGAAGTAGTCAAAGAAGCAATCATCTTTGCTCCTCATACTACCTATTCTGGTCCGAATCTGCGTGAATGTGTTGCATCCTTTGGTGCAGAGGTTCCTAACTGCAAAGACGTGAAATGGGTGCAACCTAAAGCATCTATCTGCCCTTACCGTGAGGATATTGAAGACGTGTGCAAGTTTGCTAAACAAATGAGCACGCTCTGTGAGTTCGTGAATGTAAAGCAAGCAGCAGAACTCAAAAAAGTCATCAATTCCTACATCCGTGAGGGTAAGGAAGTGGATGAGCACGAAATTGCAGAAAATTTCGATGTTGATATTAACCTGATGCGACTTCACAAACTTGTAGCATCTATCAAGACCGATTTGTTCTTCTTTATCTCTAATGACGATAGTATTTCCTGTGAGATTGATGGTAAAGAAGCAGCACACGAAGGTTTTGTAATGACCAACAAGTTTGGCACTTACAAAGTTGTTGACCGTGCAGAGTTTAGCAGACTCAATTTTACACTTGAAAAAAGTTGGTAACTTGGATCGTCCAAAGTGTCCCTATAGTATGAGAAAGACCCATCGATTCCAAACATTCAAAGAAGCACTCAACTTTCTGATGAATGAGTTTCAAATGAGCAATCAGCAGGCAACTCATTTCATTTGGGACAACCAGTTCTCTATGGGAACTGACCGTGCTATTTGGATCACCGAACCCGCTAACTGATTATGACTCTTACCATGCAAGCACAAGCACAACAAACTATTGCAGAGAATGTGTATAAGCACACTCTGATGTTGATTGAAGCACTCAAAGACAACTATCGCGAGTATTCTATTCGCGGTCATCAAAAGTTCGTGAATGATGCCGACACTCAAGAGTATCATCAGAGCAAGATTGATGAACTCAAGTCTGGTATTTGTCCGATTGATTATCAGGTAGAAACGGGCAAAAAGTATCACAAAGTCATCTTCGTTGATGGTGGCGGTGGTCGCTCTGTTCACTGTTTCATCGACAAGAATACTGGCGAAGTGTATAAGTCTGCCACTTGGAAGTCTCCTGCCAAAGGTGTTCGTTATGACCTGCGATTGATCAAGGACCGTGAATATGTTCTTGAGAATTGCGATTGGTCGGGTGGTTACCTCTACGCGAAGTGATTATGTATTCTTCTAAACCTTCTGCCTCTGGTGATTATGTTGCTGCGTTTGATATTGCAGCAACTTTGATAATCAAATCTCTCATCAAAAAGGGAGCAAAGTTTATTCGTCTTCATGATGATTTGTATAATGTTTTAGGTGCTGATTCTAAAGCAGAGCAAACAAGTGTTAGAATGGCAGTTCGTAAAGCAAAGGCATCTGGTCTTCTAACAAAGACACAAATCGACACCATTTACGCTGTAAAATGACTTACTCTAACCTCTCAAAGATTCGTCCTAAACTGAGAACAACTGGGCGTGTGTCTGGTAACTTTGGAAAGTCAAAAGTTGTTGCAGGTTCATCACTCAACGACATTGGAGGAAATGGTAACATAGGTGCAACACAAGATGATTATTTGAATCGTCTTTATTATGCCTTTGATAACACTACCGACCCTAAACTTCGTCAGTTCATTTATACTGAGGTCAAGAAAATCCTCATTCAGCAAGGCAAATGGTGAGTGATGCTTACTTGGATCGTCCAAAGTGTCCCCATAGTATGAGCACAACCACTGAAATGGATCAAGTCTTTCACTACACTACCAACTGGAAAGAAGGTACTGTACGTCAAATGTTTATTCAACAAATCACTCCTGAATGGCAAGAATGTGACCACAAATACGTCGCTATTGCTCTCAACCCTGAAACTAACAAGAGCATGGTTATGTCGAAACCCCGCAGTCATTATGATACTTTGCAGTGGGTTCGTCGCTTCTGTGGTTCTTTCTGCCCTCTTTATTGATTATGAAGTACATCGTTGATCTATACGTTGGTGGCAAAGTCTTCAAGGAGGAAGTACAAGCAACCAACCCACAAGATGCTCGCGCTACAGCATTAGCGAGAAATCCAAAAGCAAAGGTAGTAGGAGTCAACGTATCATTCAAGTGATGCTTACTTGGATCGTCCAAAGTGTCCCCATAGTATGAACAACACTTTTACCGTCCGTTTTGACTCCGATGCTCTGAATTCGCCAGAGTATATTGGACCTTTCTACAGCGAAGATGACGCTCAAAACTATTGCGATGCTCGCAACGGTTCGTTATCACTTTCTGGCATTCCTTCCTGGATTGCTTGTTACTCTATCGTAGACTGATTATGACACAAACCACTCTCACTTTTGAAGAAATTGATGCACTTCTTAAGTTTATTGAGTTTCACACAGAATGTGTAGTTGATGAAGAATCTCTGAACGAACTGAATGAGTTAGTCGGCACAGATGTTGACGCACTCTACAACAAGTTGTCTGAAATGCAGGATGAAGTTTGATGATTTCCCTTCCCAATTTCACAATGTCGAAACTTACCACGCTTCAGGTATTTGCAAAACTGAATGTAACTGATTTCAGTGCATTTGATAAACCAGCACGAAACAAAGGTGCTCGCGGGCAACTGTTAGAAATTGCACTGGGAGTTCCTAACTCTTCCGACCTCAAAGATTTGGAGGATGGTGAGATTAAGACTTTCACGGTTGGTGAGTCGATTGCTGCCACACAGTTGAAGCATTGTTTATCTGAAATCATCGAAGATTCAGTCTCATTTGATGAAAGTAAGGTCGGACAGAAACTGAAGCAAACTGTGTATGTTGGTTTCACTCGTAAGAACGAATATGTGGGTTCCGCTATTCTGAATGAGGAAACTCATCCCGAACACTATCAGGAACTGCGTGAGGATTATGAGTTCATTTGTAGCAAGATTCGCAGTGCATTTGATGTTGAAAGCGAACTGAATACGATCACTGGACCTAACGGATTGCTGCAGATTCGCACCAAAGCATCTAAAACCAACGGTCGCTATGTTCCTCTGACCTTTGCAGGTGTGACGCTTAAGGATAAAGGAATGGCATTCTATTTGTGTGGTCAATTTGGTCGCAACCTTTTCTGATAGCAACTTGGATCGTCCAAAGTGTCCCCATAGTATGAACAACACTCAAACCAACTTCGAAGACAAGATTGCACCCGCACTTCGCGACTATATGTGCAACAACATGACAGACCTGAATGATACCGTAGACTGGGTTTGTGATGTATTTGATCTCGATGCAACTGATGACCTGATCGATCAGATTGCCGATGAGTTTGATGCTTTCTTCGGTAACTGATAGGTTATGCTAACTGGCATTCTTGTCCTCGTTGCTTATACTTTAGGAGCAGGGCACATTCTTATTCTTAACCACCTGAATAAAAACTAACACAAATGACAAACAAAAATCCTTACGTTCAAACCCTAATTGAGATGGGTTATGATGAAGCAGACTGCCAAATGGTTGCTGCTGTTGGTCAACAGAATGTGACCTATCCGCGTAACATTCACGGTCGAATCTTTGAGACTGAAAAAGAATACAAAGAAGCACTTGCTGACTATATCAACGGTTTGTAATAGCAACTTGGATCGTCGAAAGTGTCCCAATAGTATGAGCACAACCACTGAAATGAACTACTACAAAATCACTGATATTGAGTTTGATTTCGACTATGAAGATCTCACTCAAGAAGAGAAAGATGAGATTGTAAGTGATGCAAAGTCTTGTCTGTGGGATTCACCTAATGGGGAAGAATGTCTTGCAGATGTTATCACTAACAACACTGGTTGGTGTATCAAATCTCTGCGTTATGATGTTATCAAATGATGGCAAGAACATTAACATTCAAGGCACCAGATAAAGTGAAGACTATTCTCTTAATCTTTGCTGTTGCGTTTATACTCTCACCTGGAGTTCGCAACACTACTGCCACCACACTTCACACTGTAGCAGACATTATTTCAGCACGATGATTCAGACGAATTTTTACATTTTAGATGCACAACAGTATCAACAGTTTTATACTGAAGCATCCGAACTTGGTCTGAGTATTGATTACTATTTGGATGAGTTTTGTGATGTTACAGGACCGTTGATTGAATGTGAATAAAACTTGGATCGTCCAAAGTGTCCCAATAGTATGAACAACAACGCTTCCCAAATGCCTAAAGTTTACGCTGTGATCGGTGGAATTGATTATGAGGGCGAAGACTTCAAATCGCTCCGCTTGTTTGACTGCTTCTCTGCTGCTGTTGCTTATCAAAAGCACCTAGAAGAAGTTGATGGTTTCGATTATGCTATCCTGGATACCCGTGAGGTATGTCTAGAGTCTGCGATTGCTGCCTGATTAAAGACAACAACTATCAAAAACAAAATGACATTTACTGACGCACTGATCGCATCTGGTTATTACTTTCAACCAGAAACTGGTGCCTTTTGGAAAGAAGATAAGGATGGAAATGTTCACTCTTATCTTAACATAGAAGGTGAAGAATGGTCCTATGAAAAGTATTCTGAAGGAGATGATCTTCTAACTTCTAAAGTATTCTCACTAGTTTGAGATGCTTACTTGGATCGTCCAAAGTGTCCCTATAGTATGAACATCAACGACCTCCTCTCCAGCATCGCTCTCACTGAAGAAATTGCGATGGAAAACTATCAACAACGCAATGGTGTTGTTGATTATCGTTTGGACGGTATTTGCAACCATTACTTTCCTCTTTATGTTGATTCCAATCCTTCATACACAAACGGCGAAGTTTGCCTGACCTGTAAAGTTTCCAAGACTGTAAAAGGTCAGTTCCGTTATACTTTTCAAGTCAATGGTAAGCGTATCGCAGAGAAGATGATTGTCTCCGAGTTTCTGAAACTAGGCGCTCTTAAGTGATAGTTACTTGGATCGTCCAAAGTGTCCCTATAGTATAACCACAACGCTTCCCAAATGCGACTCATCGAACGCCAAATGAACAAAGCAATTCTTAACTGTAAGGATTGGAAATCTGACAACACAGAGGTAACCTATTCTCCCCGACGTGATGCCAGTTATGTGTTTCTCCATGGCAATCACATTGCCACGATTCTAGAGACTTCCATTGCACTTTACACCTGTGGATATAAAACTCCCACAACAAAGTCACGTCTGAATGCTATTCTGAAAGAGCACGGAAATGATGCTCGTATCTTTCAAAAAGACTTTGAATGGTTTGTTGTAGATAACGGCAACACAGTTCCGTTTACTGAAGGAATGATTCTTAACTGAAACTTGGATCGTCCAAAGTGTCCCTATAGTATGAGAACTCAACTTCAACAAGATTGCCTGACTATTGCTCAACAAATCGCAGACGAAATCAACGGTGATTTGTTCTATGTACCTGATGAAGATGTAGAGCAACTGTTATCTCAACTGACTGAAGATAATATGAATCAAATTGCATCTGAACTCGCTGAACTTGCTTATCAATTTAACTGAAATGACTCACACCTTTAACCGCGAACAACTCATCGCTGATTATGCTCAACAAATCCTAGATGGGATGGATATGAAAACGATGGAGTGTTTCGTTTATGATACTCTCTGTGATAATCTTCGTTCCTATAGTGATGAAGAACTGATTGTAGAAGTGACTGAATACAACCCCGAACTGATTGAGGAGTCAAACTGATGACCAAAACATTCAAAAAGTACATCTGGGTTGACTCTAACAGTCAACACACAAAGGTTATACTAGCAAGGTCAGAATACCAAGCAACAAAACAAAACTTCGGTAATCTTGCTGGTTACAAGTATTCTCACTCTTTGCCTCTTAACTGATGTTCACTATCCGTTACTTTACACCGTATCAACAACAGTGGAGAACGCAGTCATTCTCTACATTAGATGAAGCACAAAGGATGGTTGAGTTCTACAAATCATGTGGAAGTCCTGCTGAACTGATTAACAACTAAGAACATTATGTTACTCTCCACTGCCTCATTCAAAGATTCAAAAGTTCGTCCTTTCATTATTACTAAAGAGAAGGAAATGACAGAGGAAGGTCGTTACTCATTACACCTATTCTCCCGAACTGTTATCACTAAGGAAGGTAAGATGTTTAGGTATTTGCCTTTGAGATTTGAAGGAGAGTTAGCACGATTCCGTAAAAGAAAGGACGCTGAAGAATACGCTCGTTACAGACTTGCACTTGATTGATATAGTATAGAGACCCTATGTAAAGGGTCTTTTTTTATGTCAAAATGAAGGATTTATGGTTAAAAATGTATTAAAAACGATTAAAAATGTATTAAAAAATATAATAGAGCGTTGTTAATCATTATTGATAATCATTCTCAATAAGGTGATTAAGACCCTTTTAATGTCTCTGTAGACCCGATACTTATATCCTTTTAATGTCTCTAGGTCTTGCATTTATAGTCATTTAAATGTCTCTGGGGGTCGTTATCTTACCCGACGTTAACACAGAAACCCGCAAAAGTCAAGTATAACCCCCCGCCCGGAGTTCAGAAACCCACACAAGACCTTCGCGAATTTATAAGGGTCGGTGATAAATAAGGTCACACGCTTGACATAAACCTCACAGCGTCTTATAGTGTTTTGAGAACATTCAAGGAGCACCACTTATGTCCGTTGCCTATCATCAAGCACAGAAGGTTCGTTATAGGATTACCCTGGACATTACAGCGTTTCCAGACTTTGACCCGCATCAAATTGACTGGGAGAAGTTATTTAAGTTGGAACCTGCAGAGAAGTGCTCCGCATATGTTGAGTCGCTTGATACACCTGACAGATGGTAAAAACAGCGTTCTAGAGTATAAAAAGAGGGTTTTTATTTTGTTAACATAAAGCATAAATAATTGCCCCTTTATGTTAACAAAATGAGAACACTAAAATATAAGCATTTGGGCGATATGAGGATCATCCGAGTCGCCCAAATAACCACCACTATCCTACCACAACTGCAAGACGTTATGCAACAGTTAGAGGAGAACGGTGAGGATAGTCGTGAGGTGATATTACGGGTCTTAAGTGATATCGAAGAACGTCTGAGTAACTGAAACTTGGATCGTCCAAAGTGTCTCTATAGTGTAAGGGGCACACGAAAAACACCCGCCCCGCTAACACTCAAGACTTACCAAATGACCA
>JACCDW010184691.1_pt1 | contig 17870 bp, 16 predicted proteins | sample 7449781 | NCBI WGS metagenome assembly JACCDW01 (sample SAMN15323449, study PRJNA562643) | freshwater metagenome | isolation source: river surface water | place: USA:Blue River Watershed | collected 2017-08-18
CGGCTTGCAAAACAATATTTATGCGCAAGTAGCGCTCGTGATGTTAATCGGTTTGTTAGGAAAGAATGCCATCCTAATCGTGGAGTTCGCCATTGCGAAACAGAAGGAAGGGGCATCTATCATCGAGGCTGCGAAAGAGGGAGCTTTCTCTCGTTTGCGCCCAATTTTGATGACTTCTTTTGCTTTTGTGGCCGGATTGATTCCGTTGATGATTGCCTCTGGTGCAGGGGCCATTGGTAACCGGACGATTGGAACGGCATCCGCTGGTGGGATGATTTTAGGAACGGTAGGTGGTTTGTTAGTAATCCCGGGATTGTACGTGGTGTTCGCATCACTCTCGGCTAAATGGTCAAAAAATGAGAAATAGATTTTGGATTTTATTGCTTGGCCTAGGAATCATTTCCTGCCAATCAAACTTGAGCGTTCAGAATCGTGTGAATGCAGATTTAGATACGTACCGACAGCCCAATGAGCAAGCCTCCGTTTCGGATGTGCAAGCATGCTGGAAGCGAGACAGTTTGTTAGTCCAACTAATTGATTCCGTGCTGGTTCGTAGTAATGACATCAAGATTGGGTTTCTGGAAATGGCCGCATCTCGTGCAGATTTTGTGTATCAGCGCGGGTTGCGTATGCCAACCGTCGGTGGGGTTGTCCAACCAAGCTTACGTCGTTTTGGTAAGTATACGATGGATGGCGTTGGTAATTTTGATACCAAGTTTTCAACCAATATCACGCGGGAACAAATTATTCCAGAAAATTTACCCGATTTATTGATCGGCGTGCAGTCTAGTTGGGAATGGGATATTTGGGGAAAATTGGCCAAACGGAAAAAGGCCAGTGCCCTACGGTATTTGGCAACGGAATCTGGACAGCAGTGGTTAATTACCTCTCTCGTGGCTGAAGTAGCAAGTGCATATGGTCAGCTGATTGCATTGGACAAAGAAATGGATATTTTGAAAGCCAATATTGACATTCAGCGGAAGGCTTTTGAGTTGGTCAAGGTACAGAAAGAGGCGGGCGTTGTGAATGAGTCGGCGGTCCAGCAACTCGAAGCGCAATTACTAAATTCACGCGCACAAGAGGGTGATGTTTTGCAGCAAATTACGGTATTAGAGAATCAGGTACGGTATTATCTGAATAAACCGGGAGCTGTCATTAAGCGTTCGCCATTTCCTTTTCAGTGTTCATTGGATAGTTCTTTGTTTGCGCATGTACAGATTGATCAGTTGGAAAGACGGCCGGATATCCGACAAGCGAAATTGAATTTGTCGGCCGCTTTTGAGTCGAAGGAAAGCGCCAAATTAGCCTTGAAACCATCCGTGGTTTTATCAGGAATTTTAGGTGTTCAAGGTTTTCAGCCGGCTTATTTGTTTCAATTACCTGCTTCGATGGCGTATCAATTATTGGGTGGTATTACCACGCCATGGTTGAATCGTTCGGCGATTTCTGCGGATATTTTGCGTACGGATGCGCAATGGAAAGTGCAGGATTTGGCCTATCAAAATGCTTTGATTCAGGGGTATTTGGAATGGGATACCCAGGTAAAATCGCTAGGTTATTTGCAGCGCCAAAGTCAGTTAAAAGAGCGGGAGGTATTACTCACAAAAGGTGCAATAAACACAGTGGGGACACTATTTTTAACCGCGAATGCGAGTTATTTGGAAGTCTTAACCGCCCAGCAAAATGCCTTGCGATCTGAATTGGAATTACTTGAATACTCGCGTAAACGCTGGACACATGCCATTCAATTGTATCGGGTATTAGGTGGTGGCTGGTAATACCAGCGATTCGATTACCTTGGGGAAGTCTCGGTGTTCAAGCACTTGACCTTTTTTCGCTACATCTTCCGGGGTATCACTCGGTAAAACGGGGAATGAACTCTGGAAGATGATAGCACCCTCGTCGTAGTGCTCATTTACATAATGGATCGTAATGCCTGATTCTTGCTCGCCAGCTGCCACAACGGCTTCATGGACAAAATGGCCATACATGCCTTTCCCGCCAAATTTTGGAAGTAAAGCCGGATGTAAATTGATGATTTTTTGTGGGTATGCCTGAACAAATTCGGAAGGGATGAGCCATAGAAAACCAGCTAAAATGACCCAATCGGTATGTAAAGATTGAATTTTTCGTAGCACTGTTCCGTTTTTGTACTCCTCGCGGGTAAATAAACTACATGGAATTTGAAGGCGTTCTGCCCGTTGTAAGACCCCGGCTTCCGGATTATTACAAAAAATATGCGTGATTTTTACCTCAGCTGATCCGGTGAAATGTTCAATGATCTTTTCGGCGTTAGAGCCGGAACCGGAGGCAAAAATGACAATATTCTTCACGGGAGTTAAATTTATTTGCGCAAATTTAAGGCATATTCAGGAACCTTTCGGGATTTGTCTTAGTTTTGTTTCCGTTTGAAACTTCACATATGAAAATAGGGATCATTTGTTATCCGACCTACGGGGGAAGTGGCGTAGTGGCAACTGAGCTAGGGAAGGCCCTCGCATCAGTAGGGCATGAGGTGCATTTTATCACCTATACGCAGCCACCCAGATTGGATTTTTTCAGTGAAAATATCTTCTACCACGAAGTTTCAGTAGCGTCCTATCCCTTGTTTGAATATCTGCCGTATGAGTCAGCTTTGGCTTCAAAAATGGTGGATGTCACCGTAAATGAGCAGTTGGATTTAATCCACGTACACTACGCAATTCCGCATGCATCAGCGGCATATTTAGCGAAACAGATTTTGAAATATAAGGGCATTCATGTGCCCGTGATTACTACTTTGCATGGCACCGACATTACGTTGGTGGGCCGTGATCCTTCATTTGAGCCCGTCGTTACCTTCTCCATTAACGAGTCGGACGGCGTGACCGCGGTGTCCGAAAGTCTGCGAAATGACACCTATTCTTCCTTTGAAATTCTGAGTAATATCGAGGTGATTCCCAATTTTATAGACTTAAATCGATTTCAGAAACAGTCCAAAGGGCATTTTAAATTAGCGATTTGTCCTAATGGCGAAAAGCTTTTAATGCATACGTCGAATTTCCGGAAGGTGAAGCGTATTCAAGATATTATTCAGGTCTTTGCCAAAGTCCAAAAACAAGTTCCAGCGAAATTATTGCTGGTGGGCGACGGTCCCGAGCGTTCCGGTATGGAGGCATTATGTCGTGATTTAGGAGTGGCTGCTGATGTACGTTTTTTAGGCAAATTGGATACGATTGAGGAGGCACTTTCGCTGGCGGATCTATTCTTTTTGACGTCAGAGAAAGAGAGTTTTGGTCTAGCGGCCTTAGAGGCTATGGCCTGCGAAGTACCTGTTATATCATCCAACGCGGGTGGAATTACCGAAGTGAATATTCATGGTGAGACTGGTTTTGTCAGTGAAATCGGTGACGTGGACGACATGGTGGCGAACACGATTAAGATCTTAACGGATGAAGGTTTACATGTGCAGATGAAGGCCAATGCCCTGGCACGGGCAAAGGAGTTTTCGCTAGAAAAAATTCTTCCTATGTACGAGCGCTACTATGAAAAAATAGTTGGCCAAAGCTGGAAATTCCCAACTCAAAAGTTTACAGATGCTGAATAAGCGTCACGGTACTTGTGTCTGTGGTGTGGGCCAACAAATCCTTCGCTGTTTTTTGTAAGGCTGGATGAAATACATCCGGGGCAATTTCTGCCAGTGGTATTAAGATGAATTTACGGTCTTGCATGCGTGGATGCGGAAGTTCTAGTGATTCTGATTTGAACTGTAAATCTTCCATCAGCAAAATGTCTAAATCAATGCTACGCGGTCCCCAACGAACATCTCGAATTCGGCCAAAATGGGCCTCTATAGCCAATAAATTTCTTAAAATTTCTTCCGGATTTTGTGTGGTGTCAACTTCAATCACCTGATTAAGGAAGTCGGCCTGATCCGTCATCCCCCATGCGGCAGTTTGGTACAAGCTAGATTTTTGCCGTATGCACCCAATTTTTTTTTCAATCAAAGGGTATGTCTGTTCAAAAATTTCCCGTGTATTTCCTAGATTGCCACCCAAAGAGAGGAATGCGGTCATGCTGCTGAATTTATTTGCCGACAAACTTACACATTTTTATGCCGAAGGATTACACGTTTGAAGACTTAAAGCCAGGGATTTTATTGTTGGCCGAACCATTTCTGGACGAGCCTGTTTTTCATCGTACGGTAATTTTGTTGTGTGAACATTCGTCTTCGCATTCGTTTGGCTTAGTTTTGAATCATCCGCAAGATGCGATTTTGGATTCGATTCGGGAAGAGAAGGTGATGGAGGAGATTCCTTTATATACCGGTGGCCCTGTGGACCAAACGATTTTGCAGTTCATTCACCGCCGACCGGATCTCATTTCAGGGGGTCAGGAGATTTCGCCTGGCTTGTTTTGGGCCGGGGATTTCGAACAAGCGATTGAAGCCATCATCAATCAGCAAATTGAATTTAGAGATATCAAGTTTTTTGTGGGCTATTCGGGGTGGTCGGCAGGACAGCTCGAGCGCGAGGTGAAGTCGGATTCGTGGATGTTAGAACCTGCCACTTTGGATTATGTATTCGATGAAACGCCGGAATCTTTGTGGCGAACGGTACTTTATCAGAAAGGTGGTAATTATCGAATTTTATCAACTTATCCGGACGATCCCTCCCTCAATTAACCTACCTTTGGCAAACCTTGGAGGATTGCCAAAGGTAAGGGGGTATTAGCTGATGCGGGCCCAGTTCGTGGTCTCCTTTCGCTGGTGCATCACTTGCTCCCGAATCATGAGATGTTTGTCCAAGGCAAGATGTGGATCACTTTCTAAAATCGCCATCGCCGTTTCTCTAGCAACCTTTAAAATTTCCCCATCCGTTGCCAAATCCGCAATCATCAAATCTATCGCCCCACTTTGACGCGTTCCTGAAATATCACCCGGCCCACGCAATTGCAAATCAACCTCCGCAATCTCAAATCCATTATTCGTGCGCACCATCGTTTCGATGCGTTTTTTGGTGTCTACCCCTAGTTTATATCCGGTCATTAAGATGCAATAACTTTGCTCCGCACCTCGGCCAACGCGTCCGCGCAACTGATGTAATTGTGATAATCCGAATCGCTCCGCGCTCTCAATAATCATAATTGACGCATTTGGGACGTTCACACCCACCTCAATCACCGTCGTCGCTACCATGATTTTTGTCTCATGTTTGACAAAACGTGCCATCTCAATATCCTTGTCAGCCGGCTTCATTTTCCCATGTAAAATCCCTAAAGGCACCTCCGGAAACGCCCGCGATATACTCTCATACCCATCCATTAAATCTTTGAAATCCATCTTTTCAGACTCCTCAATCAGCGGATACACGATGTAGACTTGTCGGCCTTTATCTAACTCACTCTGAATAAACGCAAACACCTGCAAACGATGCGAATCAAAACGATGCGTTGTCTGAATCGGTTTGCGACCTACAGGCAATTCATCAATAATCGACACATCTAAATCACCATATAAGGTCATGGCCAATGTCCGAGGAATTGGAGTCGCGGTCATCACCAACACGTGTGGATGAGTTACTTTGTTTTTGTCCCAAAGTTTAGCCCGTTGCGCCACACCAAATCGATGTTGCTCGTCAATGATACAAAGTCCTAAATTTTTAAATTGGACCACATCCTCGAAGATGGCATGGGTGCCCACTAATATATTTAACGCGCCAGATTCCAATCCTTCATGTATCCCCACGCGATCTTTTTTCTTGACCGAACCTGTTAATTTGGCAATCGTAATGCCCAATAAATCCGCGAATTTCTTTAGTCCTTGGTAATGTTGGTCTGCCAAAATCTCCGTGGGCGCCATAATACACGCTTGCGCACCATTATCGATGGCGAGTAGCATGGAAATAAAGCCAACAATCGTTTTGCCGGATCCCACGTCCCCTTGGAGCAGTCGGTTCATTTGCTTGCCCGAGCGCATGTCTTGAAAGATTTCACGAATCACTTTTTTCTGCGCCTCCGTCAAATCAAAGGGCATGTGCTCTTGATAAAAGCTAGTGAGCAAGGCAGCAGAAGCAAAAACTTGACCTGGAAATGTTTCTTTGCGGACCAAATTCTGCTTGATCAACCGCAATTGGTTGTAAAATAATTCTTCGAATTTCAGTCGCCTGCGCGCTTGACGAAGCCAGTTTTCCGATTGAGGTAAATGAATGTGGTAAAGCGCCTCTTGCTTCGAAATCAGTTTGAATTGCTGAATGATGTCCGCCGGAAGCGTTTCGCGGATATAGGGAAATGCCGTGCTCAACAGGTTTTTCTGCAATCCGGCAATCACTTTACTATCAATGTATTTTTTCCGGAGTTTCTCTGTTAAGGGATAGATGGGCTGGAAGTTTTTCTCCGCATGCTGAACACCTTTATAGACCTCCATCTCCGGGTGGGTCATTTGCAATTGCCCATTGAAGCTCGTTGGCTTACCATAAAACAGGAAATCTTGCCCAGAAACCAATGATTTTTCTAACCATTTAATTCCTTGAAACCAAACCAATTCGATACATCCTGAGGCGTCACAACATTCGGCAACAATCCGCTGACGTGCGCCATTGCCAATTTTTTCTTTATACCGAATGCGTCCAATAAATTGCGCATGCTCCATTTGATCGCTGATTTCGGCAATCGAATGCACAATCGTACGGTCTTCATAGCGAAAAGGAAAATATTGAATAAGGTCTGCATACGTAAATAACCCGAGCTCCGTTTGTAACATAGTTAGCCGTGCGGGCGTCATGCCGCGCAGGTTGGCTAAATCTGTTTCAAAAAAATGGGTCAAAGACATGGGGCAAAAATTTTGTGAATTTAGGTATATTTACAAAACCATTGATGTGAATTCGAAAATCGTTCGTGGCTATGTCCCAATTTAATTGTATCTCATGCAAAAATTAATCTGGCTGTTCTGTTTGTTAATCCTTCCAGGTTTTGTTTTTGGGCAACTTCAACCTGATTATTTTAGAGATTCCTGTTACGTTGTTACAGAACCCAAGCTTATTGCTTACGCTGATCAAGTAGAAAAGAAGGTGCCCATCGTTGTTAATGGATCTGTAAGTTCTACTTCTACATGGATTTGGTCTGCCAGTCAAGGTCCTGATAATGTTAAGCCGAGCGAGTTTATAACACATAGTCCAACATCTTTTGCAGGGACTGTCGACATTGACAAAGTGATTGAAAAATACGGAAATGCTTTTTTTGATGAATATTTTTATATTCATCAGTATATTAAAAAGAGCGATGGTTCTTTTTTTAAATGCCCTCCCAAAGAAGTTCGTGTTAAGATTTTTGCGCGCGTAAAAACCTACGAGGCTATTACTCCCAATGACGACGATCTTAATGATTACTTAGAAATTGAAAATTTAGACAAATACCTTTTTGCTGAGGTCAAAATTTTTGACCGCTGGGGTCAGCTCATCATCGAACGTGTAGGCTTCGATTATTACGAAAAAATAGATCCATCCAAGGCCAATAAAGCAGGGAATATGAAAGCCTTTAACGGCTATTTAAACGGGAAAACTTTGCCAAGCGGCGTATATATGTATTCCATTAAGCCCGACGAAGACTATCCAGAAATCATCGGTTCCGTTACCGTCATCCGCTAACATGAAAAGTTTTTTAGACCAACACATGCAATCCGAAGGCTTTGTTGTCAGCAAAGTCGAAGACCTATTGAACTGGGCCCGGGCTAGTTCGCTATGGCCGATGAGCTTTGGTTTAGCATGTTGCGCGATTGAGATGATGCAGGCGTTTGCTTCCAATTACGATTTAGATCGCTTTGGCGTTTTTCCACGTCCTTCCCCGCGTCAATCAGACGTGATGATTGTGGCTGGAACAGTAACTTTTAAGATGGCAGATCGAATTCGTCGTTTGTACGAGCAGATGCCTGAACCGCGTTATGTGATTTCGATGGGATCATGTGCCAACTGCGGTGGCCCTTATTGGGAGCATGGATATCATGTGGTGAAAGGCGTAGATCGCATTATTCCTGTGGATGTGTATGTGCCCGGCTGCCCGCCGCGCCCAGAAGCACTATTAGGCGGTGTGTTGAAATTGCAAGAAAAAATTAACCGGGAAACCCTCGTGGTTCCACAACGAATCCTAGATGCAATTAGCTGAAATACCTGAGTTGATTCGCCAACATACCCAAGCCGAATGCAGCTGGGATGAGAAAAACGCACAGATTACTGTGGAGGCGAAAGATCTCGTGGCCATTTGTGATTTATTATGGCGCCATCCAGAAACTTATTTCGATTCATTGTCTTGCCTCACAGCCATTGACCTAGGTCCTGAACTAAACCAAATCGAAGTAATTTATACCCTGTATTCCATTCCAAAACATATGACGGTACACCTGAAGGTCGTCGCAGCAAGGGATCAAGCCGAGATTCCATCGGTAAGTTCGATTTGGAAAACAGCCGACTGGCATGAGCGGGAAGCATTTGATTTAGTGGGCGTACAGTTTTTAAATCATCCAAATTTGATACGTATTTTGTTACCTGCCGACTGGGAAGGTCATCCTTTACGGAAGGATTATGTGGAGCAAGAACGCTATCACGGCATTCAGGTAAAATATTAATATGAAAATCGCGGGCTTCACATTTATTCGGAACGCCGTTCAGAACGATTATCCGATCGTTGAAGCGATTACCTCGATTCTACCCATTTGTGATGAATTTGTGGTCGCAGTGGGAAAATCAGACGATGCAACGTTGGCATTAATTCAGTCGATACCTTCCGATAAAATTCGAATCATTGAAACGATTTGGGATGATCAGCAGCGGGAAGGAGGGCGCACATTTGCGCTGGAAACCGACAAAGCCTATCAAGCCATTTCGCCTGACACGGATTGGGCATTTTATATCCAAGGTGATGAGTGTGTGCATGAAAAGGATTTGCCAGCGATCCGACAAGCCATGGAAACCCATACGGCGGATTCCGAAGTCGAAGGCTTGCTTTTCCATTACAAACATTTTTACGGATCATACAATTATGAAGCCGTTTCGCGCCGCTGGTATCGACGTGAAATTCGCGTAGTCAAGTATGCCAAAGGCATTCATTCCTACAAAGACGCTCAAGGTTTTCGTTTGAACGGGCGTAAGATTCAGGTCAAATTAATTCCGGCAACTATCTATCATTACGGCTGGGTAAAACCACCGCAAGGAATGAGTAAAAAGGTGCGCAATTTTCAGCAATTCTACCACGATGATGCCTGGTTAGACAGCCATGTTCCAGAAAATTTTACATTTGATTTGGGCAATGCGGAGCGTTTAACGCATTTCGATGGTACGCATCCAGCGGTGGCGCAAAAACGGATTGATTCGATGCAATGGCCATTTCATTTTGACCCGGTGGCTTTGCGGAAGCGCATGAGTTTACGAAGGAAAGTACTCCAGCAAATTGAAGACTGGACGGGCTGGCGGATCGGAGAATATTGTAACTATAAAATTATTTAAGTGAAGGTTCCTGTTTTTTTTGATGCCGAACGCTTGAAATACCCGAACACGGGATTATATCATTTTTGTCTTCAATTAGGTCAGGCAATTGCCAACCAATGTGCAGTTACTTTTTTTACCGGTAACGACGCATTAAGCCCTCGTTTTCCTGTTCAATTTTGGCATAAATGGTGGCTTCGCCCAGTAAGCGGCTCATACATTTGGCATGCGACGCACCAGGATACCGAATACATGCCCACGGGTTCAGGCGCTACAGTCGTGTTAACTATTCAAGACTTAAATTATTTGCATGATAGCCGTAAATCGGAGGCAAAAAAACAGCGATTTAAGGCGCAATTGCAGTCAAAAATTAATCGGGCAGACTACCTTGTTTTTATTTCAGCATACACACAGCGCGATGTCCAGGCGCATTTTGAACTAGGGGATACGCCCCAACAAGTCATTCCAAATGGATGTAATTTAACTGATGTTCCAGCTGATTTGCCTTATCCATTACTCGCAGCGGGGCGTCCTTATTTATTTACCATTGGCACGATTGCGGAGAAAAAGAATTTTCATGTGTTGCCCAGTTTATTAGTTGGCAACGATCGATTATTGATTATCGCGGGGATCACCCAACAAGCCCACTATTTGGAAAAAATCAAACAGGAAGCGCATGATTTGGGCGTCTCAGATCGGGTTATTTTTGCTGGAGCGGTATCTGAGCAGGATAAAATGGCGCTTTATAGGCATTGTGAAGCTTTTGTATTTCCTTCGGTAGCGGAAGGATTTGGCTTGCCAGTGGTGGAGGCAATGCACCTTGGAAAACCGGTGTTTTTGTCTCAGTTTACCTCATTGCCGGAAGTAGGCGGTCCTGAGGCGTATTATTTTACGGATTTTGATGCGCAGTCCATGCGCGAAACCCTAAGGCAAGGCTTACAAGATTATCAGGTAAATGATAAAAAACAGTCGATTCAGGCATGGACCAAACAATTTGATTGGTCGGTGGCTGCAGCCAGCTACGCTGAAGTCTATGCCAAACTCGCCGAACGCATGTAAATGTGAAAATTGTCGTAATTTGCCTCAAATTTTGAAATAAATCCATTGAAGACTTATTTACGTTTATTGTCTTATGCTAGTTCGATCCGCAAGTATGTATTTCCATATTTCGGATTTTCGCTGTTAGGCAGTCTTTTCGGGATTTTGAATTTCACGTTATTGATTCCCTTGTTGAATGTTTTATTCAACCAAGCATCTACAACTCAAGCTGCTTTGTATCGCGCGCTCCCGGAATTCTCAATTTCGCCGAGTTATTTTTCGTTTGTTTTCAATCATTATTTTTACGGGGCCTTGGAATCATATGGCCGTTTAGGCGCATTGCAATATGCCTGTGGCGCAATCATTACGTCCGTTTTGTTAGCCAATGTCTTTCGCTATTTTTCGCAACGAATCTTAAAAACGGTGGAGGCGGATACGATTGCATCCTTGCGACAAGCGGTATTCGAACGTGCTATACGCATGGATTTGAGTTATTTCTCGGAACAAAAGAAAGGGAACTTGATGTCACGTTTGACGACAGATGTTCAGGAGGTGGAAAACAGTATCGGTCGAGCATTCACGGCTACGTTCAAAGAGATTTTTACCTTGATTATGTTCTTTGTTTTCCTGGCTAGCATGTCAGTGAAATTGACTTTGTTCTCTTTAATTATTTTGCCTTTATCCGGCGGGGTCATCGCGTTAATTACCCGTCGCTTGCGCCGTGCGGCAGGAGAAGTTCAACAGCATTTGAGTGGAATCATCAGTTTATTGGATGAGACTTTTGGGGCGATGCGCGTCGTTAAGGCATTTCGTGCAGAACCAGTGATGGATGCGAAATTTCAAGAATCGAATTTACGCTACCGTCATTCGTTGCTGCGCATGGTGTTTCGCCAAGAATTAACTTCACCAGTTTCTGAAAGTTTGGGAGTTTTGGTGGTGACGGGGATTTTGATGTATGGTGGAATTTTAGTGATTTCAGGAGATGATGAATTAAGTGCTTCTACGTTTATCGCGTTTATTGCCACATTTTCGCAGGTTATGCGTCCTGCCAAAGTCATTGCGGATGCATTTTCTGGAATCCAGCGTGGCATAGCTTCTGCAGATCGTATCATCGAAATTTTAGATACTGAGTCTGAAATACAAGTCGAAGAACCCGCCATTCCTGTGAAAGAATTTACACAATCGATTCGATTTGAATCGGTTGGATTTGCGTACGTCGCTGGCCGTTCGGTGTTAAATGATGTTTCGTTTGAAATTCCGAAAGGTCAAACCATCGCGCTCGTTGGCGCTTCCGGCGGAGGGAAGTCGACATTAGCTGATTTACTTCCTCGTTTTTATGATGCGACTTCAGGTAAAATCACCGTGGACAATGTACCGTTAAAACAAATCCCATTGGCCGATTTACGTGCGTTGATGGGTATTGTAACCCAGGAGTCCGTACTATTTAATGATTCGATTTTTAATAACATTGCTTTTGGGACGGATGCCACCATGGAGCAAGTGCAAGCTGCCGCTCAAATTGCGAATGCCCATGAATTCATCGAGGCAAGTTCGGATGGATATGCGACGCTGATCGGGGATCGCGGGTCTAAATTGTCGGGTGGGCAACGCCAGCGAATCTCCATTGCACGTGCGGTGTTACGCAATCCGCCGATTTTAATTTTGGATGAGGCGACCAGTGCGCTGGACAATGAATCTGAAAAATTGGTGCAAGCAGCTTTAAGTAATTTGATGAAAAATCGAACGGTTTTAGTGATTGCCCATCGCTTGAGTACGATCCAACATGCCGATCAAATTTTGGTGGTGGATCAAGGACAAATCGTCGAGCGCGGTACGCACAAAGAGCTCATTGCCATTCCGGATGGCGCGTATGCGAAGCTAAGCCAGCTGAAATAAATGCCCCTTTTTTGCGTTTTTGATTAGCTTTTCAACGAAGAAAAAGTTAATTTGCGCCCGTTTTTAACCCATATTGAAGTAAACAGACATGTCAACATCCTCATTAGCACAACGCATTCAAGCTTTAGAAGAATCATCTACGTTAGGGATGACCAAAAAAGCGCGTGAATTAGCTGCACTAGGTCATAAAGTGATTAGTTTATCCGTAGGTGAACCTGATTTCAAAACGCCTGATCACATTTGTGAGGCTGCTAAAAAAGCAATCGATGATGGTTTCCATGGCTATTCACCAGTTGCAGGTTATCCAGATCTTCGCATGGCTATCGCAAATAAGTTAAAGCGTGATAATAATTTAGAGTGGGGTTCTGAAAACATAGTAGTCTCGACGGGAGCTAAGCACTCGTTGGCAAACGCAATCGCTGCCTTGATTAATCCGGGTGACGAAGTGATCATTTTTTCCCCTTATTGGGTTTCGTACTCTGAAATGGTGAAGTTGGCAGAAGGAACTTCTGTTATCGTTCAAGGTGCTTTTGATAATAACTTTAAAGTGACGCCTGCACAATTCGAAGCTGCGATTACGCCAAAAACAAAAATGGTGATGTTCGCATCGCCAAATAACCCAACCGGTTCTGTGTACACAGAATCTGAATTACGCGATATTGCGAATGTGGTAGCTCGTCATGAAAATATTTATGTGCTGGCGGATGAGATTTATGAGTACATCAACTTTACTCAAGGTGGTCATTTCTCAATCGGTTCGATTCCAGAAATTAAGGAGCGCGTGATTACGGTTAATGGAGTTGCCAAAGGTCATGCTATGACTGGATGGCGAATTGGTTTCATCGCAGCAGCCAAATGGATCGCGGATGGAATCGAAAAATTACAAGGCCAAGTGACTTCAGGTACAAATTCAATTGCACAAAAAGCAGCAGTTGCAGCATTCAACGGATCTTTGGATCATGCTTATGGAATGAAAGCGGCGTATGATCGCCGCCGTAAATTGGTCGTAGGCAAATTGCGTGAGATTCCAGGATTTAAAGTGAACATGCCGGAAGGTGCGTTTTACGCTTTCCCAGATATCTCGTATTACTTTGGAAAGTCAGATGGAACAACAACGATCAACGATTCAGATGATTTCTGTACATGGTTGTTAAATGAGGCCTATGTGGCTACAGTAGCTGGTTCAGGTTTCGGCGCTCCGGATTGTATGCGTATTTCAACTGCCGCGGCTGATGAGCAATTAGAAGAAGCATGTGAGCGTATTAAAACGGCTGTGGCTAAATTGAAGTAATTCATTTTTGAATCGAACATAATGAGAAGTCAGGGCTTTTGTCCCTGACTTTTCTTTTTATATTTACACCATGGAATTAATTTCGGTTATCATCTTCATCATTGGGTATCTCGCCATCGCGTTTGAACACCCGCTTAAAATCAATAAAACAGCTACGGCTTTAGTGACGGGTGTCCTTGTTTGGGTGGTTTATGCCCTGGTGAAAGGACCTCATGAACTCGAGGTGCTTAGTCATCATTTAGGTTCGACCTCTGAAATTTTATTTTTCTTGTTAGGGGCAATGACCTTGGTCGAACTAGTGGATGCGCATCATGGTTTTCATTTTGTAAGCCGACTCATTAAAACGAATCAGCCTGCGAAATTAATGTGGATTATAGGATTGATTGCCTTTTTTCTTTCGGCAGTACTTGACAATCTTACTGCTTCCATTGTGATGGTCACTTTATTGCGAAAGCTTGTTTCAGATAAATCCACCCGGATGTTTTTTGTTGGCCTAGTGGTAATCGCGGCAAATTCAGGTGGTGCTTGGTCACCTATTGGCGATGTGACGACAACCATGTTGTGGATCGGAGGTCAAATTTCTGCATCTGGCATCATTAAAACGTTGTTTATACCTTCTCTGATATCACTTATTGTCCCCTTGGCAGTAGCCGCATTTTGGGTCCGCAATGGTAAACTTGGGTCTTTCAGGCATCAAGTAGAGCTTTCTCCGGAAGAAGATCGACACGGTAAAATTATGTTGGCCGCAGGTGTAACTAGTCTACTTGGAGTTCCTGTTTTTAAGACAGTCACTCATTTGCCTCCATATATGGGGATTTTATTGGCGCTGGGTGTGGTATGGATTATTTCAGAGGTGTTGCATGCCGACAAAGATGAGGAATCCAAAAAGCCATACACGGTTGGTCATGCCTTAACTAAAATCGATACGTCAAGTGTATTATTTTTCTTAGGAATATTATTGGCAATTGGGGCATTAGAATCTTTTGGATATTTGACGCAGCTAGCTGTCGTACTCGAGCAAACATTTGGTAATCAATATGTTATCGTTTCGTTAATTGGACTAGCCTCTTCGGTGGTCGATAATGTACCTTTGGTGGCCGCGACGATGGGGATGTATTCGCTGGCCGACTTCCCTATGGATCATGCTATGTGGGAATTTTTGGCTTATTGCGCGGGGACAGGTGGAAGTATTTTGATTATTGGATCTGCTGCAGGTGTTGCCGTCATGGGCATGGAGCAAATTGAGTTTGGTTGGTACGCGAAAAAAATTGGCGTTTTGGCCTTGCTTGGATATGCTGCGGGTGCTTTAACTTACATTTTATTGCACTAAAAACGGACTTGAACACGCGCTGCGTAAAAATTAGGCGTGACAATCGGATCCCATTCAAAAGCATTCATCTTGAGTGCTTTTTTTAATTTTGGATAAACCCAATACGCGGCCTCTGCCGAAGCAATGCCTACTGCGGCACCCATGAGTACATCAGCTGCCCAATGTTGATTGTTAGCCATACGCAAAATTCCCGTAGTTGACGCAAGTGCATACCCCGTAACTGCAATCGCTGGGTGTTCTTTCCAATATTCCTTGGCTAATACATGTGCCCCAAAAAATGCTGTAGTCGTGTGTCCCGAAGGAAAACTATAGGGTTCTCCGTTAGGTCTGGTTTCATTGATGACATACTTTAAAGTCTTTGTCGTGGTGTAATAAATCCCAGTTCCAATTACAAAAATGGCTAGCTGATCTTTGGGTTGGCTTTCGGATTTAATGCCGATTAGGTGGAGTCCGATATTTGCTAGAGTAGGTGTATACTGCAAGTAATTGTCAAGTGGTGTATGGAAGTCTGACAAATTTTTTTCCCTAAAATCACGTTGTATGGTATGCGAAAATTCGTTGTACACTAAAGCACTTGTGGTGGCTAAAGCAGCTGCTGCTTTCCATCCTCTTTTGACCTTCGCTTGACCGATGGACTGAAGACTGATGAATAGACAAAGGATGGTGAATAGCTTATTTTTCATTCAAAAGTGTTTGAATCGTCTTTTCAAATTCTTGGGTCCAGTCGGTGTAATAAACCCCAGTACCAGGTCCTGAAAATCCGGTATGAATTTCACGTACGATTCCCTTTTTGTCGATAATGAAGGTGGTCGGATATCCATTGATTTTATGCAACATTGGAAGTACTTGGGCGATTGTTTCATCGCTCGGTGTCCCAGCAAATACCATTTCGTAATCTATCCCGATCTTCTTTTTGAAATTGGCAATTTTAGGTCCGGAAACGGTGATGTCTGGTGAATATTCGAAAGCCATTCCGATGACCTCGACGCCTTTACTTTGGTATTTACGGTAAAATGGTGCTAGATAGCGAGATTCATCTAGGCAGTTAGGGCACCAGGATCCCATTAATTCAATGACCACGACTTTGTTTTGGTAGCGCGCATCGTTTAAGCTAATGATTCTGCCGTCTGGTGTAGGCAGTTTGAATGATACCCGATCATAACCAGGTTTCAAATAAGTTAATTTTTTCAAATCTGGGAGGCTTGCTTTGGCATCCTTTTGGGCAATCATATTTCGTTTGCCTGCTAATCCAGAAAAGAATAGTCCTTCAATTTTAGACTTTGTTACTTTTGTTTTGAAGAGGTAAACTCCGCTTCCATCAAAGTAGCTCAAGAAAAGGCTGTCGGCAATGACATTCCCCTGTAAAAAGCGGTAATCACCTGTGGGTTTTAAAACGCTTCCTGTCACTTGATTTCCTTTTTGGGTTAAGATTAGAACACCAGGACTGTGGTTAGATTCATCTGTCCAGAAATCAGCACTGTATTTTCCAGTGACATTTACGTTTGCTTGCGCTGTTGTGAAAAATCGCTGGGTTGAACCGGCACTCGCTTGAAAAGGGATGCGGAAGAGCGCCTTGCCATTTCTTTTTTTGGTCCAATAACCTGTTAGTTTATTCGCCCCGCTCAATGCCCCAGTAAGCTCAGAATCATATAGATCAAAAGGGATGACTAACGAATCTCCTCTAAAATAGGATTCACCTAAATTGAATTTCTCTGCACCATTTTGGAGATTGATATTGAACTGTTTTTCTGCACTGCCTTTTTGAATAATAAAGTTGAAAGGTAATGCCCCGCCCATGTGGCTTATTTCACCTCGCCATGGGCCTATTTTTGGATTCTGAGCGAGTGTGATGATCGGAAAAAGTAGTAGTAGAAGAAGGCGCATGGGCTTAATATTTTCCAACAAATATAGGGTTAAATCTTGTGGACAAAAAAATAAGCGATCGAGCAGAAATTTCGTTGAACGCCGAGAGATAAATTTGTAATTTTGAATTCATGTCAGATCAAACCTATCATACCTCCGTCATGTTGCATGAATGCACCGAAGGGCTCGCGATTCGTCCCGATGGAATTTATGTCGATGTCACCTTTGGAGGAGGTGGGCATTCCAAAGAAATTTTAGCTCATCTCGGGCCGAGCGGTCGGCTATTAGCCTTTGATCAAGATCCAGATGCCTGGAATCAGGCAGAGAAAATTGACGATGAGCGGTTGACCTTGATAACGGCCAACTTCCGATATCTGGAGAAGTATTTACGTCTACATGGCGTGAAGCAAGTGGATGGAATTCTGGCTGATTTTGGTGTATCATCCTACCAGTTGGACGCCGCATCGCGTGGATTTTCTACTCGCTTTGAAGGACCATTAGACATGCGAATGGGTCCCTCAGCAGCAATTGATGCAAAAGATGTCTTGAATGGGTATTCGGCCGAGCAATTGCAACGGATTTTTGGGATGTATGGCGAGATAAAAAATGCGCGAACTTTGGCTCAAGCAGTGATTCAAGCGCGGACACAAAAGTCGCTAGAAACGACTTCGGATTTCAAAGAAATTCTTACTAAATTAGCCCCAAGAGGCAAGGAATTTAAGTATTTCGCACAGGCTTTTCAGGCCGTACGAATCGAAGTAAATCAAGAATTGCAAGTGATTGAGGAGTTTTTAGCGCAAGCGCCATCGGTGCTTGCCGTGGATGGTCGCTTGTGTATTATGTCTTTTCATTCCTTAGAGGATCGATTAGTAAAAAATTATATCAAAACAGGAGACTGTTTTGGCAAAGAAGATAAAGATATGTTTGGGGTGGTGCATAAACCGCTTGCGTCAGAAATACGTAAGCCCATTACGGCCAGCCCAGAAGAATTAAAGGCAAA
>JACCDW011609241.1_pt1 | contig 17870 bp, 14 predicted proteins | sample 7449781 | NCBI WGS metagenome assembly JACCDW01 (sample SAMN15323449, study PRJNA562643) | freshwater metagenome | isolation source: river surface water | place: USA:Blue River Watershed | collected 2017-08-18
AAATTCTTTTATCACTTCCTGATTACAAACCAAATACGGGCCCTCAATCAAATCAATACAATAGGGGATGGCGGGAAAAACGGCATCGAGGCATTGGCGAATTGCCTTTGGTTTGCCTGGTAGATTCACAATCAACGAATGATTACGGATACCTGCGGTTTGGCGTGAAAGAATAGCGGTAGGTACATACTTCAAACTTTCCTGACGCATCAATTCTCCAAACCCTGGCATCATTTTCTGGCAAACGGCTTCGGTAGCTTCGGGCGTAACATCACGCAGGGCTGGGCCTGTTCCGCCCGTCGTCACGATTAAGCAGCATCCATGCACATCGGCCATTTCGATGAGTGTTTGCGAGATTAAATCCTGTTCGTCAGGAATCACTCGATAAACCGTCTCAAATTCTGAAATCAAATATTCTTTCAAGGTTTCTACCACTGCTTTGCCTGGAATATCCTCGTAGATTCCTGCACTTGCACGGTCAGAGACATTAATAACACCTATTTTTATCATTTGTTCAATTATCAATTATCAATTATCAATAATTATCAATTATCAGAAATTAGCCTTAGCTAATTCAAGCGAGAATTGGTAATTGTTTATTGATAATTGAGTTAAACGCCTTCTGCTACAACCTCTTTCACTTCTGGAACCATCGTTTTCAATAAACGTTCGATTCCATCTTTGAGTGTAACCGTTGATGATGGACAACCACTGCATGAGCCTTGAAGGTACACCTTTACCTGTCCAGAAATCTCATCAAACGAAGCAAAATTGATTGCTCCACCATCAGATTCTACGGCTGGCCGCACGTATTGGTCAAGTGTTGATTTGATTTTGGCAATAACTGCCGAATCATTGGCATCAATGATTAATGTATTTTTATCAATGGTTTTTTGTGCAAAAACAGGGTTATTTTGCTCAAAGAATATCTTGATGAATTTCTTAATGTCATATACCACATCTTCCCATTCGGTTTCATCATCTTTTGTAATCGTGATGAAATTTGAAGCTATAAAAATGCGTCTTACGAACGGAAACTGAAATAAATCGCCCGCCAAAGGCGATGCTTTTGATTCGTCGACGGTCGAAGCCAGCGTTGGGTAATCGAATGTGAGACCTTCGGGAGCAAGCTCAAAGTTTAACACAAATTTCATTGAATTTGGGTTTGGGCTTAGCTCTGTATAAATCATTGTTTGGCGTTGCAACATGGTTTCTTGAGTTCTGAATGCTGAGTTCTGAGTTCTGAGTTTTTGTATCGTAGAGATAAAATACTCGTTATCAATTTTTTACTCATTATGATAAATTAAATACATCTATAATTATACTTATTTTTAACAAATATAAGACTAAATTAGTTTGAACAAGGCATAAAAAAACCTGTCACAAGTGACAGGTTTTTTTATTGATAGATTATGAATGAAGAGAAAGAATTAAGATTAACGAAAACTCATAATTCAGAACTCATAATTCAGAACTAAATCACGCTTGTGCTTCAACACTTACGAATGATTTTCCGTCACGTCCTTTTTTGAACGATACGATACCATCAGCTAATGCAAACAAAGTATGGTCACGACCGATACCTACGTTTACACCTGCATTGTGTTTCGTACCACGTTGACGTACGATGATGTTACCAGCGATAGCTGCCTGACCACCAAATAATTTAACACCTAAGCGTTTGCTTTCTGATTCACGTCCGTTTTTCGACGAACCAACACCTTTTTTGTGTGCCATGATTTCTTGAAATATTTACCTACTTATTTCTGAAAAACTTGCAGGTGAGATTAATAAATATTTTTAAATGACTTTTCTGGAAATAGAATAAGATTAACCAGCGATTTCGTCGATTTGAATTTTAGTCAAATACTGACGATGACCGTTTTTCTTAACGTATCCTTTACGACGCTTTTTCTTGAAAACGATTACTTTCTCGCCTTTCAAGTGTTCTAAAATGGTTGCTTTTACTGAAGCACCACTAACGGTCGGAGCACCTACTGATACTGTTCCGCCGTTGTCAACAAGGAGGACCTTGTCGAATACAAGTGCAGCGTTCACATCACCTTCTAATCTGTGTGTATAGAGTGTGCGACCCTTTTCTACTTTAAATTGCTGCCCTGCGATTTCTACGATTGCGTACATGATTTTGAATTATAATTAACAATTATCGAATTTGAATTTTCCCAGTGCTGCTATTGAACACTATTTGGGGCTGCAAAGTTAAACATATAATTTTATTTTTCAAACTATTGTTTTATTTGATTTTATTTATCAAATTGTATTCAATTATTATTCGCAATCCCTTTAAACTCCTTAATTCTATGAAAATCCGTCAAATTCTACAAGGAAAGAAAATTAATGCCCTGTTTTCGGTTACTTCTGAGACGACTGTATATGATGCTTTGGTAGAAATGGCTAATAAAAATATTGGAGCTGTATTGGTTATTGACGAAGGAAAACTATCGGGAATTTTCTCAGAGCGAGATTATGCCCGCAAGATTGTGTTGAAAGGCCTTCATTCGGATGATACATTGGTAAAAGATGTAATGACCTCCAATGTGATTACAGTTGAAATGGAGGATAAATTAGAGGTGGCTATGCAAATCATGTCTGATAAGCATATTCGTCACCTGCCTGTTATGGAAGGAGGGGTTTTAAATGGTATAATTTCAATCAATGATGTGGTTTCGTCGATTATTAAAGAGCAAAAATCACAAATTGAATCATTACAAGGATATATTTCGGGCAATTATGCCTGATAGTTTGGTTATTGGTTATTAGCTACTGGTGAATTGGTTATTTGTTACGGGAGTATTCTAACTACCATTAACCAGTTTATCGATTTTCTAATAACCAATAACTATTTCCCTAAACAACAATATCTGCCCAAAGTTTACCAGTTTTTATTCGATAAATTCCCATTTCAGATAGACCAAATTGCTTCGCCAAAAGCGACTGTTTAGTTTTTCCTTCCAGAATTTTTTTCTTAATTAGTCTTACTCTATCAGGTGTAAGTTTGCGTCCTTTTTTAGGTGGTTTGTAGTATGGAGCAAGTTTCTGATGTTCCCAAGCCTCTTTTTTTGTTGCCCAACGCAAATTGCTGACTTCATTATTAAATTTGTCGTGGTCCAGATGAATGATTTGGTCAATTTCGTCGTCTTCAGGTTTCTCCAAAAACAAATCGGCAATGATTTTATGAACAGGGTACGAAATATTAGTAATTTCGCTAATCGGCTGACCTTTTACGCCAAGCTTTGTGCCTTTTTTATAAACCTTTAGCCCTATCTTGGCTCCACTTACCAGTTGACCATTACTTACTTTCAGAATGTAGCCGTCTTTGTTTAAATCTTCATAAAAAGAGGCGATTCTTCCTAAATTCGATGCCATATAACGGCGTCTTGCTCCTTCGGGTTTAAATTCTTTCCAGATTTCGTTTGGATATGACTGAAATCTTATTGTTGCACGCAAAGGGGGCATGGGATGCTTTTTCTCTTCCATTTTAGAATTAATTTTAGTATTCATAATTTATGAATAGAAAATCCTTTATATCCGTATTTTGTTAAAATCAACAGAATACGGTTTTTAGTCACTGCACTTCTTATATAAATTCAGCGTGTGAGAAGAAGGCATTAGCCTTCAAATACTTTTTTAAAAGTCGAGAGCAAGCCCGACCACGAGTTATCTTCTTTTGGTTGTGATATAACTTTTACTTTCGGAAATTCTTCTACTACTTCTTTTGCCAGTACATCATCAGATAATTGAACTAAATCAAGCCCACCGAATGTACCTGACGACATCATCAATAGGTTTGTTTGGAACCAGTTTTGGCTCATCAAAAATTTCTTTAATGCGTTGGCATCGGTAAATACCATGAGGTTTTCATCGCCAAATGCTTTTTTGATTTCATCGGGCGTAATCATTGGCATACGTTTCATTTCGAGCGTATGCGGCGAATAGAAAACAATAGCCGTATCGGCACTATCCATTTTATGCTCGTATTGTGGCAGAAAATCTTTGTTTAGGCTACTAAAGGTATGCAATTCGTAGCAAGCAACCAGTCTTCTGTTTGGGTATAACGATTTTGTGGCGTTAGTTGTTGCTTCGAGTTTGGACGGAGCGTGAGCAAAATCTTTATAAATAAGGGTATTGCTGTTTTCTCCAAGCTTCTCAAGACGCTTCGAAGCTCCCGAAAAATGTTGGATTGCTTCGTAGAATTCTTCGTCGGTAATGCCCAGACGGTCGAGAATTATTTTAGCACCGTTGAGGTTTTTCATGTTGTGCTCGCCAAAGATTTCGAGTGGTACATCGCCGTCTTTGGTTTGGAGAATACACTTGCCATTTTCGACTTTGTACGGGTGTGCTTTGTACGGAAATTTCGCTACATCAGCACGGTCTTTTTCGCCGATTACCTTTAAAATATCATCAGTTTCATCATAAATAATGCTTCCTGCCTTTGGTAAACCATCGGCTAATTCTTCAAACGTACGTACGTAACTATCGAAAGTTGGGAAGATATTGAAGTGGTCCCATGCGATACCGCTGAACAAGGCAATATGCGGATGATAGAATAAAAACTTCGATTTAAGATGAATTTTTGATTCTGGGTATTCGTCGCCTTCGATGATGATAACTGGTGAATCATCGTTCAATTCAACCATGATATCGAAGCCTTCGATTTGGGCCCCAACTAAATAGTCAAATTTGCGATTAAAATATTTTAATACGTGCAAAATAATACTCGTGATGCTGGTTTTGCCGTGGCTACCCGCAATCACAACACGTTGCTTATTAAGGCTTTGCTCATAAATGTATTCAGGGAAAGAATATATTTTAAGGCCAAGTTCTTGGGCTTTAGCGAGTTCGGGGTTGTCGGCAAAGGCGTGCATTCCGAGAATTACGGCATCTAAATCGGCTGTTATTTTTTCGGGAAACCAACCCATTTCGGCTGGAAGAATACCTGCTGCCGCTAAACGACTTTTTGAGGGGTCGTTTATTTCATCATCTGAACCCGTTACTTGATACCCCTTTTTGTTTAGGGCAAGGGCAAGATTGTGCATAACAGCACCCCCAACAGCTATGAAATGTATTTTTTTAGACATATAAAAATGTTATTAGCCATTAGCGATTGGCTGTTGGCTTTAAAAATATTTTAATTCAAAAATGTGGTTTTTCTACTATCGGAGAAAATATGTTTAGCTAAATACTAATAGTTAAAAGTCAATAGCTAAAAGAAGCTAATAAATTCATTGCAAAGTTCTTAATTTAATATGACATTTGCACATATTTTTCAAATTTCCATTATTATCCGTCGAAAGCGGTAAAAGCTATTAGTCAATTTGTTGAGGAACTCAATCAATTGCACTACTTTTAAAGATATGAAACGTTACATAGACCTTATCGAACAAACCTTTGAGTTTCCGACTCGTGAGTTTGGTGTTGATGAAAATCATACATTACTTTTCAATAACGTTCGCTTGACCGATATTATAAAGGAGTATGGTACGCCTCTGAAAATTAGTTATTTGCCAAAAATAGCAGAGCATATTGATAATGCCAAATTGCTTTTCAGAAATGCGATGAAAAAGTATAACTATAAGGGCAATTATACGTATTGTTACTGCACGAAATCATCACATTTTAGATTCGTAATCGAGACGGCTCTTAAAAGTAACGTTCACCTCGAAACTTCGTCGGCTTTTGATATAAATATCATCAGAGCATTGCATGATGATGGAAAGATAAACAAAAACACCTACGTAATCTGTAATGGGTATAAGCGTCCGAAATATTTAGAAGATATTTCGGCTTTGCACAATGATGGCTTTGTCAACTGTATTCCGATTCTCGACAATCTGAAAGAGATTGATTATTATTTGGAGCATTCAACGGCCGAAACCGTGAGTGTGGGTATCAGAATTGCCACTGACGAAGAACCAAACTTTGCGTTTTATACCTCTCGTTTGGGAGTTCGCTATAATGATATTAATAGCTTGTATTTGGAGAAAATTAAGCCAAATCCACGCTTTAAGCTCAAGATGTTGCACTTTTTTATCAATGCAGGTATCAAAGACAATGCTTACTATTGGTCGGAACTCACTCGCTTTATGTTTAAATATTGCGAGATGAAAAAGATTTGTCCAGACCTTGATTCAATTGATATTGGTGGTGGATTACCAATCCAGACATCGTTGGTTTTCAATTACGATTACCAAGCCATGATTGACGAAATTATTGAAAATATCCAATGGATTTGTAATAAAAATAACGTGCCAGTACCGCATATTTTTACTGAATTTGGTAGTTATACCGTAGGCGAAAGTGGTGCGGTGATTTATAAGGTCATTGATAAAAAACAACAAAACGACCGTGAGTTGTGGTACATGATTGATGGCTCGTTTATTACGCAATTACCTGATTCGTGGGGGATTGGCCAGAAATACATCATGATGCCAGTGAATAATTGGGATAGTCCGTATGAAAAAGTAAATCTTGGTGGATTAACTTGTGACTCGGCTGATTTTTATAATACCGAGGCTCACTCAGAAGATTTGTATTTGCCAATTTTTGATATTGAAAACGAAGACCAGTATATTGGCTTTTTCCATACGGGAGCGTACCAAGAATCGTTAGGTGGATATGGCGGCATTCAGCACTGTTTGATTCCTGCCCCTCAGCACGTATTAGTAAATTTGGATGACGATGGTAATATTGTAACCGAGCTATTCTCGCCTGAACAAGACAGTGATTCAATGTTGAAAATCTTAGGATTTAAAGCAAATGGAAACGGTGAAGCACCCAAAACAACAACCGTAAAAAAGGTGAAGAAGGCTATTGAGGAAGTAGCAGAAGAAACTGCTTCATGAAATATTTATTGAAGAATAACGTTTAAGAAATAATGGTTTGTGCAAAACAGAAAACTTGCACAAACCATTATATATTGAGAGAACAAAAATTGAAATTCTGATGAAAGTTAAATTACTGATTTTTAGCCTTTTAGTAGTAGGAGCAATGGCTTCTTGTAAGCGTCAGCAATGCCCAGCTTACGGAAAAACAACTCCAAAAACTACTGTTGATAAAAGACACGCTTGATTTTATATAACCTTTGTAATAAATCGAGATGCTTCGAGCAGGCTGCCAAATTGCCAGTCGGCTAACTCTGTTGTTTCTTTACCGCCAGTAATGTGAATAGTTTTTACACCTGCTTTTTTTCCTGCTTTTACATCACGTTCGGCATCGCCAATCATAAACGACTGTGTCGAGTCGATAGCGTATTTAGCCATTGCTTTTTCGAGCATCAGCGAATCGGGCTTACGTAAAAGTGAGTTTGATGTATAATTAGGGTGGTGTTTCGAGAAATACAGGTCATCAATAATTCCTCCGCACGCTGTTTGCAGTATTTCGTGAAAATCCCTGACGAGGCTTTCGGTATAAAGCCCTTTAGAGATTCCTGCCTGATTAGTCACAACAATGAGCATGTAGCCCGCTTTTTTGAGCAACAAAAGTCCTTCGGCTACGCCATCTCTAATCACAAAATCTTCTTTTCGACTTACGTAGTCGTGTTGTTCTTCGTTTAGTACTCCGTCTCGGTCAAGGAAAACACACTTTTTCATGCAGCAATATTTTTGGTATAAAGAAAAGAAAAAATATAATTAAAATTAGATAAATGGTCAAAAAAATATTCTTCTTGTTTTGTTTGTGGAATAAATAAGTTATAAAAACCGATATTTGAAATAAAAACTTCAAAAACTATGCTAAAAACTCTACTTACGGTTTCGCTGGCCTTTATTTCAACGACAATATTTGCACAATTATTTAATGAAGACTTTAAATATAGCACGGGAGCATCTTTGACCGCCAATGGCTGGGTCGCTCATAGTGGAGCAGGCACAAACGCCATAAAAGTGGTAGATGGCTTGGCTTATTCGGGCTTGACAACCACTGGTGGTGCGGCCAGTCTGACAACCTCGGGAGAAGATATTAACCGAAATTTTCCTTCAGTAAAAGATGGGAACGTTTATGTAGCATTTTTGGCAAATTTTTCGGCCGTACAGGATGCAGGCGATTATTTTTTGCATCTCGGCCCAACAACGCTGAGTACGATTTTTAGAGCAAAAGTATTTGCAAAAAAGAGCGGAATAGGTTTTCAGGTAGGCGTTACAAAGGCGAGTAATACGCCAAATTACGCAGCTACGGTTTATGAATTGAATAAGACGTATCTGTTTGTGATGAAATATACGCTCAAAAGTGGAAATTCGACCGATGATGAGGTGGTTTTGTATGTCAATCCAACGATTACTGAAAAAGAACCAACAACACCAATTTCGACAACGCCTGCTGCCGAAAGCGATACAGATAGTGATATTGGCACGATTGCCCTACGTCAGGGAACGGCCGCCAATGCTCCAACCGTGAAAATTGATGGTATTGTGGTGGCAACTAAATGGGAAGAATTATTTGTTAGAAACGATAGCCCAAGTATTACGGTCATTAAGGCTCCGAAGCAAATTACAAGTGCAACGGTGGTTGATTCATTGGTATTTTCGGGTAGTAATTTAATTGGAAATCTTTTCGAGATTGTGGGTAATGGCTTAGAGTTTTCCACAAAAAAAGATTTTTCGACACCAACTAATGGCTTGATAGCCTATTCGCTTGATAAAAGTGGTATAGTTGATAACGGAAAAATCTATTTGCGTGTTGCTAAAACTCAAACGAGTGGTATTACCACAAATTTGGTGTTTAGATTAGACCAAAAAGTACTTCAAAGTAATCCTGCGGTGGCGATAGAGTTAATTGTGAATCCACCAGCTAACGAGATTCAGGCAATCAGTAAAGTAAAAACTTTGGCGGAACAAACATCGGTAAAAATTGCAGGAAGAGTAACTTCGGCAGGTGAAATTAATAATTTGGTTTATATTCAAGATGCTACGGGAGGAATTCCAGTGAGTGGCATTACAGCCACAGTAACGGTTGGCGACTCGGTGCAAGTTTTCGGGAAATTATCAAATATCAGTAAGCAGCTTTATTTACAAAGTTCGGAGTTTACAAAAATAGGGACAACGAATAAGGTTCTCACTCCAAAGACAATCACAACCAGTCAATTAGCAACTAATGAAGGCAATTTGATTTCGGTAAAAGATGTAAGTTTTGCCGATAAAAAATTCGTTTTCTTGCCTAATACCAACTACACGATTGCCGAAGGAACGGCTAATGCAACAGTAAGGGTTTGGGAAGGTACTGACATTGATGGTCGCACGAAACCACAAGCAACTTTTACGATTTCGGGCGTGGTTGGTCGTTTCAATGATGGCTACCAGATTTATCCTCGTTCGCAGGCCGATATTCCAGGTACGGGTAAACCACAAGGAGCAGTTTCGAGTATTTCGGCCGATAAAACCTTTGATGTTGCAGCGTGGAATGTTAACTGGTACGGAAATACCGCTAATGGCCCTTCGGATGAAGCATTGCAACAAGCGAATGTCCTGCAAGTATTGGATTCGCTTAAATCTGACCTATATTTCTTAGAAGAAGTGTCGAATCCAACAGCATTTAAGAATTTGGTTGCCAAAATGAAAGGTTACGAAGGTGTTTGTTCGTCGGCTATTTCGGCAGGTGGTGTGGCTGATGATGCCCAGAGAGTATGTTTTATTTACAAAACAGATGTCGTGAAAAGTATTTCTACAAGACCGTTGTTGACAGGAGCTACGAATTTACCGAACTATCCATCAGACCCCGCTCGTTTTTGGGCAAGTGGCCGTTTGCCATTCTTGATGGTAGCCGATGTGACGATTGATGGGGTAAAACAACGCTTACACATTGTGGGGATTCACGCACGTGCAAACACAGGTGGAACCACTGGCACGGAAGCCGACCGTGAATTGCAGTATCGCCAAAGAAAATATGACGTTGAGGTACTAAAAGATAGCCTCGATGCTCAGTTTCCGAAAGAAAATATTATCATAGCTGGCGATTTTAATGATGATGTTGATGAAACGGTTTCGGTGATTAGTTCTACCAAAGAATCAAGCTACAAAAAATACATTGATGATGCCGAGCGTTGGCAAGCATTAACCAAGGCTTTGAGCGATGACGGCTACCGTTCGTATGTATCTCAAGAAAACGTAATTGACCATATTTTGATTTCTAATGAATTGAAAAGCAGTTATTTGAGTAACTCAGTAGGTGTGTCATTACCTTTTACATTCTTGAAAAACTATACATCGACTACCTCTGACCACTTGCCAGTTTTTGCACGTTTTCAATTCATAGCACCGCCAACGGCTACCGAGCCAGCATTAGGGATAAATGCGAGGGTTTTCCCGAATCCAACCGCCGATGTGATTGACCTTGACTTAGATGAAACCCTAAGTAAACAATTACTGGATATAAGTCTTTCTAATTCGCAAGGTTTTATGGTTTTCAAAGGTAATGGCACTTGGGATAGCATTAGACAACAGCTAAACAGTGATTTATCGAAGCGTTCGGCAGGTATTTATTTCTTGAAAATAGCAGATAAACAACGCCGTGTGAGTGTATTTAAAATAGTAAAGCAATAACATTAGATTGTATTGTGGTTTGAAACATTTGTACTATTTTTAGGGTTACAAACTAAAACCCTTATAATCATTATGGAACAAATAGTAGAATATTTCGCCACGATTCCGTCGTCGCACCGCAGTGCGATTCTGATTGGTGGCATTGCTTTTTTCTGGATGGCCGAATATGCCGTGCCACTTTTTCAGTTTAAATACAATAAAATCAAGCACGCAGGTATTAATATTTTCTTTACGCTAACCACAATCGTTATCAACTTTGCTCTGGCGTTTATATTACTAAAGTCGGCCGAATGGGCAGTGAATAATAACTTTGGTATTTTGCAATGGCTGCCCGAAATGCCGCTTTGGGCTTACACGATTGTGGGCCTGCTTTTGCTCGATTTAATTGGAGCGTGGTTTGTACATTGGACAGAACATAAAGTAAAATGGATGTGGAAGTTTCATCTGATTCATCATTCAGATACGAATGTTGATACTACGTCGGCGAATCGTCATCATCCAGGCGAAAGCGTATTTCGTTTTATTTTTACAACGGCTGGTATTGTGATTGCAGGAGCTCCGATGTGGATGGTGTTTATGTATCAGGCAATTTCGGTATTACTTTCGCAGTTTAACCATGCCAATATTGTGATTCCGAAATGGCTCGATAATGCCATCAGTTGGGTAATTGTTTCACCCGATATGCATAAAGTACATCATCATTACGTACTGCCATATACCGACTCGAATTATGGAAATATTTTTTCGATTTGGGATAGAATTTTCGGAACCTTCATGACCCTCGACCGTGACAAGATTGTTTACGGCATTGATACTCACATGAAACCCGAGGAAAATTCACGTTTGGGAAGTTTACTTAAAATACCATTTGAACCTTATAGAAAGCCAGTAGGGGAGTAATAAAAAAGGTGTTTGAGTGTAAGTAAAAATTGATTGAAAAATATAAAAAACGTTGCCTTCGACTGTCGAAGGCAACGTTTTTCATTACATCCACTCCCAAGCACTTTGATAAGCACCGATTTCTTGTGTATAATTGATAAATTCTTCATAAAAATCTGAGCTTGCCAGTGTAGCACTATCGCCAACGACCACGAGTTTTTTTCTGGCACGAGTCATAGCTACATTCATGCGGCGAATATCTGACAAGAAACCAATAACCCCATCAGCATTACTACGAGTGAGACTGATGTAAACAATGTCACGTTCTTGACCTTGAAAACTATCAATTGTATTGACCGAAATATGTGGCAAAATATCTTGTAGTTCGGGTGTGTGTTCTACCTGCTCTTTTAGAATCGAAATCTGTTGCTTGTAGGGCGAAATAATGGCGATACTCGGAAAATGATTCGTGCTGATTTTTTTCTTCAATTCTTCTACAAAACCATTCAAATGCTTGACTAAAAAAGCAGCTTCATCGGGATTTGTTGAACTTGTACCATCCAGTTTTTCATCGAAACTACAACCCGCTGTGTCGATAAAAGCCAGTGGAGAATCATCCGCAAAGAGTAAGCGTTTGGCTACTGAATTATGTGCTTTTAACTTATTCTGATAAAAAATCTTTGACGAATGAGCCATAATTTGCTCATTCATGCGGTATTGTTCCTCCAGTAGTGTAACGGCTTCGGGGTGAAGTGCCACACATTTTTCGAGTAAAGTGGTGATTAATCCAGCTTTTGCTGCTTCGTTTGACTTTATTGTTGGTGGAAGCTGACAGTGGTCTCCCGCAAGAATTACCTTTTGGGCTTTCAGTATCGGAATCCAGCAGGCAGGCTCTAAGGCTTGTCCTGCTTCATCAATAATTGTTGTATTAAACTTGACGTTACGAATCGTATAATGATTCGAACCCACTAAAGTAGCTGTTATTACTTGAGCTTTTGCCACTAAGTCGTCAATGATATACTGCTCGGTATTACCCACCTCTTTCATAATTTTGTGGGCTTCATCAAACAAGGCTTTGCGTTGGTCACGCTCTGATTTGCCAAAACTTCGCTTATATTTATGAGCCATATTTCGGTACTCATTTGCTTGTTTTTTGAGCGTTTTAGCATTTTTCATCATCGGGTGGTCGGTCATTTTATGGTCTAATGTCAATGCCATCAGACGCTCGCTAACACGTGCAGGATTGCCGATACGCAAGACATTTAGTCCTTCCTCCGAAAGTTTTTCGCTCAATAAATCAACGGCCGTATTGCTCGGTGCTACCACCAAAATCGGAGCTTTGTTTTCTTGTTTATTGAGGGCCTTGATAGCTTGCACTAAAGTAGTGGTTTTGCCAGTGCCAGGAGGGCCATGAACAACGGCTAACTCATTGGCTGATACTATTTTATTTAAAGCATTATTTTGTGATTCGTTGAGTTTCGGAATCGAAATTGGGTGTAAATCGGTTTTGAAAGTTGGCTTTTTTTCTCCCGTTAGAATCTTTACTAAATTTCCTTCGGGTTTTTCAAGTATTTCGTTGGCCAGTTTGAGAGCTGCTTGCATCTCGTCGTAGCTATTATCATCAAAAAGCAAGTCGATTCCAAGTTTGCCATCACGAGCAAAATCAGGAAGTTCATCGGTGCGGAGCGTTATTTTTAGTCGGTTGGCATTTAGGTGTGAAATAGTGCCTTCCACACGGTCTTTTTGTGGGTCGTGATTCCCAAAAAATACAGCAGGCATTCCTGCTCGTACTCGATGCGAAAGCTCGTGATGCGAGGTGCGTTCCACTTCAACCGTCAGATAATCGCCACGACTCATTTCTGAGCCTCTGATGGCAATCGGATACCACGTAAGGCCATTGGCTCGACGCTCTGCCACAGAAGATTGTTCAGTAAGTTTGCGGTACTGTGCGTGGTCTTCTTCACGCTCAATTTTTAATAAATTAAGTAGTTTTTTGAAATAATCCATATCACAAAGGTACGGAAATATTAGGTAGGAGTAATGCAAATAGCTCTAAAACAAAAATAACTCGTTGATAATCAACGAGTTATTTAGTACCGAGGACGGGAATCGAACCCGTACGAGTTTAAAAGCTCACAGGATTTTAAGTCCTGCGTGTCTACCAGTTCCACCACCTCGGCGAACAAGTTTGACCTTATTCTTGAAAAAAAAAGCACCAGTGAGGTGCTTACTCTTTCGAGCGAAAGACGAGTCTCGAACTCGCGACCTTAACCTTGGCAAGGTTACGCTCTACCAACTGAGCTACTTTCGCATTACATTTTTGATTTTGATTTGGTGTCTCTGTCTTAATGTGGTGCAAAGGTACAGCGAGATTTCTTACTTGTCAAGTGTTTGAAATAAAAAAGTTGTAAAATTTTTATTAATTTTTTGTAATTATCTGATTATAAGTCGCTTTACAGTCAGAAATATTTTTAAAAAATTGTATCGGAATCGTCATGTACATTCGTAATGGCTGAAATTTATTGTATTTATTCATGCCGCCAGGGTTCCAACTCGACATTAACTTCGCTACTCTTATTGCTTCGGCATCACAAATTTTATTGATTCCTTTCATTATTTCGAAATTGCTGGTGCTGCCATCTTTTTCGACAACAAATTTTAAAAAAACAGTATTTTTGTTTTTCTCGATTGGAATCTCAGAAGCTGGGACATTGATAGTTGAGCAAATGAATGAATAAAGTGCTTGGTAGCCTTGTGGGTAGTTTGGCGAAATATCGGTAGTTATATAAATCAGGCTATCTGATGTGCTTTTTTGAGCCATTGTTGCCAACGAGCAGCCAAAAAGGATAATAAAGCATAATTTTTTCATGTTTTTGTAAGTTTAAGTTTTTAACATCTGTACTTTTGCAAAAATAATAGGAAATTTTATATTTGAAAATATTTAGTTAAATATCTAAATAAATTATTTAAAAGTCTTTTATTAGACTCTTTATCATTGTGATTCAAGAAATGGATAGAACGATAGCTTTTGATAAATCGCCCGATGGATTGATTCCTGCGATTATCCAAGATTCGATTACGGGCAAAGTGCTGATGCTTGGTTATATGAATGCCGAGGCGTATGAGAAAACAATGACCGATAAGATTGTGACTTTTTTTAGCCGTAGTAAGCAAAGACTTTGGACGAAAGGAGAAACATCAAATAATTTTCTGCATGTAAAGAAGGTATTGATTGACTGTGATGGCGATACAATTTTGATTTACGCTTCGCCCGATGGCCCGACTTGTCATACAGGAGATGATACATGTTTTCAGGAAATAAATGAAGATAAAGTATTTTTTATCAATCATTTACGTGCCGTAATCAAAGACCGAAAATTGAATCCTTCGGATAAGTCTTATACGACAGAGTTATTTAAGAAAGGTGTAAATAAGGTTGCTCAGAAAGTTGGAGAAGAAGCCGTTGAGTTAGTAATTGAAGCAAAAGATGATAATAAAGAGTTGTTTTTAGGCGAAGCAGCTGATTTATTTTATCATTATTTGGTGTTATTGGAGCAAAAGAATTATACGTTTGATGAAGTTCTTGATGTGCTAATTAAGCGTCACACCCCCCGCTCCTAAAGGGGAGTGTTTGTTTGGTAAGTCTTGACTTTTAAAGTTTGTTTGTGTAGGTTTATCGAAATATTCACTCACTCAACAGTAGACTTTATGATAAATTATTTAATTCGTTTGGCGTGTTGTGCCGCTGCGGTATATTTCATGCCCCAATTTTTGAATGAAATTAGAGTTGACACCATCACAACGGCTTTGATTGTAGCCTTGGTAATGAGTTTTCTGAATACATTCGTAAAACCAATTCTCAAATTACTTTCGTTGCCAATTACCATTCTTACACTTGGGTTGTTCTCGTTAGTAATCAATGTAGTTATTGTTTATTTGTGCGATTATTTGGTTGATGGATTTAAAGTCAGTGGCTTTATTCAACCTCTAATTTTTGGATTTGTACTTTCAATCGTGAATAGCTTAGTGGGTACTTTTCAAGATTAATGACTGCTAAATAGTAAAAAGTCCATTGTCGAAGATAATTTTTCTGACAATGGACTTTTTGTTATTTTTATATCCAGTGATTAAAATCACGAATTAAGGTAATAACGGAATTTATTTTAGTAGAAACGATTAAAATCGTTTCGGATTATAAGCTTTCTAAAGTCGCTTTTACAGCATCAAAATTTGGTAAATCGCCTGCACTTTCTAATACTTCGGCGTATTTGATTACTCCTTCTGCATCAATCACAAAAGCTGAGCGTTTAGCCACTCCTTGCATTCCGAAAACAAAAGTATCGTAGTACGCTCCGTACGCTTGTGCAGTTTCTTTGTTGAAGTCTGATAATAAATTGAAAGGGAGATTTTGCTCTGCTTTGAATTTACCCAATGTAAAGATAGAGTCAACCGAGATACCTAAGATTTCGGCGTTTAAGCCTGAATAAGTGGCTATATCGTCACGCATTTGGCAAAGTTCTGCCGTACATACGCCCGTAAATGCTAAAGGAAAAAATAATACTACTACGTTTTTGCCACGATAATCAGCCAAGTTGATTTCCGCTTTATCAGTGTTGAATAATTTGAAATTGGGTGCTTGGTCGCCTACTTTTAATGCCATGATTAGAATTTATTTTGGTTAAAATTAATTTGATAACTAAGAAACTGAATAGAAAGTTTGATAAACTTTTAAAAAATACGAATCATAAACGCTCAAATTTGTATCCTTTCTTTTTCAAGCTTTTGATTAGTTCGTCGAGTTGGTCATAAAACTTTTCTTTTCGTCGAGGGTCAGTTCCTAAATGAATCAAGAGTATGAAACCATTTAACCCATCCTGATTTGTTTGCTCATATTTTAGAATATCATGCATAATCGTTTGATTATTAGCATATTTTTCGCCCATTTCAGGGTAGGTATAGTCTCGGTTTGAGCCTGTACCAGCCGTAAAATTTATTAATTTAAGTCCAAAAGCATTTGTCCAATTAGCTATTGTTTGATTGTACCACTCGAAAGGTGGCATAAAATAAGGTGCTTTTTGTTGATTAATACCAAAGGCATTCATGGCAGCGTAGTTAGCTTTTAAATCTTCTTCAAATTGCTGCTTACTTACGAGTAGCGAATCTCGCTTTGCCCAATCATTATAGAGCAGGTGCTTGTCTGAGTGCCCTCCCAAATAATGTCCATCATTGATTAATTTTGTAATCAGCAATTTACATTCAGGATTTCGGTAGAAATCTCCTGTAAAAAAGAAAGAAGCTTTAATTTTTTCATTTTTTAAGGTTTGTTGAATTTTCTCGCCTCCTTCATAAAAATTATGCCCCGTAAATACCAAACGAATGGTTTTAGTTTTGGTATCGAAACGAGTGATTGCACCCTTACTGATGGTTAGATTAGTGGAAGTGGGCAAAGGCTTTTTAGTTTCTAAACTTGATAGATAATACGTCAGAGAGGCCGTTCCATCCATAGTTGGTTCATTAGTCGAATAATCTCCAAAATCATCGTGATAGACAGCCATATTTGATTGAAAACTTACGTATTCATCGGGGAAACGCAAAGCTACGTATTTGAGACCTTTGAAAATGGAGTTTCTAACAGGGCCATCGACCAAGCCGCCATCAATCGGATATTGTTTCAGATAAGTAAATGCTGAGTGTGGGTCTTCTGGAAAATCGCCTGTTTTGGGTAAGCCTACAATCATACTTGTTCCCCACGGATTACAACCGAAAAGCCAATCTCTGAGCGAAGCCTCCATTTCTTCAAAACCTTTGCCTCCGAGTTTTCGGTACAAATTAAGCTGAGTGAGTGTGGCAGTTACTAAATTATTGGAACACCAAATAAAAGGAATCCCATTCAAAAATGGATTCTTTTTGGCTCGGGCTTCAATGGCACTTAGGCCTTTTTGATAATAAGCAATAAAAGCCTTATTATCTGTTAGTTGATTCGCCGTTTGATAATGCCCCGCATTCATAAACGGATACCATTGGTAGTGGCGTGCAGTATCGTTTATCATCCATGGTGTAACGGTTTCTTGTTTACTAAAGCTGACTGCATCTTTTAGATAAGTTTTGTTGGCTGTAAGTTTAGATAATTCGGCAGCGGCCAATTCCATATCATCTGTCCAGTTGTCTTCTTCATAAAAATAGGGAGCTCTACAAGGGGCAGTTTGGCAAGCTCCTGGATTTTTCTTACCCCAATCGTAGGCTTCCAAGGCCTTGGTTTTTAATGTTTTTGATAGTGTTGGATAAAATTTGTGTAAGACGTCTGCTCCTAAGGCGAAGGTCGAGGCATATTTTCCTGCGGTTGAGGCAATACCCGTTGCTCTACTTTTGTGTTGAAATGCTCCCTGTGGTTTACCTGTGCAAAAATATACTGGCCGCATTTTACCTTTACCGTAAGAG
>JACCDW011399981.1_pt1 | contig 17865 bp, 14 predicted proteins | sample 7449781 | NCBI WGS metagenome assembly JACCDW01 (sample SAMN15323449, study PRJNA562643) | freshwater metagenome | isolation source: river surface water | place: USA:Blue River Watershed | collected 2017-08-18
AATTACTAGAATTTTTTAGTATAAATAAAAATTTAATAAAAGAATCAAACTTTAATAACAAAACAATTATAAATGTAGATATTCAACCAGAATATAAATATTATATTGGTTTCAATTTAAAAGATTGGGCTTCATTTTTAAATGAAAATTCAGAAAAAAATCAAATTATATTTTTATACAATGGATACGAAACATTGGGAATGATTACCGAATACGAATATAAAAATTGGTTATATGATTTAAAGATAGATGAATATGTTATAGATAATGCCATTTTCTATGATAAAGGATATGCCTTTTTTAGGTATTGTATGGATAATGATATTTACGAGGAAAATATTGTTTCTTTAGTTAAATTTATGATTAGGCATAATATAAATGATAGTCGTGATATTGATGAAGAAATGTGGGATTCTTATATGTCAGAAACTAATCATAACACACAAGATGTTAGAGATTTGCTAGAATCATCTAGCGACATGATAAATATTCCAGATTTAATGGATTTTTTGGATAATTATTCAAATATTGTTTTACTTGGTGGTGGTTTAAATGAATGTTTAAAAGAAGTTGAAATAGCTTTGATGTCTTTAGATAAAGAGTATCAAATAATCCGTAAATATACATATTAATTTATAGCTTATAATATAATTTTTTTGCTATATTTGCATTCTAATATCGGAACATGAAAGACGGGATTATATTGAAATATGAAAATGGGGCATCATTGTTAGAATTAACATCAGAATACAGAATCGGCAAGAATAAACTAAGGTCAATATTAACAGAGAATGGCATAACCATTAATAAAAAGGGTGGGAAAACAAAAAATAACATAATAGATTTCGATATATCATTTTTGGATGACAAAAATGTGAAATGTAACTATTGTGAAAAAACATTCTCTGATTCTCACAACAAAAGCGGTGCCTTAACATCACATATATCCTCATGTCAACCGCACATTGAAATACCATCGCAATTCAAACGTTCCATGTTTTTGAAAACTACTGGAAATTATTGGCATATGCAATATTTTTCAGTTGAAGATAAGCAAGAAAAGCAATTATTTAATTGCCCATTATGTGATTATAAAACCCCAGACTTGGATAACAAAACTGGCGCAATAACAAAACATATCCAAAAAAATCATGGTACAATATTGGAATTCAACAAAAAATTCCCTGAATTAAACTATCTTTTCAACAAACAAATATCACATTTAAATAGAAAAGAAGAATTTGAATCAGATGAAAATTCTTTTGTTGTTTGCCAAATATGTGAGCAAAAAATGGTCTCCATTACAGAAACCCATTTAGCAAAACATTCCACAAACTTAGAAGAATATCGAAAAAATTACCCAAAAAGCGATGTGGTTTCCAACAATTTAAAAGAAACCATAAAAAATAACATCATAAATTCAGAATATAATCCAGAATATAGAAGCAAAGGTGAAATAGAACTATTTGAATTTGTACAATCAATAGATAATGAAGCAATTCGATGTGATAAAAAAACTTTAAGCGGTATAGAGTTGGACATATTGTGTAAAAAGCATAATATTGCCATAGAATATAATGGCCTTTTTTGGCATTCGGAAAAACAAGGAAAAAATAAAAACTATCATCTCGACAAAACTGAAATGTGCCTTAAAAAGGGCATTAGGTTAATCCACATATTTTCTGATGAATGGGAATGTAAAAAAGAAATTGTTAAATCCAGATTGTTACATTTATTCGGACAAGACACTGAAAAAATATATGCCAGAAAATGTGAAATAAAACAACTTGAATCAAAGACAAAATCTGCATTTTTAAATGAATACCACCTCCAAGGTGATGATAAATCTAACATTTCCTATGGATTGTACCATAATGGCGAATTGGTCAGCGTGGCGACATTTGGTAAACTCAGAGTAAATCTTGGCCATAAGAATAGAGCTACTAATAGCTGGGAATTATATAGGTTCTGTGGTAAAAACGTAGTTGGTGGGTTTTCAAAATTACTTAAAAAATTTATCAAAGAAAATAATCCACAAAAGATAATAACGTATAGTGATAGAAATTGGTCGCCTTCGCCCGAACATTCTTTTTATGGTAAGGTAGGTTTTTCATTCCTCTCTTATACAAAACCAAATTACTACTACATGCTTAAATATAAAAAAAGAGAAAATAGATTCAATTACAGAAAGAGTGTTTTAATCAGTAAAGGTTTTAATGCCAATAAAACTGAAAGGGAAATAATGTTTGAAAACGGATATGATGTAATATGGGATTGTGGTAATTTAAAATATGAGATGAATTTTCATTAAAAAAAATGGGGATACCAAAAGGCATCCCCAAATAAAAATCTAATAATCAGTATTTTATCTCAATTCTCTCAGGTCAAAAGTGCGAACACCATCAACAGTAATTTTACCATAGAAGCGAGAGTTCACAATTTTTTTAGCATAGCGTGTCATTATCCCCTTTATAGGTGTGAAGTTGAATGGGTTATACATCGTAGGCGTGAGTTGTAACGGCACATACGGAGCGTAGATGTAACCGGTGTCAAGTAAGGACGTACCTTTATGACCCATGATAATCGTGTTAGCAGGGAAATAAGGGTCGCGATATACCTGATAACGACCAGCAAGCGTACCTACTCTTTCGATACCCATGTTGTATTGGTCTTGCTCAGGAGCTGCGTTCGATACGTGGAAGTATTCGAGGTCGTCAAAGATTGCGCTGATTTCAGAAGAAACGACAATCCAGTTTGCACCGCCACGGAGCGTTGATTTGTGGATTTGCGCAGAGATTTGGTTGATAGTCGTGATAAGGGTTTGGTTCCAGTCTTTTTGCGTGTAAGGAATTGCGTTTGCTCCGAGACGCTTCCAGCCGTTGTAATCCCAACGTAAAGTCCAAGCTGCGCCTTTGCGAAGGTCACGCAGGATTTCACGGTCGATTTCGGCTGCGATTTGCTCAGAAAGCAATGCCGTAAGTTCGGCTTCGGCGTCAATGTTGTGGAAAGCCGCAACGTCTTGAGCCATTTCAGGCGACCATTGTGCGCGAAGTTTGCGCTCGGTAACGGATACCGTAACAGATTGAAGGTCGAAAGAAACTTCACCGATTTTATCTTCAAATTCAAGTTCTTTGTAGATTCTGTAAGTTGCTGTGAACTGTGCAGAAGAAACGCCGGAGATATTTGTTGTGAAACCACTATAACCGTCTAACGAGTTTGCACCAACGGTAGCAGGAACTTGTAAATCAACCTCAAGGTAGATTTTACCTTCTGCGTCGCAAACGTTAGGATAAGAACCGCCGCCAGTTAAATCATTCGGGAACGTGCTGGTTGCTTTGTTGCCATACTGTACGATACCTTTGCCGTACTTTTGGGTTACAACGCGGAACAACAGCGGGTTGCCAATACCTGCGCTAGTTACACCAGAGAAAGCACCCCCAGCGGTAGTTACTGCGTTTATTTGCAAGTCAGCTAAGAACGATTCGTTGTCCATCGGATGACCGTCAGGACCGATAAGTTTACCAGCACCGTCACCGGAGAAGCCAGAGAGTACGACAAGAGCTTTTCTGTAAGTACCGGCACCGTAGCCAGATACCACCAAGTCGCCATTGCTCCAAACAACAGTGTTAACCGTTGCGCTTACAGCAGAATATTGACCTTTGGAGTAGTCGAAGAGGCCGGGAGGGTCTAAGCTAGGCTCAGTACCTTCGTAGAAACGGTCGTAAAGGTTCTTATCGTTATTCCAGTCGTAACCGCTATCAGGTGTTTGACCATTGACAGCATTAGGGGAACCAAAAGGTGCATAATGCTCGGTAGAGTTGGGTTGATAACCTTGTATATTGGGCACAAAGTAGAACAACTTACCGATAGGCAGGTTCATGGCTTGTACCGAAACAATATCGTTTGCAAGCAGTTTGGAGAATACCCGGCGAACAATCGGGAAAACAACCGTTTCAAAAGAGCCGGTGTCGCTAGTTGATGCGGCTTCATTGATTAAATAAGTGGCTTGGTTTTCATAAAGCTGTGCAATGTTCTCTTTGCGATGGCCAGAAAGACCTTCCAAGAAACCAAGTTTGTCCCACTTGTTGATAGTGTCTTCTTTAATGACTTTGAGGTGTTTTAAACCGATATTACCTACAAGTCCAGATTCTAATAAACTTCCCATTTTTTTATTTGTTTTTAAATTTTTATTTTAATTTGCCCATCAAGTCTTTCATTCTCAAGAACTGCGGGTTCTCGTAAGTCTTGGACTCAATTAAGCTGGATGACGAACCTGTGTTCGCCGTATTATTTATTTTCTTGCTAACAGATTCTGTTAAACTTTTATCCAAATTTTCGCCTAACTCGTTCTTAATTGCATTGTAAAGATTTTTGCTTTCTTTCAATGTCTGTACATCATCAAAACGTCTAAGAATGTTAATCTTTTCTTTCTTAGTTGTAGAATGTTCAGTAAACAATCTGGTGGCATACGCCAAATTTGAATTGAATACTGCAACTTCGTTCAATTTCTCCCTGAAAACATTAAGTGCCTTGCGGTACTCTTCGTTCTTTTCGCGTAATGCTTTTATTTCGTTTTCGTAAACGTGGTTTCTATTTGGTGTAACACCTTTTCTTAAACCTCTATTTTCTTTTGAACCCATGGCGTAAGTCCTTGCAGCCTCCTTTGTTTCAGTTTTTTTCATGGCAGGTTTTACAGTTTTTGTTTTCCCTTCCATGTTTTCACCTTTTTTATAATCAAATTTAGCTTTGCCAGTACCTTTTGTTTTAGGGGCTTCTTTCATTTTCTCGTTGAAACCACCATCTTGGTTTGGCTTCTTCTTGAACTTGAATTTTGAAGGGGTTCCCATACCCACGCCTTTGGGCTTAACAGACATTTTCTTTTTGGATTCTTCCAAATTGTATGTTTCGTTAGGTCTGCGAGACTTGCTTTCACCCATGTAGCCTTCGTGTCTTTTGGCTCTATCAATCATGCGCTCAATATCACGGACAGAATAGTTTTTGGGTCTATCAAAGGAATCTTCATCCTCATCGTCTTCAAAATCGATTTCATAAACAGCTTCCTCATCCATTTCTTCCTCGTCCATTTCTTCTTCATTGAGGTCTTCCTCTTCCTCATCCATTTCCTCTTCCTCATCCATTTCCTCTTCCTCATCCATTTCCTCTTCCTCGTCCATTTCTTCTTCCTCGTCCATTTCTTCTTCGTGCATCATGGCTTCAAATTCCATTTCTTCCTCTTCTTCGTCATCTTCCCATTCAGAACCATATTCATCGTCTGGGATATAAGTTCTGTCTTCATAAGCAGAATCCAAGTCGTAATCTTCCTGTTCGACCATATCTTCTTCCATTTCTTCTTTTAATTTTCTTTTCTTTATTGATTCGCCAAGTTTAATTAGATATTCGGCATCCGAATTCTCATCTTCCAAATGGATATCGCCGTCCTTTTTTGATACGATAATCCCGTCATCTTCTTTCATGGCTTTAAATACTTTAACCAATGTTTCTGAATCCACATCCCTTAAATCCAAAACGTCTGTTTCTTCATCTTCAGATGCATCCAAATCTACTTCATCTTCTTCTGGCTCAACCCCGCCCATATCGGGTTCATCTCCAAGCCCGCCCATATCGGGTTCCACATTAGTATCAACCTCCTCATCATCTTCCACATCCATTGCGAATTGTTCTGACAGAGATTCTTTTACCAAAGAATTGATTTCTTCCTTCATAGTAGAAGCAAGTATTCCTTTTGCGTTTTCGGCCACCATATTTTCAATATCTTTCATTTGAAGCATGGCCTTTTCCACCAAATTATCTTTGCTCATTATTTTTTAAATTTACATATAAATATATTGATTTATGAAAAAAAACATTTTCATAATAAAAACCTTGAAAAAATTGAATTTTTACCATATATATTGGAAATATATCAATTATGAATCTTAGGGAATGGTTGCGTTGTTAATAATTTTTCCCAGTATAGAAAAAATTTAAAATAAAAAAAGGGGCGCAGTTTTTGACCACGCCCCTTTCCAATAAAATTTGATTTAGATTTACTCAATAAAATCCACAATTTTTGTTTCGTTGATTGAAACAACCCGCCAGTCAGCCATTAAGTTCTCATTCCTTTTGTACATTTTGGCCTCAACGTCAGTGGGGGAAACGGCTTTAACCAAAAATTGTTCGGTCAATGTCTTTTTCTTGCCGTTTTCATCTTCAAAATCTGTTTTGGTTTTCACCACAAAATACATCAATTCTTCCATAATAACATGTTTTTATTGGTTCGCCACAAAGGTAAAAACTTTTTCTTTATCTTCCAAGATAATGTGTAAGTTTTTTCATTAAATCTATTCCGGGAACCGCTTCCACTATTTCTTCTTCCAGTTTTTCATCATATAATTTCCTATCCTCTTTCTTTGAGAAAAGATAAGCACCGGGTGTTGAAGGAGAATGCACCAAATCAAAACATATCAATTCAAAATCTTCTTGCACTTCGTTTTTCTCCCCATTCTTTTTTAGTGTGCCGACACCTCTTGACGAAATACCCAAAGTTGCACCATGCCTGATTAGATTCGCCGCTTGGTCTCCTTTTGTGCTTACAATCCCCATTTCGTGGAAAGCCGGGGATGTCATAAGTTTTAATTTCCCCATCATGATATTACCGTCCCACCACACTTCTGTTATTATGTGTGAAACTCTGTCCAAATCTATGAGGGAAGATTCTGGGTGGTTTAATTCAGAGGTAGATAAACCTTTTTTGATTAATTCTTTGTATTTATCCGCCTCCCTTCTTAATATCTTATCTGGATACCAACGACCGTTTCTATTTTGAGTATCTGCTTTTTGTAATACTGCGTAGAACTCAAAAGGGTTTTTATAATCAACTTCCTTGTTTTCCTTTAATATATCTATGTTTTTGGGGTCTTTTGGGTTTATATACCCAGCATCCATTTCTATTAAAATTCCAGTTCCCAGTTCATGGGCTTCTAATATTCTCAAACTCTTATTATCCAACATTTTTTATTTAATAAATATTCATTTGAATATTATTTGTTGGTTGGTTTTTTTGTCCTATGGAAAGAAAAGTGCTGGTTTTTGTTTATTATTTCTTTTTGTATTTCTTTTATCAGTTCTGTGATATGATTTTTTATCTCTTCTGATTTAAATGTTTGTCCTTCTTTTGGGTAAAGTATTATTTCTATGTTCATAAAAGACCTTTTGTTTTCGCTAATCCCACTATCCCTTAAATCTAAATCTAGTATGAAATTTTTTTTGAATAAATCCTTACTAATCTTATCTAAAACCAAGTGTTTTGTTGACCTGCTTAGAACCCCAATTGTGTTTTTCCAGTTATCTGATTTTGATTTAGGGGACGCCCAAGTAGATATACTAACATATAGGGATTTAAAGTTTTTTGAATCTACTGTTCCATAACAACATTTTAATTCGTTAAATAATTTTAGACTGATGTTTTTACCTGTTTTCATTTAAATAATTTAAATGCAAATATACAAAAAAAATTTAAATTTTACATTTTCCTTTTAATTTTGGATACATTACATCTAATTCTTCTATTGAATATTTTTCTAAACCAGAATTTTTTATGTAAATATGGTTTCCAACTTCCAAGTTTTCAGGTAACGATTCTATTTTTATGCAACCTTCTAAATTCAAATCCCACACGACTGTTTTAAGGTTTTCAAGGCTAGTTAATGAGGTACAATTTTTTAAATTCAAATCCCAAACCAATTCAAGTTTCCCAAGGCTTTTTAAAGAATAACAACCTTCTAAATTTAACAAACCCCCAACTCTTTTAAGTTTTCCAAGGCTTGTTAAGGAGGTGCAATTTCTTAAATCTAACCCCTTCCCAACCCTTTCAAGTTTTCCGAGGTCAATTAGTGAGGTGCAATCCCTTAAATCCAAATACCCACCGACTTTTTCAAGTTTTCCAAGGGTTTTGATTGCCCATCCCCATAAAATTATATCCCCAACAGAACCATTTTTAACATAATCATCTATTACATTTTTTTCAAAATATGTGACAAAATTGTTTATAATACAATTTAACAAATTTTTATTAACCAAAATAGTTTCAAAAGATAATTCAAAATTGTTTATTATGGAAACATCATCTATACGTTCTAAAAATTTTTCATAGATTTCTTCATCTACCATAACATAGCCTTCAATTTTTTTTAAATAAGAATCATAGAATAATTTTTTTTGTCTCCTCTCCTTTTTACTATCCCCTGATGCCGAGAAATATATAATATCAGGAATTCCAATTCTGTTGAATATGATATTTTCTTTAATTGAATCATTAAGAAATTTAAAAACGGTTGATACGGTTTTATATTGTTTATTATTTTTGGTTGATAAATATGAAGACGTTGCTTCTCCATCCCGTATTTTTGTTCTAAAACTTATTTTTAAAATATTCAAACTTTCCTCGCAATGAATTTTGTGTAATTTTAATGATGAATCATTTTCAATTTCTAATTTAACTTCAATAGTATCTATAACTTCGCCATCGTCAGATGTTACATCAAACGTAGCCTCTATACTATCAGCATTTGTTTTTATATTTTTAAGGGGGTATGGTTTCACGCCTTCCCCACTTTCCATTATATAATAAAGTTGACTTTCAGTTATTAATATGTTCATTAAATTAAAAAATTAAAGGTTGTTCATCAATTCTTTTAATCTATAATAATTTATTTTGTTATAACCTTCATTTTTCACCTTTTCAATTGTGGCATTAATTGTTTCAATATTTTTATCTTCCTTTTCTTCTTTTATTAAACTTTCAAGTTTATCCAAAACTTCACTTTTTTTAAGTTCAAAATCTTTTTCAAGTTTGCTATCTTCTTCTGTTAAAAGAAAAATTAAATCATTTCTTGTGGATTCATCCAATGATTCAATATATTCAGATATCGATTTATTTGCCATTTTAACAACAGAAGAAATTGGCCAAAAAACATTTGTTTCGTATATTTTAGGTTTTTCCATCAATAGATTCATTATATTGGTTTTATGTTCCAATATTTCACCTATTGATAAATTTTTATTGTTTGTAACAGCGTCAATGTCTTTATACTTGCTGGTCACATCAATATCCACTTTAGGTATTTCAACGTTTGACAATAATTCTTTTATTTGACCAATACCTTCCTCAATAAAATCTTTGGCTTGTTCCTTAGTTAAACCTTTGGGTGTGCTTAATTCGTCATATAACAAATATAACTTAGCCAAATCTTTATTTGACAAAAAGTTCTTTTTGAAACCTTTCACATTTTCTGAGAAAACTTCCTTATTGATGTAGGAGTTTACAAAATTCTCTTCTATTATTGTTTTTATTTGACCGAAAACCATATTTTTTTGTTATATAAATATCTATTTATTAAAAATAGCGTAAAACCCAACTATCTTCAGTGGTTGGGTAGTTCCCCCGGACTGATTATTTTCTCCACATCTTTTTCAATTTCCATTAAAGATTTTACACCCTGTCCGAAGTCAATATGTTTGGCACCTTTCAATATATCATTTTCAATTAAAAGATTTAAACTATTAAACCTGTTTTCTGCTGTCACTTCTGGTTGTGGTGTTTCACCTCCCGCTGGGGGCGGCATTTCCGGCAATCCGCCCAATTCGCCACCACCCATTTCTGGCAATCCACCAGTTGGTGGTGTCTCTGTCGTTTGTTGTGCGGTTGTTGCACCAGAGGTGCTTCCATATAATTTATCCAAATTATCAAAAAGACCAGTTTTCTTTATAATTAAAGGTGTTGCTTTAAGTTCCTCACCAACAGCCCTTTCTATTCTTTGTTGTTGTAAATCAATTCTAATTTCCTCGTCTGAAAAACCAAATATATGTTTTTTAGCCCAAGTAGCCGATACCGGTTGAATACCACTTCCGGGGTCGGCAGTAGCATCTTTATATAACAACATTTTTTCTTTCCAAATATCAATTTTTAATAAATCGGCCTGTGTGGACGGGTTAGTTAATGTTAATGTAAAGTTTGTTAATTCATCTTCAAAACCCAATAGGTATAAATGTACTATCGCTATTTTGTTCAACTCTGCAATCATTGACTTTTGTATCCTATTTATAGTCCTTGCAAACCTTATATCTTGTAAAGCCAATGTTTTACCGTCCCCTACAGCTTCTTCAAAACCCAAAAACGCTTTTGGTATCCTAAGTGCTGTAACCATTTTTTTCTGTATGTATTCTATATCCGCTATCTCCCCTAAATTTGAATTTTTGATGAAAATACCAGATTCAATTGCAAATGTATGATAATTGTGGAATATTTCGTTACCATCAACTGTTATTGTGCCGGTATCTAACTTTTCATTTAAAATTTCAATGTTTGTAATTTTATGGTTATGTAACTTTTCTACAATTTTAAATTTACGCTTTCTTTTTGAATTTTTAGTTATTTTGGTTAATTTTTTATTGCTTTCGCTTTTAAAGTCTATCCATCTATGTTCATTAATACTCCACACTTTTTTTGTATTGGAAATATCTTCCTTCTTTGAATAAAATGGCATTAATGAATCCCCAACCTTTAAATCCTTTGCTTCTATAAAACCATAATATCTATGTACAAATTTATGGTCTGGGGTTGATATGACAGTTTTACCGTTATCTAAAGTTATTTTAATTACATCTGCATTTTTTCTGGTCACACCAGCCCATGTTATTAAACCCGGTGCGACATCCCCAGTTTCTGGATTACAAGAATAAACCCACAAACCCCTAACACCAGAATCCCACTCTTGTATTATATCTGAAAGTGAAAGGGTTCTACCGTCCAATAAAGGAATTTTTGTATCTAAAGAAATGCAAGCCCCTGCCAATGTTTCAATTGGATTTGGTGCCGCTGGGTCTCTAACCGGAATAAAATAATCTTGGTCGACGGCCATTTGATTATATCTTAAATCAACATTTCCTGTTTTAGAATCTACTATTTGCTCCCTTTTAAACTTGTTTGCCACCCTTTGTACATAAGCCTCCACGTCATTATCATCCATATTCCCTACAAATACTTTAAAAACCCTTCTTTCTGGAGCCCTTGAAGTTCTATATATTAGCATAGCATCTTCTGCAAGCAATAATTGTTTCCATGTTCGTCTGGCTTTTTCTAACATGGAATTATGTACAACTATTCCGTTTGCATAAAAATTATGATTTTCGTTTTCAACGTATATGTCGTGTGTTTCAAATTCACCCACGTCTATGATTTTAACAATAGGTTCCAAAACATATTCATCCGATAATCTATTTGGGTTAATAATTAAAACGTCGCCAACTCTTATATCCAAAACGTTTTTATAAACAAAATCTCCATTCTCAAAAATCAAGATTTTATGTTCATTAGAGGCTTCAACAAAATTATGTTTTGTATGTAATTTAAAACATGGTTTAACGCCTGAATTAACAACATCTAAAACTTTTGATAATTCCCTTTTTTGGGTTTTTAAATCAAAAGACCAAACTAAATCCCCTTTCTGAATATCTTTTATTTCTTTAATTCCATATTCTGTATCAATTTTAGTATCATATTTTAAACAAGTGCCATACGGAAGTTTCCTATCATCCCCCAACAATCTAAAGTGGGCAATTTCCCATGGTTGGAACTCCATGTTTCTATTTGTCCATCTAAAATGTAGGCTTTTTGTTGGTTCTGATTTTTCTAAATATAAAGGCGATTTTTCAGAACTGCCCGGTTCAATCCTTTGTATTTCAATATTTGGTAATTGATGGCAACCAACAATGCCTTTTTCTGGGTCTAATTTAAGATATACAAAATTATCACCATATTTACAGGTGTTTCTTGTCCACATGGTTAGGTTTGTGTTTATGTCCAACACATTAACAAATAAATCGGTTAATATGGATTGTATCCTGCTCGATTCAGAAAATATGCTCAATATATGACCATCTTCGTTTGTGCTTGTCGATTCTTCAGCGTATATATCCAATGCAGCAGATATTTCAGGCGTATATTCCATTGATTCGTAATCATACACACTGGATAATCTGGTGGGTTCATAATATACAGCCTGAGAATACATATTATGTTCCACTTTAGCCCATTGGCCGGATAAATACCAAGTTTGCTGTGCTTGTAATTTTTCTTTTTCAAACTCAGCCTTGCTGGTTGTCCTTAAAAGGTCTTTTTTATCAAAACTATAAGCAGGATAAGCCTGATTTGATAATCCGTGTGGCCCGTAATAGCGTGACAGTTGCTGACAAATAGTTAAATTATTATTTTCCATATTTTAAAATTATATGATATATTTTAAAAGTAGAGTGTTAATTCATATATTGAAAAACCACTTTTTCTTATTCGTGAATTTTTTGAAAAGTTTTAAGTCTTTATCAGAACCAAGGATATGGGTTTCTGCAAATTTGTTCTTTACGGCAATTGTTTTCCCACCATATTTTTCTTGCCCATAGTCAACCCCTATTACCGAATCATATTCTTCTGGTGTGTAGGCAGGAGATGTTATTTCCGGGTCTAATTCTGGGTCTGATGAACCTAAAGGTTTATCTGAAAACATCGGGTTTTTTGTATTTATGATTGCTGCCGTTATATTGCCTTTCCATAAATTTGAACTCATAACATAATCCAAAGACGTTGACCAAAATGTTATATAATATCTTTTGTCAATTTCTTTTAATTCTTTTAAACTTCCGTGGTAAACAATATCTTTAAATTTTGAGTTTGGAAAGAATTGATTCAAATATTCTTCATATTGTTTTTTTGTTCCAATAGATGCGAGCAATGGATTTTTGTTAAAAACAAAATCAATTCCAGATTGCATTTCATATGAATTGCTTTCAATTAATATATTTGATAATTCCCTAAACTGATTTTCGGTTATTAATATTTCCATTTTAATTTTATTAAAATATTTAATATTTTAATACAACATCAACATTTTTTATATTAATTAAATTATCATCAAATACAACACAATCATCACTATACAACATACCACCTATTCCATACTTTGAAAAAAGTAAAGATGCTTTTTTAGGTCCTACTATATCAGCTAAATAACCATATACCAAACCGCCGTCATTATCGTTAATACTTAGCGCATTTATATCAATCATCTCTGCATTACACATTTTTGATATTTTATATTTTGTAATTTCATTTAATAATTTTCTTTGTATTAAAAATGTTTCGATGTTCATTATGTTCACTTCATATAAATAAACATCCGGCACAATTTCATCTATGTATATTACTTTGGGTTTAATTACAACCAAATCATCTATTTTACTTAAAAGATAGTTACAAAATATTTTTTCGTTAGATATTTCTTCTTTTCTTTTTAAATACAAATAACTATTATTTCCTTTTTTATTAATATAATCTATTTTATTTTCCAATTCCCTTATATAATTTTCTATTGATTCTTTTAAAGAATATTTTTTATCACTAACTTCTTTTGAAAATTTTTTTATTAAATGTATAAAATTATAACCAATTTTAGTGTCTGATAATTTTTTATTTTTGTATTTTATATTGTATTCCCCATCAATAATTTTTTGACTTGGTTTAAATTTCATATTTTTTAAACTATTTGCATATGCAATAGCTTTATTTCTATTTTTGGTGAAATAGAACCCCCAACCGAATAATATACCACCCTCACCAGTCCCAATTTTTATCGAATCAAATTTATCGAACAAATGGGGCGAGCCATGAAACCAAATACTAGTATTTGTTATATCTTCATTTAGATATATAGATAAATTTTTAAACTGATTTTCTGTTATTAATATTTCCATTGACTATAATTATTTTTTACCTCCGCCAAATAACCAATTGTATTTCATATAATCATCTCTAGTGGCAGTATTTTGAAATTGCCTATGTCTTGCCTCAGTTTGTGGTATCATGGGATTAAAGAAATCAGAACGGTCTTTGAATGGGTTTTCTGTTGATTGCCAAGAATTTAACATTGCTTTTGTGTGGTTTGTAACTTTTTCCAAAGATTGAAAAGACTTCTCCGCAACATACAAAGCCATTGAAATTGCCATTATGCAATCGTCATGGTGTCCTTTTTGATGGTCTGGTCTTCCGTTTATATAAATAAATGTGTTCATTTCATTATATAAGCGTTTTGAATATATTTTAAAACCATGTCTCAAACCTTCCTCAAAAGATGCTATTATTTGAACCCTTTTATTATTAAAATTTATTCCCGGTATTTTTTCCAATAATTTTGGGTCGTACTTCCATTTGTTTGTCGTGTCTGAATTGTCATAGTACATATTGGTATAACCTAATTCCTGTAATTTTCTTGCTGTCGCAACCCCCATACCTCCGGTCAAATCTACAACAACAAAAGCCTTGTACATGGTCGCCCATTTAAAAACCACTTCTGCAAGAACGTCTGGGGGTATTTTACCTACAAATTCAAGAACTTGTTCGTTTGTATCAAAATCAATTATTTCTATGGAAGAAAAATCTTCAGAATCCCCACGGCTAACATCCGCACCCAACACATACCTATGCCCATTTTCAGGTTCTTTAAATATCCACAATGCGTTACCCATTAGTTTTGTCGGCGCATCGGTTATCATATTTTTACCTACGTTCTGTATTATTTCTGCGCTAAATACGTTATCACCAGAACCCAAAAACCTTCCTTCAATTTCTTGTGATACTTTTCTCCTGTCATATTTCAGTTTTTTAACCATCCCCTCAAACCAAGTTGAACTTGGCTGATAACCCTGCTCAATATATCTTGTCACCATATCTTGGTCTCTGTCATAAGAGTTGGTATGTGATAAATCTACTATTAAATCATTGGAATATTGTTCTCTATTGAGTAAAAAATGTATAATGTCATCAGTTTTCACCATGTATAAATCTTTGGTGTACCTTGGGTCTCGATGCCACAACATTTCTGTTATCTTAAATTCATTTATACCCCTTAATGCTTGGTCGTATATTTCGTAATATATTGGGTCATAACCGTTTGGTGTTGATATAACAATAACCTTACCACCAGTGTTGTGCGAAATTATCCCATTGCTAATAAAAGAATGCCCATTTGGTATTTCTAAGTCATAGGTGTCATCTTCGAATGTTTCAATACTAACTATTTCATCGTAAAAATATTTTTTTGATTCATCTTTTGTTTGCCTATTTTTTAATTTATCTACATATTTTTCTTTTTTATTTTGTTTTCGACTAAACCTAAAACCAATTTCATCAAAAAACCTTTCAATGTATTCTTTTCTTATGTAAAGGTTATATATCTTTGTTATGTGTTCTTTATTATGTAATACAGATGATTGGGATGTTTTATCTTCTGTGTACCTAATATAAGATTGTACACCAAAATTCAAAAGTAAAAGTTGAAGCTGGGTTGCCAATTCTTTGGATGTGGTACTATACTTAACCCCATTGTCAAAAGCACAACCATCACCATCAAACATACCTTGGATGAATGCTTTTATTACATTTTTTGAACTTCTTAATATAAACGAAGGGATTTTCTTATCCCTTGCTTTTACTTGCTCAAGGCCAATATATTCTTTAAAAAACCTTGTTAAATAAGAAGAGCAATAATAAAAATGATATTTTCTGGATTCTTTAAAACCAAAATTTTTTAAAAAGTCTATTATTTCTTCATCACCATTGGTTATTGAGATTGTATTTTGTGTATAGTTTCCTTCGGCAACAAACAAACCCATCAAATAACACAAATCCAAATCATCGGACAGTTTTGACGGCAATTCATATTTTTTTTGTTCGTTATAGTGTTTTAAATCAAAAATTATTTCTTTGTCTTGACCAAATAAATTTTGGTCATATTGAAATTTTATTCTATCCCCCAATTTTAAATCTTCCATCCGAACCCAATCTTCGCATGAATTATCATTGACCAACAAGGGGTGTTTGTACGAGCCAGTTAACTCATAACCAAACTTTGTTGTTATTTTATAACACGTGCTTCTTATAGATTTGAAAGTGTTTTTAATATCGGCAATTTCAGCATCTTTGTTTATTACTTTGAAACCTCCGGCGTATTCGGTGAAACCAATTTTATCTTTTTCTTCTATAATGTCTTTTAATTGCACCAAACCGCTATCAGTGAAAATATAAGAGTTCTCGTGAACACATCCTAGCGAGGCCATACAAGCCGCCCAGAAGTCAGAATCTGCTTCTATATAAGCGGCTTCGTCAAAAATAAGTATAGTTGGTGTATAACCCCTCAATGCGTCTTTTGATGTTGCGACAGCTTTTACTTCACAATTATTTGTTAATTTAAAATGCCTTGCCGAGTTTTTTTCCGCCGAAAAAGTAACACCCACCCAAGATGGCCATTGTTCGGTAAAACTACGTATTTTATTGGCCATTTCAACTGCCGTATCCAATTTGTTGGCAATTACCAGAATTTTTTCGGGGTTATTTTTTTTGCTGAAAACAATTTTTTTTGATGCCCAAGCAGCAGTTACCGTAGATACGCCAGCCTGTCGGTACTTTAGTGCTATATTTTCATTATAACCCTCATAGTCTTCTACCAACTTTACTTGGTCTGGAAACAAATCTAATGGAACGTATTTTTTTACGGTGTTATCATAAGTTTGTAAATATGTTCTAAGACAATATGGTGCGCTTTTTATACATTTTGCAGATTCTAATAAAACTTCCTCTCTTGTCATAATTTTTTAACGTAATATCTATTTATATATATTGTAATTATTTAAAATTTTATTAAAATGAAGTTTAGGGAATTGATAATAGATATTGTGAGAGATATTTTAATTGAGCAAAAAACAATTGATGTGATATTAGATAAAATCAATAAAGTGGGTTTTGACAATTTAACTAATTTTGAAAAAGAAATATTATCAAAAGCAACAGAACATTCTGAAATAGAAAATGATACCATAAAATGGTTAGATTCCAACTATCTGGATTTACATTTGTTTGAAGAAAAGAGGAGTTCATTTGGTGTTGACAAAGAATTTATTTTATTTTTAAACAATGAGATGGAGATGATATTTGAATACAATAAATCCAACAAAACATTATATGTTTCATATGAAGATATAATTAAAAATTTGGGAGAACATTTTGATAAAAAATCTTTTAAAAAATGGTTTGAAGATAACTATGGTATTGAAATTTTAAATATTGACTATTATTTTGAAAATATTTGATTTTTTAAAAAATAATGATTAAATTTGCGGAAAAAAATTTCATTATATGAAAAAAACAATTCGTGAATTACAAATGGAACAATATGGCCGGGAAATTAAATGGTCGAATATTGGACAAAATATATATGAAGATTTAGCCGATGATAATTTTTGGCTATATTTTAACATTGATTACAAAAAATGTCAAACAACTGATTTGCTTTCATTATTGCAAACAATAAGAGTTTATCAAAGCAGGACTATTGCGACTGAAGATAAAGATTTGTGGTTTCAAAATGTAGATAAATTTTTGAAAATTTCAATTGCAATAAAAGCTGAATTGTTAACAAGGAAACATATTCCCAATAAAAAAGAAAGGGATGAAATTAGAAAAGAAAAAGCAAAAAATAAACTACCCAACTAATGAAGATGGTTGGGTAGTTCGCTTCAATTTCATAACTATTATATGCAATTTTTAACCCATATTTTTACTCAAATACTCCAAAAGCTCTTTTTTTGTTATTCTGGGTTCTATTTCATTTATCATTTTTTCATTTTCTGATTCGTTAAAATAGTGCAATGGTTCCTTACCTTCTTTTATTGATTTTTTAACACCCTTTACACATCGCTCATATTTTTTTTCTTGTGTGGGTGTCCATTTGCTCCTTTCAGTTGTCCCAAATTCTTTTCCCA
>JACCDW010880463.1_pt1 | contig 17849 bp, 12 predicted proteins | sample 7449781 | NCBI WGS metagenome assembly JACCDW01 (sample SAMN15323449, study PRJNA562643) | freshwater metagenome | isolation source: river surface water | place: USA:Blue River Watershed | collected 2017-08-18
CAGCAGCCTATTTGTTTGCTCAACTGGAAAATCTTGATTTAATTCAGAATAAGAGACTAGAGATTTGGAATGCGTATTTTAAAGAATTTGAAACTATTGAATCACATTTAATTGACATACCAAAAATTCCAAGTCATTCGCAATCAAATGGTCATGGATTCTTTGTGGTCTGTAACTCAAAAGAAACTAGAGATGATTTGATTCGTTTTATGGCTAAAAAAGATATTCAGCTCTCGTTTCATTACCAGGCCTTGCATCAGTCAAAGTATTATCTCGATCGAAATCATCAAGTTATTCAATTACCTAATGCCGAAAGTTTTTCGGATTGTTTGGTAAGGTTACCTTTATACGTGGAGATGGAAATAGAAGAGGTTCAAGAGATTTGTGGTGAAGTGCAGGAGTTTTTGAGGGAATGCAGAATTTAGAGTGTTGAAATTTTGAAAATCACAGCCTAGTTCTTTAAAACTTTCACTGTTTTGGAGTTCAATCCATCGGACATTTGGAAATAATACACACCGGCGCGGAGGTTGCGCATGGAAAGGGTTTGGGTGTGTAAGCCGGCAGTATGTAATTCGGATTGCTCCATTACGATGCGGCCGGTTTCGTCAGTGAGGGAAGTTTTGAGAGTAGCTTCCTCTGATAAAATGTATGAATAGGTAATATCGTCGTTGGTTGGGTTGGGATAGATTGGCAGTAAAACGAAATTCCCACCTTCTGTGTTTAAGCAAGAAATGTTGTTACTCAATTCCGTTTCGATGAGTTGGTAATCGTTGTAAGAGGTTGCCTCCACGCACAAATAACTCGTCTCATTGTCTTGGGTAGAAATATAAGCTGATGGACTTGCATTGAAAAGGTAGATTCTACTTTCTCCCGGAGCCAAACTTTCGTTTTCCGTTTCCATAATTGGCATTGAGCCATACATTTTGAGCAACAAATCCGTTTTGGTGATTTCCACAAATCCGAGATTGCGAAGTTCCACTCCAACTTTGTAGAAACCATTTAGGTCTTGAACGAATAATTGGGTTATTGCCAAATCAATGCGTGGCTCGTAGACTTTGATGTATTGCGTTGCGGTGTCTCGGCATCCAATTATATTTTCGATGATTAACGATGTTTGTATGCTATCTCCGACGAGTGAGGCATCAAACCCCGTTGCTTCGACAGGCTCAGCAACCGTGGTTTGGATGATGTTGCCATTGCCAAGATTCCACGTGTATTGGGTTGCTCCGGTGCTGGTGCTTGTAAAAGTAGTTGGGACTCCTGCAACGATTGTTTGTGGTAAAATGGTATAAGCCGCATTGATTTCAGGTTGCACGTTCACGATTATCAACGTATCTCTTTGGCAGCCGTTATCGGTGGTTGAGGTTAAATTCAAGTATTGAACACCCGTAGTTACAAATTGATAAGCCGAACTCGTTCCTTCCAACGGATATTGTAAATTGACCAACCAATCTGTTTGGGCGATGTTGCCAACTGAAACTGAACTCAGATTTTCAAAGGTTGTCCATGTGTTTTTACAAGCAGGACCCACTTGCCAACCCAATATTGGTCGTGGATAAATAATGATACTTTGTAAGGATGTATCTTGACACCCATTGTTGGCTGTAACGATCAATTGAACATCAAAGGTATCTGCATCGGCGTAAATCTTTTGAAAACTTGGATTAATGATTTGTGTTCCATCGCCGTAGGACCAAGCGTTTGTGGTAATGTTGAACGTGTCTGAAATAGAACTGTTATTTACAAAATTCACTTCTGTTTCTTCGCAGGTATTGTTAAACGAAAATGCAGCTGTAGGAGCTGGTTGGATATAAACAGCTTGTGTTACCGTATCGCGGCAGCCGTTGATGTCTTGAGCCTCTAATGTGGTATTATAAACTCCTGAAGAACCAAAAACGTGACTTGGGTTTGGACTGTTACTTGTGGTGTTGTCATCGAAATTCCAGAATGTAGAATTGAGAATGTAGAATGTAGAATTGACTGGCGTAAACTCTACTGCTTCGTATGGACAATAGTTTTGGGTGGTAAAGGAGAGGATTGGTTTGGGGTGGACGGTGAGTGGGAATGTGGTGGAACTGCTGCAGCCTTGTTCTGTTTCTACGAGGAGTGTGACGTTGAATGTACCTGCTGTATCAATGGCAAAAGTGCCTGAACTACCTGAATAAACCGACCCCTCACTGATGGACAACGTTTTATTGTTTATGGTGCCGTTGCCATTTGGAACAAAGCTACTATCGGAATAACTACTGAGTGTGAACTGACACAAGGTGTCTGAAAATGAGTATTGAAGTATAGGAGCGGTGCCGATAATATTAATACTTATTGAGTCGCGATTGGAGCAATTATTTGTATTTGTTACTTCTACCCAACAAATTCCCGGTGCAGAAATTTCAAAAGAGCTCGTTGTTGAATTATCATTCCATAAATAACTTGAAATATTCGTTGGAGCGTTTACCAAAGAAATAATATTCCCAATGCACAATGAAGTGTCAGTGCCAAGAGATATAACTGCCAGTGTACTGTCAATTGTTATGGTCGCTGTGTTCGATATTCGTTGACAATTATTCGAATCTAATACTGTATAAGAAAACGATGTAGGTTCTGAAAGAATTCGCGAAGGTACTAAGATGCCATCACTCCATGAAACAAATTGATAGTCATTAGGAACGAAAGCAGTATAACTTTGAGGCGCATTATAACAAACTAATTGATTTGTTAATGAGATGCTATCGTAAACTGGACGAGAAACTACAATCTGATCTTGAGAGGTTCTTCCAAAAATATCAACAGCTTGGACAGAGTAAATACCGGGTTCATTGATTTGAATACTCGAAGTAGTTGCTCCAGTGCTCCATGAATAAGACTGGAAATATCCATTTGAACTTAACGTTATGTCACAAAAACCATAGTTAGAAATAATATCAGGACCTAAGTCAATGGGGCGAGCATATTTGTCCATCAAATACTTCTCTACGTTTGTTTGCTCTTGTAAAGTCAATGTTTTTGTAAATGCTATTATTTCAGCAATTTCACCATTAAAAAAATTGGTTGAATTTCCGGCACCAACTTGATAATTTGCATTCGTAAATCCTCCGATAGCCGCTGCAGTAGTTGATGAAATTTCATTGACACCATTCACTTTAATTTGTGCTGATGTACCAAAAAGTTTGTTGTATCCAAAAAGTTTAAAATCATATCCTGTTGTAGGTAAGGTTGTTGTTGCACCGACTAAAGAATTGTTATTGTTTATTACGCCTATCCTGCCTGCACTTGCTCTTCTTGTAAACCACCATCCAGTGGATGCAGCTCCGCTTGAGAACATAACAGCATTTGTTGTGGATTGGTTTCCTCCACTTCCGATTACAAAAACACTCAAGGAATTCGTGTTGTAACGAGGAATCAAACCACCTGTTAACACATCATTTACGCCATCAAATTTTATACTTGGTTTTTGATTTAATATTGGGTTTGAAGAAATAAACAAAGGTTGATTAGCCACCGTATTTTGAATTGCATTCAAGCCATTTGAACTTCCATCTAGCCAAACATTTACAGCACTACCATTTAGTGTTACTCCATTATCAGCGCGTAACCATAAACGCAAACTATCCGCAAATTGAATTGAATTAATTGAGAAAATTGGGGACGTACCTCCTAATAGACAAGGATTATTTGCTTTTACCCGCCAATAAATCGTTCCAGATGTATTGGGGGTCCAAGTGTAATTATTTTGAACCGTTGAAATTGTGTTTGAAATAGGAGAAAAGTTACTTGAATTTGAGAATTGTAATTCGTAGAAATAATTATTCTCAACGGTTGACCAACTGAATGGAAGTTGTTCATTTGAAAGAACTGTTTTTCCATTAAATGGATCAACTAAATAAGGTGCATTTGGAATTGGATAGGTATTAATTACTTGTTGCGTTTGTGAACTCGTATCGCGGCAACCAAAACTATTTGTAACAACCAGTTTTAAATTAAATGTACCCAAGGTAGGATGGGAATAAGATAAATTAGAAATGTTTGCGTTAAAAACATCATCTACAAGCCATTCAGAAGAAGCAAGTGTACTAGAAGGGGCTGTACTTGTGTTTAAAAATTGTCCAGAAACATTATTACATAAAGGGGGTGAAGCAAAACTTGCTAATGGTTTTGGTCTAACAATATATGAAAAAGATTGCGTGCTTTGACAACCAATAGATGAGGTTACCGTTAGTGTTCCAACATAGGAACCAAGCGTTGAATTGGCAAATTCGCCTGTGGATTGAGACGAATTTGATCCATTGCCAAAATCCCAATAACGCGAGAAAATTGGGTCACCATTTTGCACAAAACTCGTTTCTGAATAATTTGCTGCTTCATTTTCACATATTTGCGATGGCACATTCAAAGAAATAGTTGGTGTTTGACCTTGAATTGTTATCTGAATGCTATCTGTTTTTTCACATCCATTGGAGTTAGTAACCGTTAAAATATATAAACCTGAAGTATCAAGTGCGATAGAACTTGAATTGGACCCCGTGTTCCACGTGTAGGAAGTAATTGTTGGTGATGTAGTTGCTAATTGAAGCGTGTTTCCTTGGCATAGGGTAGTATCATTTCCAAGCCTGACATTTTGTAATGAGTTATCAAAAGTTATTGTGACTGAATTTGAAGTCAGTGTGCAATTTTGATTGTCTTTGACGGTATAATTAAGCGTTCCTCCTTGCGTTAACTGGCGTGATTGATTGGTATTGCCATCGCTCCACTGTAAAAAGGTGTAATCACCTACCGGCATTGAAGCTATAACCGTTGGAATGTTGTTGTAACATACCAATTGATTGCTCAATGAAACTGAAGAATAATGAGGGCGGTTTACTACAATGGTATCTCGCGAAACTCGTCCAAACACATCCGTGGCTACAACCCAATACATCCCTGGATTATTAATGTTAATCGATGAAGTTGATGCACCAGTACTCCAATCGTAATTTGTGTAATAACCTCCCTGAGGAGCTAGCGTAATATCACAAAAACCATATGCATTGTTGATATCTGCTCCTAAATTCACTGGTGGAGCGTATTTATCCATAAGGTATTTTTCGACTTGTTGTTGTTCTACAGTTGTTAACAATCTATTGTAAACAATGATTTCAGCAATATCTCCATTAATACTAGAATAACTAGGAGCCCTCCCAACTTGATAGGCAGCATTAGTGAAAGAGCTCACAAAAGTAGCATTAGTAGACGTTGCTTGTTGTGTTCCATTTAAAAATAAACGGCCTTGAACTCCTAATTCTTTGTTTAAACTTACTAGTTTCGGAACATACCCAGCTGTGGGTGCACTATTTGCAGAACCAATTAATGCATTATTATTATTCCAAATCCTAAAAGCCTGTGTTGTATTTATACTCCTTGTAACAAAAAAACCACTAAAAATAGTTCCAATTGTAAAAAGCCCTGCCATATTTCCTGTTTGAGCATTACCTGAACTTAAAACAAAAACGGAAAGATTTTCGGAATTCAGATTTGGAATTGTCACACCTGTTAAAACATCATCAACTCCATCAAATCTAATCGTGGGCATATTATTAAATTGAGGAACATTTTGAAAGCTAGGTCTTAGAGTTGACGTATTTTGAATAGCATTAAATCCATTTCCACTCTGATCAGCCCATTGACTCACCAAACCTGAATTTAAGGTTACTCCTGCATCTGCTCGAAGCCAAAGTTTTAGGTTTGTAATGTCAATTGGGGATTGACTTATTCCTTGAGAAGCCGAGATAATTAGAATTAATAAAGAAAAAAATAATCTCATTTGTTTATCCAATTAACTTTTTTATTTTATCGCTAAATAATTTTGCTTGATATTTTCGAGAATAATGTTCCTTATTAAAAATTCTAATTTTCATTTTTGGATCATTATCAAAAATATCATAAAAAGTAACTAGAGAATTGTAAACATCTGTTGAATTATTGCATATTATTCCTGAATTGGTCTCTTTAACAAATCTTTCCACGTCAGACTTATCATTTGTTGAAACCAAAATATATTTTTCTAATCCAATATATTCAAAAACTTTAGCAGGTAATGCGACATGATTACTACTGGACAAAACAAGTAAAATATGTGAATTATTCAAATTATAAACCACATCATTTTGTGGGATTTTTTCGGTCAAAGAAATGTATTTCAATAATTCTGAATTTACTTTTGAAATTCTTTTAATTACGGATGAATTATTCTTACTTCCGTAAAAAACAACTTTAATTTTTCTCTCTTTATATTTTTTAATAAACTTATCCAATCCAACAAGAAAAGATTCTAGATCCTGAAAATCATAAATTGTGCCTGCGTAAGATATGATTAATTCATCTGAGTTAGGTTGACTTTCTTCAAGTTTTTCAATTAATTCATTGTCATAACCATTTAATGATACAAAAAGATTCTTGCTTTCAATTACTTTCACTATCTTTTTTGATTCACAAGGATCACTAAAGGACAAGAATGAAGCTGAATTTATTATTTTCTTTTCAATTTGAAGAAAATAATATTTTGAAATCAATCTTGAAAATAAATTATATTCTGTTTTTACATTAGTATTCCATCCATCTCTATAGTCCGCAATCCAAGGAATATCAAATTCTATTGAAAGATCATTTGCATATTTAAAAAGTATCCATGGTTCACCCGTAGCAAGAATTAAATCAACGTTATTCTCCAAAATATATTTTTTTGAATTTGAATAAATTGGGTATGTGTTATCAAAAATCGAAAATTTCCATTTCAAAAAGTACTCTAAAAACGTTAATCCCTTTCGAATTAATTTTCCTAAAATAGGTAAATTGTTACACTTATTTTTAAAATTATTTTCACAGTTAATTAAATAGATTTCTCCATTTTGGGATTGAACCGTAACGTTTTCTTCTGAATTATTTTCTGGATTTCTCGCAAATACTACTGAATGCAATTCATTTTCGGGGAAATACTTAAACCAACTATATGGTCTTTGAGCTCCAATTGAATTTAGAGGGGGGAAATCATACGCAAGAATTAAAACCTTTTTCATATTTTAAATCCTTCTGTCCACAGACCATTTAAGGTGAATTTTGAAATATCTAACTTGATCTCTTTTTTCGAAATATTTTTTAGTACAAATATCATATCTTTTATTTCTTTAGTATTACCACCTAATTTTTGAAGAGCTTTGAAAATTTTATAATTATAAGTGTTTTTAATATTTCCGAGATAAGAAAAAGAAATTGTATCTCTGCGATCATAGTATCTTTTTAAGATAGCCTTTAAAGATTCCTTAATATTTTTTTCTTCTAAAACTATAACCTCAACCAAATAGATATGAGTATTTGAAATATTACATATTGCAAATCCAATTTCATCTCCTTTGCCATCCAAAATAATAAAACAATCATATAAACATTTTGGATTATCAAAAATTCTCCACTTCAGATAATTGTAATCCAAGTGAAGACTTACTAAATTAGAATTACTGCAATCCCATTTTTTTTTTATCTTATTTAAAATGTTTAGTTCACCAATATTTTCAATCAGTTTTAACTCAAAATTAGCCTTTCTGATTTTTGAAGAGGTTACTGAATAAATTAAACTGTTCTTCATAAATTGAATTACTCTTTTAACGAAGATGTGCTTACTTTTATTAAATATCTTTAAAGGAGATAAAGTAATTTGACATTCATAGAATACATTGAAACATTCAAAACCCAATTTGTTTTCCCAAATTTTTCCTAATGCCGTAAATCCCCAGATAAAATCAATATTTTTTTCAATGCAATATTCAATTGCATCAAAATAAATTTTTTCGAATAATCCCATGCCTCTGTAATCTTTGGATAAAAAAGAGCTTTCACTTTTTACAGTATTAATGTGATTTGTATTCGAAACTAAATTGTGATAAATCATCCCTTGGCTTGCAATGACTTCTTTATCATACATAAAGAAAAAAGAACTTAAATCTTTGAAAGTTTTGTATTGCCAAGTAAAGTCGTTATGGCTGTAATTGTTAACTCTGACATACTGATTCATGAAATTTATAACCTCGATTTCAGGAACATCTGATTTCTCATTGAACTCAAAAGTTTTCATTTATATGTAGCGAGAATAATAAGTAATATGACGTAATTTAATCAAACTGATGAAAAAACTAGATAAAATTCAAAATTTGATTAAATATTTTTTCTTGATTTTCCCAGTTGAAATACTTTTTGGCTTGAATAAGTGGTTCTGAATAAATTGATTTGTCTTCAAGAGATACTTTTTTTATACTTTCTGCAACTTTAATTGGATCATTTAAAGTCAATAACCCGATAGAGTAATTATCTAATATTTTTCTATTTTCTATGGATAAAGAGGCAATAACTGGAATCTCGGCTTGTATATATTCAAACAATTTATTCGGTGAAGCCAAAGATTTACTCAAGTTATAATCTTCCAAAAGATTTATTCCTAAGTCTGCTCCACAAGTGTAACTATGAACAATATTAAGTGGTACCAGATTTAAGAATTTTATGCGATGTTCTAAACGATTAACCACTACATAATTGAAAAGTTCTGCTTGAATTGGACCATTTCCTAGAATTATCAGTTTATAATATTCATCAAGATAATTAAAAGCTTCCAAAAGAATTTTCAGTCCTCTGCCTTCGTTTAGAATACCTTGATATATTGAAATAAATGAGTTTTCTTCCCAACTAAATTTAGCGTTAAAATTTATTTTAGATATGGAATTATTGGCTTTTAATCTAGGAAGATTCATTAAAACAATACCTTTTTTAATTGAGTATCGTGAATTAAAATATGATAAAATACTTTCATTTACAGTAATAAAAACATCAACCTTAGTAAAGTTCTTTGTTTCAATATATCTACCGTGTTGCTTCATCAATAGGAGTAGAAAAGAAAATAATAACTTTTTAATCCAGTTTGATTTCCTTGGAAAAAATTGGTTTAATGTTTCAATATAAATTTCATGTGAATCAAAAATTAACTTACATTTTATTTTTGTTGCAATTTTTACGGCAGGAACAAGCGTCGGTAAATCATTACACCATATAATGTCATATTGTACTTTAGATTTAATGACCTCATTGTAAAAAAATAAAAATTCGTAACAAAATAAAGTATGCTGTTTTGCTTTTATCCAAAATGTTGATTTATGACTGAAACTATATAGAAGAACATTTTTATTAAACATGGATTTATCAATATTTGGATTTCCATTAACATAATAAAGATGTACTTTCAGATTTTCACTTAAAGTTTGAATTATCTTAATAACTCGGTAATCATTCTGAATTGTACCATTAAGTAAAACAGCTATTGTTCTCACTATATTTTGATTAGGATCAAAAATTAATTTTCGAAGTTTAATTTATACTACTTATTTTGGAATATTAATATATACACAATAGTATTTTATGTAGTTATATTAAAAGGAACTTATCTTCTGTTGATAATTTTGAAAAAAAATCATCTTGAATCCAATTTAAATCATCCTCAGAAGGGATATAATTCATTAGTTCTAAATCGTTTAAATCAATTCTCCTGAAAGGTTTATCATTTTTATATTGGACAAAAAATCGAGCATTTTCATTTTTTATTTCTTCCCGCAAAACAATTGGGTATTCTCCAAATTTTTTTAAATCTAACTTCACGAACGAGTTAACCACTTGAATACTATACCTATATTTCACTGACAATTCGTTATTCGTTCCAAAAAGATATTTATTTCTATTTTGAACAAATATGTCATAATTTAATAAATTATTAGAAATTTCGTTAGCCTTCAATTGATTCACTTTTTCTCTCCATTTAAAGTAATGAAACCTATGAATTAAGTTAGTTATCGACTTTAGTCCTTGACAATGAAAATAATAATTGACAGTTTCTTTTATTTGTTTATAATATTTTGGAACTCTAATTGTATCAAATTTCCCATATTCTTTGTAGTAGATGTCCTTATTAAACCACATTAATATAGGTTCACCTTCATCCCAATCTTTATTTCTTGAAACATGAAATAAATCACCAGTTAAGTTTATCCTTGGCAATTGAATGGTCCTTGGTGTATTGTCTTGCAATACTTTAATCCTCAATTTTTTTATATCAAATTCTCCATCAGAATGTGCAACCATATCAGCATCCCATCTTAAATGCCACTGATAATCTGTGTGTTTCAGACCCTCTTCCCTACAATCACCAAGTAAAGCACCTGGCATCTCAATTATTTTTATTTCAATTAATTTTCCATATTTACTTTTGAACTCCATCGCTTTTTTTAATGAATTGTCCTCAGATCCATTATCAATAATAATTACTTGATCTGCAAATCCAATTAAACTTTTTAAACAAAATGGCAAAGTATACTCCTCATTCTTCATTGCCACAACAGCAGAAATCCCAATTTTTAATTGCTCTCCTTTTCGGTTGCAATCTAATTGTTTTTTTCTAAAAGAATAAAATACCAATTTATGGAATGGTAAAATAATTCTTCTAAAGAGTGATTTAAATTTTCTCTCCATAAATAGATTTTTTTAATCTCAAATAAACGTTTGAATAAGAATATTCTTGAGATATTGTAATGTAAGCTTCATTTCCTAATTTTTTCCTTAAATCAAAATCATTGATTAATTCTTGTAAATGCAGTGTCCACTCATTTAAATTCGATGCCAATAAGGAATTTTTATTGTGTTCTAGTTTTTCAGGTATTCCCCATTTAGAAGATACAAATGCCACTCCTGAAGACATATACTCCATTGTTTTAAATGCAATTTTAGCTAAATTTCTTTCACTTTTATCTATCATTGGAGCTAATCCAATATCAAACGAACTTATTTCGTTGTAATAGTTGAAATTTTCATCGGACCACTTTTTAAACTTTACTTTTTTAAGATTTAAATTAAATTCTTGTCGACATATGAAAACAAATTGAACATTTGGATTTTTTTTTTGAATCTCAATCAATGAGTCTTGAATTTGAATGACATTTCTAAAATTATCAGGCGAACCCATCCATCCAATTATAATCTTGGAATTATTTTTATAAACTTTTTGTCTATAATCCCCAAAGTTCATTGCAAAAGGAATTAATTCAGTTTTAGGATTAATCTTTTGAAAGTAATTTTCTAAATAAGAACTTGCTACTGTAATTTTTAATGCTAATCTTGATGTTTCGATAATTAAATTATAATTTGATTCATAATCTGCATCATAAAAATCAAAAACAATATTAGGATTTACTTTTTTTATTTTTTTTTCAACATAAGCATCCTTGAAAGGATAAAAAGGAATAAAAGATCTTTGTATCCAAATAGTTTTGTAATCTGACATTTTTTTAACTATTCTTAGTCTATTATTAAAAACACTAAAAAAGAAAAAATACCTCCTTAAAGGATTAGATGAATAAAATGAATTCAAAAAATCATCAGCTTCGCTTGCCCAAAAGACCTCAAATTTAATACCATCAAGTTCAAAATATTCTTTCCAATTTGCAATTCTTGTATGACCTCCAGGATAATTTTCTGAATAATATGGAAGAGCCATTATGCCTGTTTTATTAAGATTTAAATTTGATCTTTTAATGAATAAAACAAAAATATTTAGAGTAATTCTAACATAAAGATTAAAAATATAATCTAAAAATTTATTAATTACTTTTGCGATTAATCTTTCGAACATTATTTTTTTATGTCTTCAATTAAAACTGTTTCTACTAATACTTTCTATTACACAATTTCTTCCTTGTTATTAAGAGCCTCTTCCTTAATTTTTTTTCCTATTTTTTCGTCATACTTAGTAAAATCTGATTATGGTATTTTATCAATAGTTCAAAGTCTGGTAATAATTATTAGTGTAATTGGTGGATTAGGATTAAATTATGCTTTAACAAGATTCATTTATATTAAATCAACATCAAATAAAAATGATCATTCCAAAATTATATTTACTACGTTAATTTCATCACTATTTTGTCAATTATCAATTGTAATTATCCTTCTTGTTTTAGGTCCATACCTACTTAATTCAATCATGAATGACATACCTTTTTACCCATATATTTTTATTGGTTTGATTACAATTCCAATAAATACAATTATTGACATTGCACGAATCTATTTCAAAGCCACTCATGAAGGTAGAAAAGCATTTATATTGGATATGTCTTTTTATTCGATGAATATTATTTTTAACGTTTTATTCGTGATTGGTTTTGGTTTTAATGTTTTGGGTATATTGTTGGGTATATTTGTTAACACAATTCTATTTTCCTTGATATTGATTTTCTCATTTTACAGGAAATTTAATTATAGTTACGATAAGAAATTAATCCTTGAGATTTTAAAATATTCAATACCATTAATTCCATTTATTATTTTAAATATGGTATTTGAATCTGTGGACAAATTCTTTTTAAATTCTCAAGTGGGCGTTGATGAATCAGGCATTTATTATATCGCTTTAACTTTTGCCGCAATATTTTCAAGTTTAAAAGAATCCTTGATTAGTGCAATCACACCTTGGATTTATAAAAAAATAAGTTCTGATAAAAATAAGGTCTCTCAAGTATTAAATTTAACTGTTATAATCATCGGTTTTGTTGGAATTGTTGTTAGTTTCTTATCAAATGATATTTTAACTATTTTATCTAGTAATTCTGAGTTTATTGTTGCATCTAAATATATCCCTTTAAGCATTGTCGGTTTCTATATTATTTTTTTAGGACAACTCTTTAATATCCAAACTTATTACTTTGGAAAATACAGTAGATATTTATTTGTTGCAACTTTTATAGGCATAATAGTAGAGATTGTATCATGTTACTTTTTAGTGCCGGAACTCAAAATTTTGGGAGCTTCTCTATCCAGAATTATTGCTTTTTTTGTACAAACGTTATTGTTTTTATACTTTAGTAAAATGGAAAGAGAATCTGCCGGTTTGTACAATTATTCTTTTTTATTTTTTAGTCTGATTTTTATTTCAGGAGTTATAATTTTACCCTTTTTTATTGAATTGAAATTTCATATATTCATTAATATTATGTTCAAATCAATGATATTGTTGTTTTTTTTGAGCTTCATTCTTTTTATTTTTCGAAGAGAATTTAAGTTATTTTATGAAGTAATAAAGAATAAGTAAATTGACTATAATTAATTTTCAATTCCAACATCACTCAAAACCATTTCCTCAATTAGACTCTTCAATGAATATTTAGGTTCCCAACCAAGAAACTCTCTTGCTTTAGAAGAATCTCCAATTAATAAATCTACCTCTGTCGGTCTAAAATAATTAGGATCTACTCTGATCACAACAGTACCTTCAGGAATTTGATATTCGCTGTTTTTACAACGATTAACAATACCTATCTCATTTTCATTTTCACCAATAAATTCCAATTCAATCCCTAAAACTAAAAAAGCCTGAATTACAAAATCTCTTACAGTTGAGGTTCTTCCAGATGCAATTACTAAGTCAACAGGTTTATCCTGTTGTAACATTAACCACATCGCCTCAACATAATCTTTTGCATGTCCCCAGTCTCTTTTGGCATTTAAATTACCTAAATAAATTACATCAATTTTTTTTGTTAAAAGTTGCGCTATTCCTCGAGTTATTTTTCTTGTCACAAAGGTTTCTCCTCTAAGAGGAGATTCATGATTAAATAATATACCATTGCAAGCATACATGCCATATGCTTCTCTGTAATTAACCGTGATCCAATACCCATATAATTTCGCAACAGCATAAGGTGAACGCGGATAAAATGGTGTGGTTTCCGATTGTGGTACAGCTTGCACAAGTCCATACAATTCTGAGGTCGAAGCTTGGTAAATACGTGTCTTATTAATCAATCCTAAAATTCTAACCGCTTCTAAGATTCGAAGGGTTCCGATACCATCCACATTTGCTACATATTCCGGAGAGTCGAAACTTACTTTAACATGCGACATCGCTCCTAAATTGTAAATCTCATCGGGTTGAACTTCTTGGATAATTCGAATTAGATTGGTAGAATCGGTTAAATCACCGTAATGCAAACGTAATTTCGGATTTGGATTATGGGGATCCACGTATAAGTGATCAATACGCTGAGTATTGATGCTCGATGCTCGTCGCTTAATGCCGTGAACTGTGTATCCTTTTTTGAGGAGGAAGTCAGCGAGGTACGCGCCGTCTTGTCCTGTGATACCGGTGATTAAGGCTGTTTTCATTATTTATTATTATTATTTATTCTTTTGTCTTGACACAAAAGGAACCAAAAACTCGAGAATTAATTTAATTATTTCGGCGAATCTATTTTTGAATGCGTATTATGAAATCTTGGAAAATAACCATATTTTAGTGAATAACTCCTTTAAGGTATTGTTCTGATTCTAGCTTTTGTAGAAACCAATGGTAAGTCATTTTAATTCCTTCCTCTAACTTAATTTTTGGTTCCCAACCGAGGTTTCTTAATTTACTACTATCCATTAGTTTTTTAGGTGTGCCATCGGGTTTACTATTATCCCAAATAATAGATCCTTGATGTCCTACAATTTTTTGAACCAGCTCTGCTAGTTCCTTAATGGTTGTGTCAGTTCCAAAACCTACGTTGTATAGGTCGTCTTTCAGGTCATTTTCAAGGGCAAATATAGTAGCCGCTGCCATGTCATCGACATTTAAGAACTCTCTATACGGTCGTCCTGTTCCCCAAAGCGTAACGTTATTACTGTTTCCCTTCGCCTCGTGAAACTTGCGAATCATAGCTGGTAGCACGTGAGATCCGTTCAAGTCAAAATTATCGTTGAATCCATATAAGTTGGTTGGCATCAAACTTACCGCATTCAAGCCCATTTGTTTTCTCGCCGCTCTACAAGCCATAATTCCTGAAATCTTTGCTATTGCATACCATTCGTTTGTTGGTTCGAGTGGTCCTGATAATAGGTATTCTTCTTTCAATGGTTGCGGAGCCATTTTAGGATAAATGCATGAACTTCCTAAGAAAATGAATTTTTGAATTTTGTTTTCAACTGCTGCTTGAATCAAGTTGTTTTGAATCAACATATTCTGCATGATAAAATCGTAAGGATAGGTGTCGTTTGCCAAAATCCCACCAACTTTTGCTGCCGCATCTATAATAACATCGATTTTTTCATTTGCTATAAATTTTCTTGTTTCTGCTTGGTTGGTTAAATCCAACTCACTCCTATCTTTTACAACCAAATTCTGAAATCCAACTTTTTCTAGTCTTCGTAATACGGCACTTCCAACCATACCTTTGTGGCCTGCAATGAAGATTCTCATAGATATTTTTTTCTCAAATAAACTGTTAATTGCATACCTGAATTCGTGTTTTTCATATAAAACCGCACAAACGGATGAAAAATCTCAGGAATAAAGTAAATGCTACAGACATCAAATCTTGATTTAGCTACTTCAAAACCTAAGGTTTCACCTAAAAACTTAAATGACTTTAAATCAAACTCATATAAATGAAAAGGAACATGCATCGGGCTTAAATTTGTGACATAATTGGTCCCAATTATGCGATAATACAGATTAATTAATTTTGCATTAAACCAATTTGAAGATGGAACTTCGATGTGAATTATTCCTCCAGGCTTAAGCCATTTTAATGCTTTTTCAATCGCTTCTGATGGTGAAAACAAATGTTCAACAACAGCACCAAAAGTAATAAAATCAAATTCATTCTCCGGATATTCTAAATCCTCAATTGCACCAAGTTTTAATTTATTAGGACTAATATTCATCTCTGAAATTGCTCTTTCATAAAATGGAACTGAAGGTTCAAATCCGTATGCATCAAATCCTTCTTTTTCCAATGAAATCATTGCTTTTCCCAATCCTGCTCCAATATCAAGTGCCTTGTGTCTAGCATTTGAATTTAGTAACATTTTTGCTTCTTGAATCTGACGTTTAAAATAGTTTTCATGCCATATAAAATATTCAGGCTTCCAATAGTTTTCTGGGGGTGTTCCATAGTGATCTTGAAGACTTGAAGGAATGGGTTGAGGATTACTAAAAATTAATCCACAATTATCACATTTTAAAATACTTACCGAAATACCATGTTTAGATTTTGGATTTTTACCCTGAGACTTATTCAATCTCATACCTAAAACTTTATGTTTTTCATGTGAAGAACCACACATGTTACAATTACTAATTTCTTTAAAACTGTAATTCATTTATTATTGATTCTAAATTTGTTCAAGTTTTTTTAAAATTTGCATTTCGGTGAAATCTTTGTATTTCATTTTGAGGTCTGAGGCTGTGGGCTAAGAGTTGAGGGTTAAGGTTTGAGGTTTGAGAGGGTCGTAAATCTTAGACCTTATTCTTAAGCCTTAATCTTAACTCCTCCGCAATCCTTATCACACATTCATTTACATCGTATTTGGAAGAGTTTACTCGAAATGATTCTGTAGTTGGTTCTTCAAACGGATCTGAAATTCCGGTAAAGTTTAAGATTTCACCCACACGTGCTTTTTTGTAAAGTCCTTTAGGGTCGCGTTGCTCGCAGGTTGCAAGGTCGCATTCCACGAAAACGTTTAAAAATCGTTCGTTTTTTAATATTTCTTTAACAAGTGAGCGCTGTTCTTCGTAAGGCGTAATCAAGGAAACCAAGACAATCATTCCTGCATCCGCCATTAACTTGGCTACCTCAGCAACACGTCGAACGTTTTCCAAACGATCCACAGAAGAAAAACCCAAATCTTTGTTTAAGCCTAGTCGCGTATTGTCGCCGTCCAAGCAATAGGTGTGGTTGCCCATTTCAAACAATCGTTTCTCCAAGGCATTAGCAATCGTGGATTTACCGGATCCTGATAATCCGTACAACCAAACCACAGCCGATTCATGTCCGTTATGCGCGGTTCGATGTGCTTTAGTTATCGTGAAATTTTGCCTTGCCTGCAATTGCTTTTTCTAACGGCTTCGCCATCCTCAGTCACAGTCATTTTATGAAAAATGCTGCGGTGAGTAGTAGGTAGTGTATGTCAAAAAACCAATTAATTCTTGCTCCAGAGCAGTAAAATCGGTTCTTCGTGTTGTAGTTTATAGTTTTCTAGCTCAACTTGATTCATTACGAGGTAACGAATTTTTCGTTGCACTAAATCTTCTGCTTTTTCAATTAATTCTGTTAAATACGCTTTATCCACTTTCCCAACGAGGATAACATCAATGATTCCCGAGTCGCGCCCTTTTGCGTAATCACCTATCAAATAAGCGTTTTCCACATCACCTAAACGTTGAATCACCCACTCAATGATGGAATCCAAACCTGTCATTTTCGAAACGATGCTTCTAATTTCAGGAAATAAGGGATGTGACTGCTTCGCTTTATATTTTACCACATTGCCAACGGCTTCACTTTCAAGGATTCCGGCTTCTGTCAAACGGTTCAATTCAACACGAACGGCGTTGGTACTTTCCCCGAATTCATCGGCTAATTGACGCAAATACGCTTTCATTGTTGGATTCAGAAAGAACTTCACCAACAGCCGAACTCTTGTTTTTGATGTGATCAGCGCGTCTAACATTGAGTAACAAATTTACTCGGTTTGGTTCGAAAGTACAAATAAAATATTCATCAAATCCTTGTTAATATTCAAAAAGTCTTGAAATTAATTTACACTTAATACAACACTTCTTTCGTTATTTAGGCATAATGTCTTACTTTTGCACTCCTACTTTCAACCAAGTGAGGGAAAGAAAACCGAAGAAAGGAGAGGTGTCCGAGTGGTTGAAGGAGCACGCCTGGAAAGTGTGTATAGGCCTAAAGCTTATCGAGGGTTCGAATCCCTCTCTCTCCGCCAAGTTCACTAAAAGCTAGCTGTAA
>JACCDW010524769.1_pt1 | contig 17847 bp, 13 predicted proteins | sample 7449781 | NCBI WGS metagenome assembly JACCDW01 (sample SAMN15323449, study PRJNA562643) | freshwater metagenome | isolation source: river surface water | place: USA:Blue River Watershed | collected 2017-08-18
CGTGCTGTCCGAAGGAGCGAACAGCATCCATATTCCCTGCAATGTCTGCCAATACGCCCGAGGAATGAGAGGCGGCTTCACCGAAGGACTCTGATATCGGCAGGATTTTTCGCGTAAACCACCACGACAACGGAATAAACGCACAAAGCCAAGTCATCAGCGCAACTAGAAAATAGGGCGGCACACTCCATAGGGTCCAAATTGCCATTGCAAGCGCGGTCAACAGGCGAACCTGATGATCAAAGATAATATCGATCAACGCCAGTACAGCCGTTCCAGATTGTTTGACTTTCTGCGCGAGGTTTGCACTGTGGTGGGCCCTAAAGAAGTCGCTGTTGTGCTGGTCTAGCCATTCGAATAGCCGCATCTGCGCAGTCAGCCGAAGGTCTGGAGAGGTGCGAAGTTCAACGTAGTCCCTTAGCCGATTGCAGGCAAGGGACGCAAACCAAATGACGACTATGAGCGCAAAAAGCCAATAGGCGCGAGTGGGGTTGCGCGTCGGAGCCTCAAGGGCGCGCACTAGATCCCGCAGTAATAAAGGTTCAAGGCTCAATAGCCCCATTCCCAATACGGAAAGCATCGCCATAAAAAGCGTGCGTTTTCGAAAATGCGTCCAGACGAGGCTAAAGAAAAATGAAAAGGGTGATTTTTCGAGCATGATCCTGAGATAATACAATTCCATGGAAAAAGTAAATTTTCATCACTTTGATGCAGAGTACGCATCCGCTTATCACACCCTATTGGGGCTTCCAAAGCCGCATGGGAGCGAGCTTGGGTTTGTATGCCACTTTGTGTGCGGATCGGGCGTTTGGTTGGCGGCGGCTCAAGCGCTTGGGGCTCAGCGCGTGATGGGTATTGATGCTGCTCGCCCAGACGATGCGCCACGATGTATCCCAGAATCGGTCGTTGCCCAATACGACCTCTCACAGATTAGTGTTTCGCTGCCGCAGCCGGCCGATTTAGCAATCAGTGTTTTGTTTTTGCAGCAACTGCCTGAGGAAAGGGCCGCCAAGTTCATTGAGGATTTATGCACCTCGGCCAAGGCTGTGCTGTTTGGCGCTTTAGCTCCGTTTGAGACCTCAGATCGAACCGCTCATTTAAAATGGCCATCTTACTGGGCGAGTTTATTTGCCAAGCATGGGTACTATCCGGAGCTCCGGTTCCGACCAGCGATCTGGAGTAATCGATTTATTGACCCTTCCATTCGGCAAAATGTCTTGCTTTACGTAAAGCGCGCAAAGAACTATCGATTCCCGATGCCGTATGAGAACCTTGACGTTGTCCATCCAAGTCTATTTGAGTTGTACATGACGCGTCAGTATTGGTTTGCAAAGCAGCTGACGAGGTCAACAATTGGGAAAATACTCGGCGCTTCAAAACAGAAGTGAGTTAGCTTCTTTATTGAGATTTATCGTTGATGAAAGACCTCTCCTCAATACTGCCGCATCCTCCCACATTGGGCAGATTATCAGTCCGCCATGTACTGTCAAAGTCTTTTGGGCTGTCAAGCGCGCGCTCTGAAGTATTTGCACCATGGATGTCCCAGGACGAGGGGGCAATGGTTACCGTCGCTTTTCCCGGCGCAATAGGGTTTTGTGCCACGGCGGATTTGTCGCGATCTGGGCTTGCACGGGCGGCTGCCCGTGCCGAGGAGCTTGCCAAACTGTCTGCTCAGTTCGGCGTGTATCGTGGAATTGCCCTTGATGTCTTAATGCCGTGTCCGACCAAGCGACTGCAGTGGCGCTCTCCTATTAAATCTGTAGAGCATGATCGCAGACCGTGGTTATCAATGGTTCGGGAAGCGGCGTCAAATTTTGGCCAGGACAGCCGACTCATTTATTGGTCTGCAAGCCTTCATCAAGAGTCGGTCGAGCAAAATCTCTACGTCGATGGAACATGTGTAAGCGATCAGAAGTTTCTGTTTATCTCCCCCTCTGTACAAGCCACTGTGGATGTTAAAGGTGTTCGTCAAACTCGGCATCTCGGTGGGCGTGCTACGACGGAGTGCCAGCAAGGGGGTGACGAGCAGATCGCTCGGGCGGGCTTTTTAATGGCCGGTCGACGGGCTACTCAAGAGGCTATAGCGCTTGCATCAGCACCGCCATGCCCAAACGCAGTAAAGGATCTGTTACTCATGCCTGACCAAATGGTCCTACAGATCCATGAGTCGATCGGTCACCCGCTGGAGCTAGACCGCATTTTGGGAGACGAACGAAACTACGCGGGAACAAGTTTTGTTACCCCCGATATGTTTGGCTCCTACCAATACGGATCAAAGCTACTGAATGTAAGCTTTGATCCTGGGAAAAGCTCGCGTACTCGGGCTGAGTTATCTTCCTTTGCTACTGATGACATGGCTAACCCTGCTCAGGAGGAGCTCCTTATTGAGCGCGGGGTGTTGATGCGGCCATTGGGCTCCCCTGTGTCCTGCGCTCGCGCGGCGTCTCAGGGTTTTAAGCTGGATTCAGTGGCCAATGCTCGCGCAAGTAACTGGAGGCGCCCGCCGATCGATCGTATGGCCAATATCAACGTGGTTCCGGGAGTTTCCCGCTTAGAGGACATGATTGCCTCGGTAGACGACGGCGTTCTGATGTCAACCAACGTATCTTGGTCAATTGATGACTCACGCAACAAGTTTCAGTTTGGATGCGAGTGGGGGCGTCGCATACGCAAGGGTCAGCTAGCCGAGGTAGTTCGGGGCTCAGGCTATCGCGGCATATCAGCCCACTTCTGGCGGAGTCTTTCCATGGTGGGGGATGCCTCTACCTTTGAGGTAATGGGCACGCCAAACTGTGGAAAGGGAGAGCCCAACCAAGGTGTCCGTGTTGGGCACGCCTCTCCCGCCTGTTTGTTTCGTGACGTTGAAGTGTTTGGGCCGGTGGCCTAATACGCTATGGCGGCTTCGCTTTCTTTTCTTGCCGATCCACGGCAGTGGTTTATAGACCTCAAGACCGCTGTGTTTGCGAAAGCACGTCGTAACGAAGTGATGGTTTGTGGGATCGACGCTGATTTTTGCGAGTTCGCACGAGTTAGCCATTCAGAGCTTGTTCAAGCTAGTCGAGTTGAACATGTGTCTTTTCATCTCTCTACCGGCTATGGCACGCGTCGAATCGGGGCAAGTCTTACTCTGCCGACAGAGATTCGGGAGGCAAAGTTGTTGGTATTTCACGAACTTGATCGGCTGCGCGCGTGGCTTGATAGCATTCCAGAGGATCCGTTTTTTGTGGAATGGTCGGATGTGTCAGAGTCGGCAGAGTCATCGATGGTTTTGGCAACGCCTGTCGAATCTTTCTACGAAGATTTTCGCAAAATCTCGAGTGATTTAGATGTAGTGGGTCTATATGCCAGTGGGCCGATGATGAGCGGATGGGCTACCAGCATTGGTCACTTTCATTGGACGGCGACTCATCGGTATTTCTTTGATTTTTCTGTGTATGCCGTCGGTGACAAGGCAGCAAAAGATTTTGTGAGCGGCCCCTCGTGGGACAAAGACAGCTATGCAGGGAAGATTGCGCGCGCGCGCACGACCGTTGATGTTCTAGCGAGGCCACCCATTGCTGTGCCCACGGGAAAGTTGCGAGCGATATTTTCGGCTGAAGCGGTGTCGGATCTATTGTCGTTGTCGTGTTGGGGTGGATATTCCGCAAGGGCACATCTAACTGGCGACAGCCCTTTTGAGCGTCTGAAAAAAGATCAGAAACGGCTCTCAGATCGCGTTACTTTGTATGACGACCTCGCCCGATTTGGGTTACCTCGGGTTCAGGATCAGGGCTATCTGCGTTCGGATCGTTTCGATCTGGTGAAAGACGGGCGTATGGTGAACTGGTATTGCTCTCCGCGCACGGCAAAGGAGTTTGGTATTCATCACAACTCCGCTGCCTCGGGCGAGAGCCCCGGAGGGTTTGTGTTGGACTGCGGAGAAATGCAAGAGTGCGATACCCTGGAGCGACTGGATACGGGTCTATATGTGTCTAACCTGTGGTATCTGAACTTCTCCGATCGTTATCAAGCTGGCGTGACGGGTATGACTCGATTTGCAAGTATGTGGGTTGAAAACGGGCGTATGGTCGGGCCTATTGAGCCGCTAAGGTTTAACGACAGCTTGTTTGATCTTCTGGGTGACAAGCTTCTTGCTCTAGGGGATACACAAGAGGTGTTCGAACATACGTCGACATACGGGCATCGGGCTCGGGGCGGGGTAGCATGCCCTAAGGCTTTGGTTCAGGATTTACAGATCGTGTCTTAGCCTCGTAGAGACCGTTTTTTCTCACGTAGAGCGCAACGCTGTCACTTATACCCTCAGGTGATACCTCAGCGGCACAAAAAGCGGCCCGAATGTTCGTGGCGCTGATAGTGTCTGGCGTAATCTCAAGTTGGGTTAATCGGGCGCCAAAAGACTCGCACTTTGCAGTGAGTACCGAGGCATCAAATCCAGGTCTTCCGACTACCGCCAAATCGGCTAAGCCGAGAATCGCTTGCCAGTCCTTCCAAGATTCAAACTGGTTGGCCTGATCCCCTCCGATGATGAGGACCAACCGATCATCAGGGTGGGCAGCGCGAAGCTCCCGAAGGGTGTCAATCGCGTAGTTAGGCTCCCCTTGAGTGCTGGCTTTCACTTCAAAGTCATTGACGATCATCCTGGGGTCGTTTTCCTGGGTAAGCACGCACTGCACCATAGCGAGGCGGTCTGCGGGGCTGGCGATACAGGGTTTATGGGGAGCAAACCCACTGACCATCCAATGAATTTGGCTAAGCCCGAGTTGGGCCAGCGCCTGGCGGGCAATGGCCAGATGCATCCGGTGCGGTGGGTCAAACCTTCCACCAAATACTCCGATAGCACCTTTAAAGGGGTTTTTTGGGGTGCTAGAGGCGTTCAAGGCCTAGAGCCAGTCTCTCGGGGTCAACACCCGGTACAAGGCCGCCTCAGGGCTGTTTTTTTCCGGTTTCCAGTCGTAGCGCCATTTGACCAGGGGCGGCATGGACATAAGGATGCTCTCCGCACGCCCTCCGCTTTGCAAACCAAAGTGGGTGCCACGGTCATAGACCAGATTGAACTCCACATAACGGCCGCGCCGGTAGGCCTGAAAGTCTCGCTGGCTCTCGGTGTAGGGCAGGTCTTTGCGGGCAATCGCAATCGGGGTGTAGGCCTTTAAAAACGCGTCCCCGACGCTTTGCATCATGGCAAAGCTCTGGTCAAACCCCAGCTCGGCGAAGTCATCGAAAAACACCCCTCCGATTCCCCTGGCTTCGTCCCGGTGCTTCAAAAAAAAGTACTCATCACACCACTTTTTAAACTTAGGGTAGTACTGCGGACCAAAGGGGGTGAGCGCATCTTTGCAGGTCTGATGAAAGTGCACGGCATCTTCATCAAACGGGTAGTAGGGGGTGAGGTCCATCCCTCCCCCGAACCACCAAATATCTGAGTCCCCCGAACGAACACCCTTTGCCACAAAAGCGCGCACATTCATGTGCACTGTTGGGACAAACGGGTTTCGGGGATGAAACACGAGCGAGACACCCAAGGCCTCAAATCCACGGCCTGCCAACTCTGGGCGATTCTGTGTAGCGGATGGCGGTAAGGTGGTGCCCCGCACATGAGAAAAGCCCACCCCCGCCCGCTCAAAAACCTGACCCTCTTCTAAAATTCGTGAGCGGCCATTGCCTTGCAGTGGCGAGTCTGCCGATTTTTCCCACGCATCTTCTGCAAATGCATCGCCGTCAATTACAGAGATGGCTTCGGTTATTCGGTCTTGCAGACCAAGAAAGTAGTCGCGCAGTGCTTTAATGTCGATGGTCATAATCGTTAGCGGGAGATGGCCCGATGGCCAATATCGTTTCGGTAGTGCATGCCATTAAACTGAACCTGGCGCACTGCTTCGTAGGCACGAGTCTGAGCAAGCTTAGGGGTGCCACCAAGCGCAGTGACGCACAGCACCCGGCCGCCACTTGTGACCAGCCCTGTCGGGCTGCTTGGGTCGGCAAGCGAGGTGCCCGCGTGAAAGGTCATGCAGTCCTCGGTATCTGAAGGAAGAGCTGAAATGGTGTCTGCCGTGCGCACGGCATCTGGGTAGCCTTGGGCTGCCACCACCACACCAAGTGCTGTGCGGGTATCCCAGTCAGCCTCAGTCGTATCAAGGCGCTTTGCGCAGGCAGCCTCGACCAACTCGGTGAAATCGGTTTTAAGGCGCATTAAAATGGGTTGTGTCTCTGGGTCCCCCATTCGGCAATTAAATTCCAGCACCTTGATGTCGCCAGTTGGGCTAATCATTAATCCGGCATATAAAAACCCGGTGTAGGGTGTGCCTCGGGCGATCATGCCCTGCATAACGGGGGCAACAACTTCTCGCATAACTTTAGCGTGCAGCTGTGGTGTGACCACCGGTGCTGGCGAATATGCGCCCATTCCCCCGGTGTTGGGGCCGCTATCGCCATCAAGCAACCGCTTATGATCTTGGCTGGTGGCTAAGGGCAGTGCGGTCTTGCCATCACACATGACTATAAAGCTCGCCTCTTCGCCAGATAAAAACTCTTCAATCACGATACGAGCGCCAGCATCACCATACGCGTTATCTAAAAGCATCATGTCAACAGCACGGTGAGCTTCCTCTAAAGACATGGCGACAACTACCCCTTTGCCAGCGGCTAGTCCATCGGCCTTAATCACAATCGGAGCGCCACGCATGTCGATATAAGCGTGTGCTGCTTTTGCATTAGAGAATGTCTCGAACGCAGCGGTGGGTATACCGTGCTCGCTCATGAATCGTTTGGCAAAATCTTTGGAAGATTCTAACTGCGCACACGCCTGTATTGGACCAAAAATTGGCAGGTGAAACCTTCTGAAAATATCGACAATTCCTGCGGCAAGGGGCGCTTCTGGGCCCACCAAGGTAAACGCTATCTGATGTTGCTTTGCGAAGTCTGCTACTGACTGTGGATCTTTTGCGGGGTCAAGAGCCACATTTTCAACAGGAGCCAATGACGCGTTTGAGGCAAAGCGCGCTAGGCAGTCAGTGCCGCCATTACCGGGCGCAACATAAACCTTGGCTACGCGCTTGGATTTCGCAAGACACCAGGCCATAGCATGCTCGCGGCCACCGCCCCCAATAACCATCACCCTCATGAGATCGCCGCATTGGTGTAGATCTCTTGGACATCATCGAGACTCTCCAAAGCATCGAGTAGTTTTTGCATCTTTGCGCCATCTTCACCAGTAAGCTCAGACTCGCTTGAAGCGCGCATGGTGATCTCAGAGAGCTCTGGCTTAAAGCCCGATTTTTCAAGCGCCTCTTTTACGCCTTGAAAATCATTGGGCGCACAGAGAACCTCAATTGCGCCGTCTTCTGTCGAGATGACATCTTCTGCTCCCGCATCGAGCGCTACTTCCATCACCCGGTCTTCCGATACTCCGGGGGCCAGAATCAATTGTCCGCAGTGTTTGAACATGAAGGCCACCGATCCATCAGTACCTAGATTTCCGCCGTGTTTAGAAAATGCGTGGCGCACCTCGGCGACCGTTCGGGTGCGGTTATCCGTCATGCAGTCCACAATTACCGCTGCACCGCCAATGCCATAGCCTTCGTAACGAATTTCTTCGTACTCTACGCCCTCCAACTGGCCGGTGCCGCGCTTAATGGCGTCAGTGACCTTGTCCTTAGACATATTGGCATCTGACGCTTTGTCCATTGCCAGCCGCAGTCGGGGGTTGATCGCTGGGTCGCCACCGCCAAGCTTGGCTGCAACCGTGATTTCTTTAATCAGCCGCGTGAAGACCTTGCCGCGCTTTTCATCCTGGCGCCCTTTTCGGTGCTGGATGTTGGCCCATTTTGAGTGTCCTGCCATAGTGAATGAATTTTACCTCTGATCAACGCTTATATCGTTTGGGCACGAAAGGCAGTTTCGTGATTTCAACACTGAGTTCTTTGTCCCGAACAATCGCAAAGAGGGGCTGCGAGATGTAATCCGATTCAATCAGGGCCAGCATCACCGGGTGCTCAAGCGATGGCGATACGGTGCCACTAGTGACTTCGCCTACCTCTTGGCCGCTTGCGGTCAGGATTTTGGCGTGCGCGCGAATAGGCACGGGCTCTTTAGAAATCATGCCCACTAGTTTTCTGGGCGCGCCCTCTGAAAGATGCTTAAGCACGATGTCTGCTCCCGGAAAGCCTCCGGGTTTGGCGGGCTTAGAGAGGCTGCCGTCGGGGTTGGCCTTAGGCAGTCGGCGTGATAGAGCGATAGCAAAGGGCAGGCCCGCCTCAACCGGAGTAATGGCGGGGGATATGTCATTTCCATGGAGCGGCAACCCTGCTTCAAGCCGCAGGGTGTCGCGTGCGCCAAGTCCGATGGGTTTAACTCTGCCATCTCTCATGATCTCGCGCACGATTCGATCGGCATGTTTGGCTGGAATTGAAATTTCGTAGCCATCCTCTCCGGTGTAGCCCGTGCGCGTGGTAAAGCAAGTCACCCCACATAGCGTTAAGTCGCGTGCTTGCATAAACACCATGTCGACCGCATTTGAGTCGATTGCTCCAAGAACCGACTCTGCGTCAGGACCCTGCAGAGCAATTAAGGCAGCATCGACCCACTCGAATTTGAGAGTTGGCGCAAGTTTTTTTAGTAGCGCCAGATCGGCGTCGCGATTACCAGCGTTGACCACCATCCGAACTTCAGGAGTATCGCGCCACACCAACATCAGATCATCTTCAATGCCACCTTGGTCGTTGAGCAGCACCGAATAGCGCTGAATGTCGTTGGGCCAGCCATCAAAATCACAGGGCAGTGCTGCCTCTAGCTCGCGGCGTAACTGCGCGCCCGAGGGATCTTTTGGTGATGTGATACGTAACTGCCCCATGTGGGAGACATCAAACAACCCGACGTGGGCGCGGGTGTGGAGGTGTTCCCCCTTTAAGCCCATGGGGTACTGAATGGGCATCTTGTAGCCGGCAAAGGGACCAAACTTTGCGCCAAGCTCCGTGTGGAGTTGCTCTAAGGGAATGGATTTCATGGTGTTGTATTGGGGGGTTCCTAGGCTTAGGGGTTAAGCGTAAGCCTCTATGGGAGGGCAGGTGCAAACAAGATTGCGATCACCGGCCGCGTTATCAATACGCTTGACTGTGGGCCAGTATTTAGCCGTACGCACCCAAGGCAGGGGATATGCCGCCTCTTCTCGAGAGTACGAGTGCGGCCATTCGCCGGCGATTTCTTGTGCGGTATGTGGCGCGCATTTAAGTGGGTTATCGACCCTGTCAAACGCACCCGAGCGCACTTTCTGAATCTCACCTGCAATTGCAATCATTGCCTCGCAGAATCGATCAAGTTCTGCTTTAGATTCCGACTCTGTGGGCTCCACCATTAGGGTGTCGACTACAGGAAAAGAGAGCGTGGGCGCATGAAAGCCATAGTCCATCAAACGCTTGGCCACATCTTCTGCGGTAATGCCGACCTCGCCCTTAAGGTGGCGAAGATCCAGAATGCATTCGTGAGCAATCCGGCCGTTCTCTCCTTTGTACAAAATCGGAAAGTGCTTCTCCAGGCGCTTGGCCAGATAGTTGGCATTTAAAATCGCAAGCTCGGTTGCTTTGCGAATGCCGCTTGCCCCCATCATTCGGATATACATCCAGGAAATTGTCGTGATAAGCGCGCTACCAAAGGGGGCTGAGGATACGGAAAATTCTAAGAAAGGTGCGAGATGCTTGGCCACTGCAATTGGGCCCATTCCTGGGCCCCCACCGCCGTGCGGAATACAAAAGGTTTTGTGCAGGTTCATATGGCACACGTCTGCACCGATATCGCCTGGACGCGTAAGTCCGGCCTGCGCATTGAGGTTGGCGCCATCCATGTAGACCTGCCCCCCCGCATCGTGGACCATCTGGCAGATCTCCTTGATGGCTGACTCAAACACACCATGGGTTGAAGGGTAAGTCACCATCAGCGCGCTTAAATGATCCGCGTTAGCATCAATCTTCGCTTTGAGATCCGTTAGATCGACATTGCCCTGGGTATCGCAGGCCACCACTACAATTTTCAGGCCCATCATTTGGGCGCTCGCAGGGTTGGTGCCGTGCGCAGAAGAGGGGATCAGACACACGTCACGATGGCCCTGCCCGAGGAATTGTTGATAGGAGCGAATGGCCAGAAGCCCCGCATACTCCCCTTGAGCACCAGAATTGGGCTGAAATGAGATTGCATGAAATCCGGTGATCTCTTCGAGCCAATTGCCGAGTTGGCCAAGCATCTCGGAGTAGCCCTGCGCTTGGTCTTTCGGCGCGAAAGGGTGCAGCGCCGCGAACTGAGGCCAGGTAACCGGGGCCATCTCGGCAGCCGCATTTAATTTCATGGTGCATGACCCAAGCGGAATCATAGAGTGCACGAGCGACAAATCTTTATTTTCTAATCTTTTCATGTAGCGAACAAAATCGGTTTCGCTGCGGTAGATGTTAAAGACAGGGTGGGTGAGCACTGAGTCGTTGCGAAGGAGGTTTTCCGGGATTGACTCGGGCTGGGTCGTGATACTGAGCGCAATGAGAGCTCCTACGGAGGTCGATTTTCCGGTAAGCACGTATACGATGTCCGTGACGTCTGAGAGGCTAACGGTCTCATCGCAGGCCACGCCTACATCGCCGTTATCAAAGATTCGCAGGTTGATGGTTTTCTCTTTTGAGCGCTTCTGTATCGCTAACGCTCCCCCCGCCGCAGTAAGCGTGTGGTGATCAAAAAGTAGGGTGTCGAAAAAGCTTGAATAAACCGGTTTTAGACCCGTCGCTTTTACGATTAGGCGTGCCATAGCATTGGCACGCAGAGCAATTCGGTGCAACCCCTGTGGGCCGTGGTAGACCGCAAAAAATGAGGCCATGTTGGCAAGTAATGCTTGTGCCGTGCAGATATTACTGGTTGCCTTGTCGCGTCGAATATGCTGCTCCCGTGTTTGAAGAGACATCCGGTAGGCTGGTTTACCTCGTGCGTCTGCTGAGACACCGATGATGCGCCCGGGCATTAGACGTACTAGATCCTCTCTCACAGCCATAAAGGCTGCATGAGGGCCGCCATAGCCCATTGGAATACCAAAACGCTGTGCCGAGCCAATTGCAATATCTGCACCCATCTGGCCTGCGGACTTTACGAGCATTGCCGCAAGGAGGTCTACCCCAAGGCACAAGCGCGCACCCACTGAGTTAAGTTTCTGAGCGAGGCTCGAAAAATCTCGTACATGACCTTGCGTATCAGGTGTTTGAGCATGGGCTCCAAAAAAATCGGGAGTAGGGCTAAAGGTGTCAGCGCACCCAAGCACACACTCGATATCCATCCACTCTGCGCGTGTCCGCATCACCGCGATGACTTGTGGGTGAACTTGCTGGTCTATAAAAAATTTGTGGGCTCCGCCCGCCTTGTTGGCCCGCTTCATGGTCGCCATCGCTTCGGCGGCGGCAGTGGCCTCATCTAGGAGGGAGGCGTTAGAGGTATGCATACCGGTTAGGTCAACCACCATTTGCTGAAAATTCATCAGCGCCTCTAAGCGGCCCTGGGCGATTTCGGCCTGATAGGGCGTGTAGGCCGTGTACCAGCCAGGGTTTTCCAGCACGTTGCGTCGAATTGGCTCAGGCGTAAACGTATTGTGATACCCGGATCCAATGAAAGATCTCCAGACCTGGTTACGGTTGGCGATTGTTAAAAGTTCATCAAGCGCCTTTGCCTCGCTAATCGGTTCGGGCAGATTGAGAAGTGATTTGTGCAAAATGGCTGCTGGCACTGTCTGCTCGATCAATTCGCTTCTCGATTTAGCATCTATCTGAGCAAGCATCTCGGCCTCTGTGTTGAGGTTGGGACCGAGGTGGCGTCCGTGGAATTCATCTCTGCCCAAAAGCTCTTCAATGTTGTCGATTGGTTCGTAGGCGTACATAACGGATCCTCGCGCGTGTCGCGTTAAATGAGTTTAAAAATTTCTAAAGGGGTGGCGCTACTCGGTGCCGGCTTGGGATTTGTAACTTTCTACCGTAAGCAGTGCTTTTTCGGCACCCGGTGTGGAGGGCTTTAAGCGAAAGAGCCAGCCTGCTTCATAGGGCGCTTCATTGACTGACTGTGGGCTACTCGCTAGCGTGTCGTTGACTGCGATCACTTCGCCCGCAATCGGTGCGTAAACGTCGGAAGCGGCTTTGGTCGACTCCACCACAGCGCAAGCCTCTGCGGCGGCAAGGGTGCGTCCTAGGCTAGGAAGCTCCACATACACGAGCTCCCCAAGGGAGTCTTGCGCGAGATCGGTGATGCCAACCGTAAGTGTGCCGTCAGACTCTGCTCGAACCCATTCGTGGCTAGCCGTATAAAAAAGCTGGGAAGGAAAGTTCATACCAAGGACTCCTGCGCAATTAACGCGAAACAATAGGGGGATAGAACTACATCTCATCAGTCCATAAAAAGGTCGCTGCCTTTTCAATGTTGATGCCCCCTCTGTCCTTGGTGCCTGAGACATTAACCTTCGGCGGACCCTCCACGTTCAAGGGCCTCTCTCCAGAGAGTCTGACAAGCGCGCAGTCCTTTTGCCTGAGAGTTTACGGGGTGTTACACCTTCGGCGTTGCGCAGGGTTTTCCCTGTCGCAATCTCTCCTGCGCGCGAGAGTAGACTTAGTAGTAGTGTCGAAGAGAGTGACGCAACTGTCAAGTTCATCCCGTGTGCCTGGGCCTCAATTAAGAGGGTTTTTGGTGCGCTTTTAAGGTTCTACATTAGGAGAGTTTTCTATGACTCAAATGGTTAAGGCGGTACGAGTAGAGTCGTTTGGCGGGCCTGAGCTTATGAAGCAGGTCCAGATTGCCGTGGGTGAGCCCGGTCCGGGCGAAGTTCGCATCAGGCACAAAGCTTGCGGCTTGAATTACATCGACGTCTATCAGCGCTCTGGTGTCTATCCTGGCGCCCTTCCCTTTTACATGGGTATGGAGGGCTCGGGCCTTGTTGAAGCGGTTGGTCGGGGTGTGACCCATATCAAAGTGGGCGATCGAGTGGCCTATGCAGCCCAGCCAGCAGGTGCGTATTGCGAGGCCCGAGTTATGTCGGCAAAGCCCTTGATCAAGATCCCCGCGGCGATCTCCTTTGAGGTGGGTGCTGCCATGATGCTTAAGGGCATGACGGCGCACTACCTGCTTAAGCGAACCGCCAATATTCAAAAGGGTCACTGGATTTTGTTTCATGCGGTAGCTGGGGGTGTGGGGTTGGTAGCCCTGCAGATTGCCAAGTTATTGGGCGCAAAGGTGATCGGTACAGTGGGCTCTGATGAAAAAGCCATTCTTGCAAGAAAATGGGGTGCCGATCACACAATTAATTACAACAAGGAAAATTTTTCGCAACGCGTAAAAGAAATAACTAACGGCCGTGGCGTCGATGTGGTGTTTGATTCCGTAGGTAAAGATACATTTCAGGGGTCACTTGATAGCCTGCGTAAATACGGACTAATGGTGAGCTATGGAAATGCCTCCGGAAAGGTACAGCCCTTTGGCGTGGACGTACTAAAGGGTTCATTGTTCCTGACCAGGCCATCGCTCTTTCCCTATACTGAGACACGCGAGGAGCTAGAGTTAACCGCTAACGACTTGGTAAAGCTGGTTGCCAGCAAAAAAATTGTGATTCCCGTGGAGAGAAGTTATGCACTCTCGGATGTTCAGCAGGCACATCGAGATTTAGAGGGGCGCAAGACCACTGGATGTTCGGTGCTGATACCTTAAATAGCAATAATTTATGCGTGGTAGCTGTACCGCCGGCCTGCTCGACTGGAGAACTCATTGACTTCATGAGTGTTGATATACCAGTTCCCCGTCAATTTGCCAGCACGGCACGCCTATTTGCAACGCAGGATTTTCTTCGTCTACGTCGTGGGCACGTTGGCGTGGTGGGCTTGGGCGGCGTTGGCTCCTGGGCGGCGGAGGCCTTAGTGCGATCCGGAGTGGGGCGCGTTACTCTTGTGGATATGGATCATGTCGCTGAATCGAATCTCAATCGACAGGTTCAGGCCACGCACTCGTCTCTCGGTGTTGAGAAGGGTCGAGCCCTAGCCGCGCGCTTAGCCGACATTGCACCAGGTTGCGGCGTAACGGTTATTGATGAGTTCCTGACGCCGGAAAACGTTCAAAGAATCCTACTTGATGATCAGGCAGAGGAAGGGCACACGGTATGGATTGACGCTACGGACGACCTGGCCGCTAAGCGCGCCATGGTGGTCTTCATGGCCAATTCCAAACGATTGAAAGACTTGGTGGTAAGCGGCGGGGCAGGCGGCAAGACCGATCCAACTCGTGTGGAGGCCTCCGATCTGTCTGAGAGCACACACGACGCCCTGCTCTCCACTTTGCGGTATGACCTTCGAAAGCATTGCGGATTCCCTCGTCAGGGAAAAATGAAAATTCAGACGGTGTTTTCTAGGCAGATGACTATAAAAATGGACGACTGCGACCCTTCTGCGAAGCTTTCCTGCGCAGGGTATGGCTCCATGGTGACTGTTACGGCCTCAATGGGTATGGCAGTGGCTTATCTTGCAATCTCACGAAGTATAGAAAGCTAAGTTATGAATGCACGCGACTCCATTGCCCATGCGAGCGCAAAATCTGTAGTCACCTATCGCGAGGACTATTTGCCACCCACCCATCGGATCTCTTGGGTCAGGCTGGACTTTACGCTAGGTTTAGATGCAACACGTGTCGTCAGTGAGTTTGCTTTTGAGCGGGTTGGGAACATCGCTGATTTGTGCCTTCATGGAGATGAACTCCATCTCACCCGAGTTACGATAAATGGCCAAGACTTTCCCTTAAGTTCTCTGGATACATCACCTTCGCATCTCCGGATTGAAGAAGCCCCCGAGATCGGTGTAATTCGAATTGAGACTGAGTTAAATCCCCAGGCGAATACGGCACTAATGGGTCTTTATGCCTCGCGCGGAGGATTATTTACCCAGTGTGAGTCTGAAGGGTTTCGACGGATCACCTATTTTCTAGATCGACCAGATGTCATGGCCACCTACGATGTAATTATGCGCGGGCCAAAGGATCAATTTCCGGTGATGCTTTCTAATGGGAATCTGGTTTCTGAAAGAAATCTGGACAATGGATTACATGAGGCGCATTGGCAGGATCCGTTCCCGAAACCCAGTTATTTGTTTGCGCTAGTTGCAGCGGACTTGGGCCGGCTAGAAGAAACAATTACTACCGCTAGTGGTCGAAAAGCGCTGTTACAGGTCTACACTCGATCCGAGGATCTTGGTCAGGCAGATTTTGCTCTGCAATCGTTGAAGCGCGCCATTTTTTGGGATGAGCAGCGCTTTGGGTTGGAGTTAGATCTTGAAAGATTCATGATTGTAGCGGTGCCAGACTTTAACTCCGGAGCGATGGAAAATAAGGGGTTAAACCTCTTTAATACCAAATATGTATTAGCCGATCCCCAGACTGCAACCGATGGGGATTACGACGGCATTGAATCGGTAGTGGCCCATGAGTACTTTCACAACTGGACTGGCAATCGCATCACCTGTCGCGACTGGTTTCAGTTAACTCTAAAAGAAGGCTTAACTGTTTTTCGGGATTCCGAGTTTTCAAGTGATATGTCGGCAGAGGGGTTGGCACCAGAGGCTGCTGCTAGTGCGCGGGCTGTAAACCGAATTGAGAGCGTGCGCGTGCTTCGCGCCTCTCAATTCCCAGAGGATGCGGGACCGATGGCACATCCCATCCGGCCAGATCACTATCAAGAAATTCGTAATTTCTACACTGCGACGGTTTACGAAAAAGGGGCTGAGGTCATTGGTATGTTGCAGACCATTCTGGGGCGGCCAGGATTTCGTAAGGGGATGGATCTCTATTTTGCGCGGCACGATGGGCAGGCAGTGACCTGCGAGGATTTTGTGGCGGCGATGTTTGATGCTAATACCCCCACAGCTCCCGAGCCTGATGCAGATTCGCGACAGCAAACAGAGCGTTTTATGCGGTGGTACGACACCTCTGGAACGCCTAGTATTTCAGTTTCAGATGCTTTTGATTCCTCTCGCGGGGAATATACCCTCACCTTTTCGCAGCAAGTATCTGCAAAGAGTAGGTGTCAGAACCCCTTGACGGTTCCCATCGCTCTGGGGTTCATCGATCCGCAAGGCCTAGCACTCTCACCAGAGCGTCTTACCCTGCGAGGCGATGGGCAATGGGACGGACAGACCTTGTTACTTACGGGCGACTCCGCACAGTGTCGAATTGCCTGCGATCGACGACCAGTGCCGTCACTGCTCAGGGGATTTTCTGCGCCCGTGGCGCTTCACTACCCTTACGCTCCTGACCAACTACTTCATTTGCTGGCTCACGATTCTGATCCATTCAATCGTTGGGAGGCCGGGCAACGGGTCATGCAGATGGTGCTGGTGGGTTCAGTCGAGGGTGCAGATAAGGCTTGCCCTGTTCTGGATGCTTTGGCGGAGCAGTTTTGCAAGGCGCTCATTGATCCCTCTCTGAGCGATCGTTACAAGGCTCTGCTCTTGGAAATCCCGTCGGAAAAATACAGCGCGAGTCAGTTGACAGTGGTCGATCCGGGGCGCCTTCATCAGGCCTGGCTTAATCTGCGACATAGTCTTTCAGAGCGTCTCGATTCGGCACTTCATGAGATTGACCAGAGGTGTTTGCCATTGCTGGGTTCAGAGTATCGGCGTGATGTGGTGAGTGTGGGTCGACGTGCACTGCATAAAACGGCGCAAGGATGGCGCCTAGTATGTGGAACGCTCTCGGCAGATGAGTTGCTAACAAGGTACCGGCGCGTATCTAACATGACGGATCGATTCGCCCTGCTTGAAATGCTGGTGGAAAACGGCGGCCCAGCGTCAAATCAGGCCGTAGAGGAGTTCTATCAGCAATTTTCCGGCCATGACCTTGCGTTAGATAAATGGTTTTCAATTCAGGCGCAGACTCGGCATCCAAGCGCCTATGATCGTGTGTGTTCGTTGATGAAACATCCTAAGTTTGACTTATCCAACCCGAATCGGGTTCGGGCGTTATTAGGTGCTTTCTTTCACAATAATCTCGCGGGATTTCACCGGCCAGACGGACAGGGTTATGAGTTGTGGTGTTCGGTTCTGACAGAGCTAGATTCCATTAACTCTCAGATTTCTTCACGTTTAGCACGCGCGATGGATATTGGACATCAATTAGAACCTGTGCGCCGCCTTCATTGTGGTCGCGTGCTCGAAGAGATGGAAAGCCGAAACCTGTCGACTGACCTGAGAGAGGTTATTGATCGACAGGTGTCCGTTATGCGGGATACGGGTGGTTGTTGATGCGTGTGTTGGCCTGTCTTACATTCTGCGTATTTACCTGCAGTGTCTCAGCCTCACCACCAACTCGGGACGAGGAAATTGCGATATGCACTCATTCAGAGGTGCCCACGTGGCCCGACGGCGTAGACGCTCCAATACCCCATCAGAAATTGCAGTTTCTTTATAGTCATCATGGCGCACCAAGGTGGATGAATTCCGAAACGGTACTCTCGAAGATCGTAAGAGCAACTCAGGCGTGGTCGTTATGCGGGCTTGACTTGGGGGTGGGTACGCAGGCTAATGCATCGAAACTGCCGACAACCCAGACGATTATGATTCAATGGGATAGTGCACAGAGTCATGGGCATTTCGGCGTAGCCGATCGTGTCAATCGTCGACTAACGCTTGGACCATCAGCTTTTGAACTCTTAATGGTCAAGGCTCCCCAGGCTATGGAGTACTCCCTGCAATTGGTAATCTCCCATGAAATAGGGCATTTTTTGGGATTGCAGCGTCATTCACGGCGCTGTGTGGATGTGATGTCTTATTATTCGGATGAGAAAGGCTCGGAGTGCATTTCGGGGGTTCCTAA
>JACCDW011690015.1_pt1 | contig 17845 bp, 24 predicted proteins | sample 7449781 | NCBI WGS metagenome assembly JACCDW01 (sample SAMN15323449, study PRJNA562643) | freshwater metagenome | isolation source: river surface water | place: USA:Blue River Watershed | collected 2017-08-18
AGCCTTGCCAAAAGCAATGGGTGGCACTGGTACAGCAACCAATCCTGAACAACTCTTTGCCGCTGGATATTCAGCTTGCTTTATGGGGGCACTCAAGCATGTTGCTGGACTAAAAAAGGTTAAGGTACCTGATGATGCCTCTATCGATGCTAGTGTTGACATTGGTCCAATTCCACAAGGATTTGGTATCGCTGTCAAATTGGCCATAGCCTTACCCGGCTTAGAAAAGTCAGTTGCTCAGGATTTAGTAGATACAGCTCATCAGGTTTGCCCTTATTCCAATGCAACAAGGGGCAATATTGAAGTTGATATTTCTTTGATCTAAAAGAGAAAGGTTGCTTAGCAAATGACAAAGCCAGATTTTTTAAACTTACTCAATAAACATGGGTTTCCTGAACCTGTCTTAGTTGAGCAACCTCCAAATGGATATTTAGATTCGCACACTCATGATTTTGAAGTGCTTGCACTCGTCATTGAAGGCTCTATTGATATTGAAATTGAAGGCAATCATACTCATTACTTGACAGGAGATGTATTTCATCTTGACTTCAACCAGGCTCATTCAGAACGCTACAGCGATGTTGGTGTCAAATATTTGGCAAGTAGAAAGCGCTCTCAAGCCCGCTGAAAGTATTGTGGTTTTAAAAGACACACCCAAATATAGTTGGTACCCAATAGTTAGGGCTCACACTTCAAGTATTCACCGCTAGGAATCCTTACCTAGATTGACCAAGCATACGAAGAACCAAAAACATCATTGCATTAATGGGTAATGAGAAATATGTATTTACATTCAATGGGTTACTAGTACTTTAGTACCCCCGACAAATACAACCATTTCGTGACTTATAAAAACATCATTTTTGTACTAATCTTACAAATAAGGCAGATACCTAAACCAGTTATTTTTTAGGAGGTCAATATGACATCAAAAGGCGGTTGCCCCGTAGCTCACGGCGCCAATACAGAATCTAGTAACACTCCAATGGCCTGGTGGCCCAAGTCACTTAATCTTGACATTCTTCACCAGCACGATACCAAGACAAATCCATTAGGACCATCCTTTGATTATCGAAAGGAACTCAAAAAGCTCGACGTCAAAGCACTTAAAAAGGATCTCAAAAAATTACTCACTACTAGTCAAGATTGGTGGCCAGCCGACTGGGGTCATTATGGTGGCCTGATGATTCGCATGGCATGGCACTCTGCTGGCACTTATCGCATTGCAGATGGTAGAGGTGGCGCAGGCACAGGCAATCAACGCTTTGCTCCACTGAATTCTTGGCCAGATAACACTAACTTAGACAAAGCCCGTCGACTTTTGTGGCCCATTAAAAAGAAATATGGCAACAAAATTAGTTGGGCCGATCTGATGATTCTAGCTGGCACCCTAGCCTATGAATCCATGGGTCTGAAAACTTTTGGATTCTCATTTGGTCGTGAAGATATTTGGCATCCAGAGAAAGACATCTACTGGGGTTCAGAAAAAGAGTGGCTTCAGAAAAGTGGTGGTGAGGGGTCTCGCTATTCCGGTGAGCGTGATTTAGCTAACCCACTGGCTGCAGTGATGATGGGGCTGATTTACGTGAATCCAGAAGGTGTTGATGGCAAGCCTGACCCACTCAAAACAGCGCATGATATTCGGGTGACATTTGCTCGCATGGCAATGAATGATGAAGAAACCGTTGCACTAACAGCAGGCGGACATACTGTCGGTAAAGCCCATGGTAATGGCAATGCAAAAAATTTAGGGCCTGCACCTGAAGCCGCCCCAGTTGAAGAGCAAGGTCTTGGCTGGATGAATCACAAAACCAGAGGTGTTGGTCGTGATACGGTAACTAGTGGCATTGAAGGTGCCTGGACGACCCATCCTACTAAATGGGATAACGGCTACTTTCATTTATTGCTCAACTATGACTGGGAATTAACTAAGAGCCCAGCAGGTGCTTGGCAATATCAGCCCATCAATATCAAAGAGAAAGATAAGCCTGTTGACGCAGAAGATCCCTCTATTCGCACTATGCCAATGATGACTGATGCAGATATGGCCATGAAGATGGATCCTGAATATCGCAAGATTTCAGAAAAGTTCTACAAAGATCAAGCCTACTTCTCCGAAACCTTTGCAAGAGCCTGGTTCAAGCTCACCCATCGCGATATGGGACCTAAAGCAAGATACTTTGGACCAGATGTGCCCAAAGAAAATTTGATCTGGCAAGACCCGATTCCAAAAGGCTCTAAAAAATATGACCTCAAAGCAGTAAAGGCAAAGATCAAAGCATGTGGCCTATCTAACAGCGAAATGATCGCTACTGCCTGGGATAGTGCACGTACTTTCCGTGGTTCAGACAAACGCGGTGGCGCTAACGGAGCGCGCATTCGCTTAGCCCCTCAAAAGGATTGGATTGGTAATGAACCTGAACGCTTAGCAAAAGTGCTTAAGGTCTATGAAGCCATTTCCAAAAAAACAGGGGCGAGTATTGCAGACATCATTATTCTCGCTGGCAATATTGGCATTGAGCAAGCCGCTAAAGCTGGGGGGTTCAATATCAAAGTACCATTTACTTCGGGTCGTGGCGATGCCACTCAATTAATGACCGACGTTGAATCATTTGAAGTGCTAGAACCCGTAGCCGATGGATACCGTAATTGGCTAAAACAAAACTATGTAGTTCAGCCTGAAGAATTGTTACTAGATCGATCTCAGCTGATGGGTTTAACTGCCCAAGAAATGACTGTACTAGTTGGCGGCATGAGAGTGCTTGGAACAAACTATGGCGGATCTAAACATGGTGTGTTTACTAACAAGGAAGGTGTCTTAAGCAATGACTTCTTTGTTAACCTAACAGATATGAGCTATAGTTGGAAGCCAACAGGACGCAATAGCTACGATATCGTCGATCGCGCTACCGGCAAAACTAAATGGACTGCCACAAGAGTAGATTTAGTTTTTGGCTCTAACTCAGTGCTACGTGCATACGCAGAGGTTTATGCACAGGATGATAATAAAGAGAAGTTTGTAAATGACTTTGTCGCAGCATGGACTAAAGTCATGAATGCAGACTTATTTGACTAATCATGTAACTCACTCATTTGCAATCTTTGCTGAACATGTAGCAAGAAGCACCAGTTTATTAAAGCCCCAGAGCGATCTAGGGGCTTTTTCTTTTGGGGTTGGTGAACGTGCTGATGACCGTTGGAAACAATGGGTGAGCTTGTGGAACCGTGATGAGTGGGGATACTGGACGCTGGGACGAGACTGGGCGACTATTGGCGTCTGTGGAAGATTTGATTGGTAAGTGTCACGTAACACGACACTCCGGATTACTCCTTAGAGAACTAACTCCATAAATCTTTCCCTGAGAAGGTCGTACCCGTAAGAATCTCCATCTTTAGATACTCGATCAACAAGAGTGCTTAAATCTTTATCATCAACTGCAATTACATAGCCCCGCCCATCTGCCACAGAATCGCGACAACGCTTTAAGAAAAGCTTTTTGTCCTTTAATTTCCGACAAAATAGAAAGCCAACCTGCCCCCTACTTGGTCCAAACCTGCCACATAATTGATCGATTTCGGGATTGGAAATATCTTTATCGTAATTTTTAAATTCAAAATGAACTAAAGGGGCGCTATAGTTTGCGGACAACCAATTAAAAAATCCGGACTGCGCTACATTCGTAAAGCTCAAATCAATACGTTTTCTTCCTTCGTGGATTCTCTGCTGAGCTTTTGGATATTGCAATGAAGGGAAAAATAGGGCGGTTAATAATTTCTCCAGCTCCGACTCATATTTAGATGCATGAGTAATACCGGCGGGGATTTTAAGAACATTCTCTAGTAGATCATTCCATTTTGGCAAAGAACATAATTTATTTGCCGCCCAATCATCATGATTAGCAGGCATCAAATGCTCCTGCTTAGCGCTCTTATAGTCATCAAGCACAAAAGCCCTCTTTATAGATAAATCACTTATTACAGGCTTGTTTGATCCATATTTTTCAATTAAAGATTTTTTGGTAACCCTCTTTCTCCCATCTTTAAGCAGTTTGACCAAGCCAGAATTTAATGAGATTTCCTCATTCTGAAGTTGGGGAAGCAAGTAATGCCTAAAATAATCATCAGCAGAAATGCTGAAATCAAATCTAACAATCCATTTAGGTATGAGTAAAAATAGCTCATTACCTACCAATGGAAGCTCAAGATGTTTTTCCTCCCAGGCCTTAGAGCTAGGATTCCAAATTGGTCCTGATGCAATATGAGGCTTCATTGGTATGCCATAGTACCTACACATATCCTGGGTATACTTAATTAAGGGCCCCTTCAAGATATTGCTAATTGCATCAGAAATGAGATCCGGGCCTATACCTTCGATAAGCAGGCATGAATCCTCAAGATCCTTCAGTAGGCCAGATTTAACTGCCTTGCTTCTTAATAGTGCATTCCATAATTTAGTGGATTGCTTTTTTCCCAATCCGCGCCCTGCAGACTTTTTCCTAGAAAAGCCAAAGTGAAATTCATTTCTTTCCCTCAACTTTGACAGAATTTTTTCTGCCTCCGATCCCTTTTGTCTCTTAGCTAGATCCAGAACATGAGCAAAAAAAGTAGTTAGATGATGTGAACACTCATTGCCCCAAGGCGTATTCAGCCCCTTTATTAAGAGCGGATCAATAAATATTGGAGCATCTTTAGCAATATCAATATCCACAAAATCAACAGTCGACTGATCTCTTCCAAGCTTAAAGGCTTTAGAAATCTTCATTTATTTTGACCTTAAATAGACCGTAATAAAAAAGTCTATTCCAGAGTATTCATTCATAGTAATTTACAAGTCCCAAAAGCGATTCCGCCACGACCATTATTCTCAACAAACTTCCCATCAGGAAAGAGTTGTATATCGAATTGACTTCTAAATAGATAAAACTTCTTGTAGCCAACGTGTTTATCGACTTCAACCCTGTCGATATCGTAAGAATCACAAGTCACCTTATTGTCGTTTGGCTTAATACTGCATCTGTCGACTTTGGGCTTTTCTGAATCATGGATTCTGGCTGAGAACTTGTATTTCTCCATTTGAGATGGCTGATAGACATTCTCAAAATCCAACTTTTTGGTGACAGTACAGTCATAGCTAGCGCCGTTTGCCAAGCTGGTTAAAAGTGAGAAAGCAAGATAGATAAAACTCTTTGCAATCAATTTCATTTTTTATATCTTCCTTTTTCGCACCAGTATTTGGTTGTCACATTTGGTTGATTCTGGAAGAGTTGCTGGGCTGTCTGACAATTGCTTTGATTGTAATTTTTAAATTGTGGATCTTTAGTATCGTCAGAATCAAAAGTTGCAACGTGGATTCTTAAATCAGGCATCCCCACTCCACTTCTATAAAGAGTGTAGACATCATCAGACTGTGAACAGCCTGCTATCAAAAGAATTCCAATAAGCAGAAAATTTTTCATCATTACCATCCTCTAATTGTCGGCGCTTGCGGCGCCTGTCTTGGCGTATTAATAGCTGTATTGGGCTGCATAGTTACAGGCGCAGTTGATGTACCTTGATATTGCCCTTGCGGCGAATAAAAGCTAGTTTGCCCATTATCCGTTTGAAACGACTGCACATTCTGCCCTTGGGCGTTATATACATTGGTAACGCCACTTGGAGATGTTTGGGTATAGCCCTGATATTGCCCTTGAGGACCATAAACGGCTTGAGCTTGGGTTAAGGCTGGAGTTACTAGAAAAATTGCTAGGAAATACCTCATGGGAACCCTTTATATATAGGGTCAGTTTAGTTATGGAATCCTTAACTGTCTAGGCTGTTTTAAGGGTTATTTGACTTGCAAGTGTCACTTAACGAGACACTTTAGCTATCAAATGCCTGTCGATTTCTTAAAGTATCAAGGGCATTTTCGTCTTTAGACCCCATTTCCAGCTTTCTTTCCCGAAGTCTATTTGACAAGGTTACCCGCCTCATTTCCTCGTCAGTAACACCAAATCTACAAGCAACTACATTGCTGTTGATTTGCTCAATCATTCTTGATAACTCCAAAAGCTCAATATTTTCCCTGTGATAACCAAACCCAAGAAGACAGATTTTTTCTGCTTGCTCTAATTGCTGCCTTGCAGACTTAACAGCTGCAGAATGTTCAGCGATAACCTCATGAATAGTTTGAATAGATTTATAAGTGCTAGTCCAATAGTTGATCTGACCAAAGCCATTGGGATCATACTCACCCAAACTACCATATACATGATAGATAGGTATAGCTTTTACAAGCTCTAGCACTTTCTGATCATTTTCTAGATTAAATGAGTGCTTTAGAGCATTAAAAAACTTTTGCTCAAGTAAGCGATCATAATTAAATGTTATGAAACTTACGTTGTTATCGCGTAGAAAATGATTTGACTTGACTACGCCATCACACATTTTTTCAAAAAGATATTCAAACCAATCATACTTATTGTCTTTATTAGAGTTTCTTGCTATTAAAAATTTCGCCTCTGCCTCCAATATTGACTGAGCAATTCCAACCTTACCAATTACATCGAAACCAGTCATATGTTGATTGGCATTAATAAAAGAATCTATTGATGCCTGCCCAGCCTGATTTAAGGATTCCATAAACCTATCTACATTTTTCTGCTGAACAATATCTATATTTACATCCCCTTTGCTGGGCAATGTGTACAAACTCAAATTTGAATCCTGCCTAGCTCGAAAAAGCTGATCAACTACATTACCCATAAGCCTCTTTCCACTTGGGAAGCCATACGGTATATGTGCGCCCGCACCAAGGATTAATACTGTTTTATTAGAAATCATCGCAATACTTTCTTTTGAAAACCTTTTATATCAGCAAATTAGCCTCATATCGACTTCCAAGCCAATTAATACATTTTTACCAAATCCTTTAAGGCCTGGATATTCATTGAGTTTTAACCCTTTTAGGGAATTCACTAAAGGATTTTTCTTAATTTCACAGTAATACTGCTTTCAGCGATGAAATAGAAAGGTGTGATCATGGACTCCAATACCAAAGCCTGTATTGCATTTGTAGTAGCCTCCCATCAAGGGGCAAGAAAAAATAGTGTTTATGACCATTCACAAGGAAAGTACATTCAAATTACTGGCGCGGTCACCTCGAATGAAGCCAATATTTATGATCATGATAGAGGGTGTCATTTTAGCGGCAGCATAAGCAATCTATATGATTACGGCAGGTCTGCCCATGTAAGCCTTAACATGAATTTAAATCAATTTAATGGTTTTGATTATGGTGATGGTCATCACTATAGCGGCACCATTAATGGATCATCAGTCTCTATATATGATCATGGACTTGGCGAGTATTTTTCCTACACCTTATAGGGCACCAATTATGCTTGGATCTAAATTACCTCACAAACAAGAATCCGTTTTTGTAGACGCGAAGCCAGAAGTAATTTGGATGATGCTTACTGATAAGGAATGGTTAGCTAAATGGTGGTGCCTACCTTCTGACAGCGGATTTGCACCATTAGTTAATCTGATGCCAGGCGGACTTTTTAAATTTGAGACAACTGAATACAAAAATAATGTAGTTTACGAATTTATATATGTCCAAGTTATCCCATATAAACGTCTTGTTTTTACAAACGCATTAACAAGGGATTTAAAACCGTCAATTAGCCCCTATGCCGAAACCGTTGTTTTTAATTTAACGCCCGATGGCAGTGGAACTAGGCTAACAATTGATATTTTAATGAAGACACTTCCAGTATTGAAATGGGTGTTAACAAAGGGGTCCTATAGAGCATGGATAGCCAATCTTACATTTATGACCCAACTAGCAGTTGAATACCAAAAATCAATTACGAACCCAAGCCTACTAGCTCAGCCTGACCAGTCTTAATTTTCTGTCTAGCCCGCTCAGCCTTTACAGCCTCTTGATCACGCTTGACACGATCCTTCATTGATTTAAGCCTAGCTTGCTCCGGGCTTAGTGGCTTTTGTGGGGCTATTTCGCTAAATCTCATAACTATCCGATCTGCAGTGGTTGATGTGGTACGTTGTTAGAGCCAAAGATAGCTTGAAACAGTTTGTATGCCTGAGCAGGATTTTGGGCGTAGAGAATGGTTTCCACCCACATCCCCGCTGCATTGACGGTTGCCTTGTATCGTTTCATATAGATATTTAGTTAATTGAGTTAAATACCGACATAAATTTATTAAACATCAACCCCAAATCTTTTTACCCTCAGGCTATTTAAAGTGGACTGACCACCGATTTGCTCAAGAGCCTTAATGGGATTAACCGCAAGACCTTGAAGGCCTGAAATGGTTCTAAATTGCAGGCATGCCTGCACAATCTTTGCAAGGCGCTCCCCTTTTTGTTTTTCAAAGAGCACATAAAAATCATGTATAGAAGAATTTTTCAATACATCCAAATCATCCTGCGACCAGGAGTTATTGCTAACTAGTGAGTCGACAACCTCATCTAAACTGCGTAAAACTTTATTATGGGCAAGGCTTGAATTAAATTTATCGATAAGAATCTTATCGTCGACATCAGATGAAAAAGGATAGTTATTCAGGTCAAAGAGTGATTGTTCACTTGATCTATTTTCGACATAAAAATCAATAAGAGCATCTGCATCTTCCCCTCGACCAAGTGCACGTATCAGTCTCACAGTCGAATTTAAATTAGAAGGAGAGATTAATTTCACTGAAAGCCTTAAGGTTCTAATTAGCTCTTTAATTAATTCTTCTTGATTATTATCGAATGAATTTCTAAATAATCCCCACGCTTCTGAAAATGAACTCTCTAAATCACCAGATCTAAAAGTTCCATCCAATTTTGTAGCAGCCTCTATAAGGCCGGACTCCTCTACGTATCCGCACTGTATTACTTTAGAAATAGCCAAATCAAAATCATCTATATAGAGAAGTCCATAACCTCTTAATTTATCGGCCCATTTCTCATGCATTTCATTCTTACCCTTTTCCCCACTCCAAAGAATGCGATTGAACTGAAGAATAAAATCGAGAGAAGGATTCTCATCATTAGATGCATACTCAGCCCAGGTAAGCAATACGCCTGTAGAAAGAGCCTGTAACTGCACATTCGAATGAAAACCTTTTAAATTCTTACTTAGCAACTCAAGAATATTTAATATTTTTTTGAGAATTCTTATATTGGTAATTTTTAAATTTAAGCAGTTAGCCTTGATAACTTCATAATTTTCCATTTCTTTTGGAAAAACTAAATCAATGGCCTCTTCAGGAGATGGCGCAAATAAAAGCTCTACGTCAACCACCTTTTCGCGGTAATTTTTATAGTCAACTAATCGCTGCTTTTCAACTTTACCTTCATTAAAGATAAGAACAACCTTACAGCCACACTCCTCCTTCAGGTAGGATATAAAGCCAAGGATTTCTTCCGAGGGAATTGAACATCTCTCAAAATCATCAAGACAGACAATAGTATCTCGCATCATTCTTTTGGAAAATTGTTCAGCACCTGCACTTAAGGCACCAGATATCGAAAACCCATGAAATGAAAAGTTTCCAATACCGGAGGGCAGTCCAACCACCCTTCTCCAACTATCAAAGCTATATGCCTCACTTATTGACTCAAAATTTTGAGTCTTAGAAAAAACAGATAGAGGCAATTCTGAAACTGATGAAAATCCAAAAAGTGAGAGATAGCTATACTTTTTTAGTCCCTTCGGCGCAGTATTGTCTGCCACAATTTTCCGCCAGGCATAAGTTTTACCAGACCCCCACTCACCCTTTATTACCAATACTTCGGGTTTTGGATTATTTAAAAATTCAGTGGATACAGCTTGGACAGTTGCGATTGTCATAACTATTGCCTAAGATGGTAGAAGAAAAAATTATGGGTGTATTTAACAAGCAATAACCCCGTCTACTATATCAATAGTTGTTACATTAAAGAATTGAGAATGAAAAATTTTAAGGAATTAGACCTAGAGGCACAGAGCCAAAAAGATATTGAATTTTATGCGGCCAACCTAAATGCTTGGTTTACCTCGTCTATTGAAAGGGATAAAAATCTCCTAACTTTATCAAGTGGTGCCATTGGAATATTGGTAACACTTTTATCCACTATCGGAATTCAAGAGCAGTATCAACTTTACCTATACATACCAGCACTACTTTGCTTCCTAACCTGCATAGTGCTTGTTTTAAAAGTTTTTAAAGCCAATCAAAAGCATATTGAGCAAGTAATTCAAGGATTTGAAGGCTTTGACCCCAAATTAAAGATTATTGATACTTCAGTAAATTTAGCTTTTGGGATAGGGGTATCTCTATCTATACTTATTGGAATTACATCCGCATTTCACTCTAATACTGAAAGAATTGAACATATGTCAAAAAACACAAAAACATCTAGCGTGGTCGTGGCAAATGATAGCGTTAACGGATTATCCACTCTCAAACCAAATACGACTCTACAAAAAAGTGTAAATGGGGCATCCCAATTAAAACCTACACCAAATCAAAACAGTCAGAACCCTCCAACCCAAAATGGTAATAAGGGTCAGTAAGGCTATTGGGCGCCTAAATTAACCATGCCCAAACCCACTCCTCAATCCAGCACTAGCGGTCTCGATCTGTTGATCCAGCTCCCCTGCTTCTACTGCAGCCTTAATTGATTCCAGGGCTTTAATCAACTCTTCTCCGCTAGCCACTTCAACACTCGGCTTGCCTTTAGCCAGCTCTAGCATCCAACTGCCGTACTTAACTGATACGCAAACTTTCCCTTCATCACTCTGAAACCACCAGGGCTTAATCCGCTTGGGAACCTCTACCTGTTTGCGTAAGCCAGTTTCCCGATCTTTGACGGTTTTGTACTTCATGACCACAAAAGGCTTGCCATCTAACTGACTCTTAGCTAGCTGGATCTGCTCCCATAATTTTGAAGACAGTTTGTTCCTGCGAATAATGATCGCTGGCATATTGCGTGGCTTTTTAACGTCTACTAATTTGAGGTGACTTAATTGGCTCATTTGATTCTCCTGTGTAGTTAATGAACCCATTAAGTGTGTTTTCAAATTGGCATTTGGACGACCTCTTTTTATCTCGTGGGCAAATTGGCTAATTTTGGATAGAAAAAATACGGTTTTTCTTTATCGGGACTAAATATTTACGAGTCGCGTAATGAGTTGCATTGAGTTGCTAATGAGATGCGAGAAAGAAATAAGTTGCAGTTGCAAATAAGAGTTGCTTTAGTTGCTGTATTTGGGACAAATGAGTAGCTCTGAACAGCAACTCAAGCAACAGCAACTATCTTTTGTCTCTGCTACTCCCCGCATCTCAAAGCAACACCGCGACTCCTTTCAACATTAAAGGAGATAAAAAATGAAAGAAATCACAGCCCGCTTATGGGAAAACAAACTATATGGAACCACTTTTGGCAAAGGTCAATATCGCAAAGCCATTTATAACGGCACCTTAGAGATCCCAAGTCCCTATGCCAAGTATTTAGTAGATTTTGAGGAAGTTGAAGCTTGGTTTCATTTTCCTAAAAGTCCAATACATGTAGAAATGGTCAATCGTCTAAAGAACATTCCAGTAAATGAAGACGGCATCTTGATGAGTTGGATCTATCGATACAAAGATGGCATAAAGAGCGCAGTAGAAGGCTATGCATCCTTGGATATGAACTACAGCAGAATCACTATCCAAATAGATGATGCTGAGAATGGCATTAATGAATACTGGGAACTTCCTGTTCGTAGCTGTATCGCTCGAATTCCTGGAAAACCTTCCCCTGCGCTCATCGCTACTACACAGTCGGAGCTAAATTCACCTCAAAAACCGTCTACAAACGGCGTATTTATTGGGGGATATAAGCAGGCACTTGAGAACCTGAAAAAACACGCTATCCAGTGATTTGATGCACTAGCTAAGGTCGTCGTCTAAAGACGACAGATCTTAGCTAATTTTGCTAAATACATATAGAAAGAATGAGGTTAAGAAAATTACACTTTTCTTAACCCCTCCATAAGAATCAATGACTTAAGCTAATTAACCCCATATCAACCCAAGGTCGACCTTTTGCCAATAAGAAAACATACTTAAAACACACATTTTATTTATGAAGGATTAAGCAAATGGCACAAGCAAAAACCTTATCTCAAGCTGAACTTGATCAAGTTCTAGAGTATGTCAGCACTAAAAAATACGCCCTGCGTGACAGAGCGATCGTTTTAACCAGCTTTTTAGCTGGTCTTCGTGTGGCGGAAATCGCATCACTGACCATGGGAGACGTCGTCAACCCCGATGGAACGATTAAAAATGAAATCCGCCTATCAGCAGCGCAAACCAAAGGCAAATATCCCAGAACCGTCTTCGTTTCCCAGCGATTACAGATTGAAATGGCGAATTACCTCACTACCAGACATGCTAAAGGGGCTGATATTCCCTTCTTTCATACTGATAACCGACTGCGTTTTACCCCCAATGGCTTATGCGTTTGGTTTCATCAGCTCTATAAGAATGTCGGTATCAGCGGCGGTAGCAGCCACTCGGGAAGAAAATTCTTTATTACGACTCTGGCTAATAAAGGCATTGGCGTGCGAATCTTAGCCAGTCTTGCTGGTCACAGATCCATTGCAGTAACGCAGCGATACATCGATGTCAATGATGAGCAAAAGAGACAGGCCGTGGAACTTATATAAATTAAGTTAACTCTCTATCCAACCCAAGCGCTCCCATTTACGCAATGGGAGCTCATCATCTAGTCCGGGCTTCTCGCAGCTAAAACCCAGATCACGCAATAGTTGCAATACATAGGTACGGCTAACAGTTTCACCTGCCAAATACTCTTTCTCAATTAATGTTTGAATCTTTGAGAGTGTCCATTTATCTGTTACATGCCCCGCTGCTTTAGCGCCAGCCTTTAATGCTCTCGTTAATTTCTGCACTTCATTATTCGTCAGCTTCTTAGGTCTACCTAACTGCTGACAGCGTAACTCGTTATAGCTCGTTTTATAGATCTTCTTATTACTTAAGAACCCTTTTTCTTCTTGCTGAAAGCTAGCGGTGATCGTGCCGCCCATGTCTGTTTTTCTTTTGACTGTTAATCGAATAGCCCAGTTCTGCACACTTTGACGGCTCACCCCTAATTGCCGGGCAACTTCTGCTTTAGCCACCCCCTTCATTAAAAGGCGAGCACCTTCTAAGCGGCGATGCTCAAGAAGTTTGAGTTTTCGTTTCATTTTCTTTTGGGTTGTACTAGATTTTCCAAAAAACACCTCATTTTTTGTCAACTATTTTTATAACAATAAATCATTCTACCCATATTAAACATGGCAAAGAAAAATCCCTATTTTTCGTCAAGAGATTTTAGTTTTTTTCATCAGCAAAAAAACGCTCATTTTCGACATACATTTCTCTTCATTGGCATTACCGCTCTTTAACAATTCACTCATTTCTTATTCACTGTCGGGTTTCCCGACATTAGCCCTTTCCCATATTGGTAAAGGTAATTGTTAGATTTTTATTAAGGAGGTCTTATGGACCAAATAGCTGAAGTAGCTGAAAAAGTAGATGGGCAAGTAGTTACGAATCTGGTTGAAAAAATCAGTCAAGATTCGCAATTATCTGTAGGGGCCGTAGTAAACAACTTGATTGCCGAACGAAAAGCTTGGCAAACACAGGATCTCACTCGAAGCAATGAACGCCTTTATGGCATCTTGCAAAGTTGTTACATCTTGTTTCAAAGCATGAATAGCATTAAGTCGGAAGCTATGGCTGTAAAAAAAGGGTTTTTAGAGTTTTGTAAGCAGCAAGGTTGGGACTTTAAAGACAACACACACCTGATGACTAAGGTTGTGCAATGTGTCTTTGGCAATGAAGATCGCCGTCGCGTTAGCTCTTACGCCCTTGCGCTACGAGCGGCAGCAGAGTCAAAGACACCTAGCATGGAAATCCCACAGTTTTTCAGGGATAAAGGTGGGGTAGAAGAAGTTCGACGCGAGCGATCACCCAATCATAAGACGACCAAGGATAAAGCAGCAGTTGGCCGCGTTGCCATGGAAGGTCGAATCTTAGCCTCCTTTCATAGCGACACTTTAGCGGGTCAATTTGAAGCGTCTGAGTACAACGGGGCCTTAGTCCTGCTCTCCACCAGAGAGGCTGATGGTAGTTTTGCAGTTCGTAGACTGGTTCAAAACGGCACGGCTATTACTGCCGTACTAGCTAGTTTGGCGCACTCAGTAGCCAAGGAGCAACAAGAGAAAGCTCCAGCCACTAAAGCAGCCAATGATGATCAGTCTCGCGATACTGCAATAAAACAAGCTGTAGGCGCGTAATTGCGTTGTCGTCTAAAGCGGTAAGCCAATACGGATAAGAAATGAGTGAAGCCATAACTAACTAGGAGGAACTATGGCACTCAATATCTCAACCCCGTCATCACCTGATGACTTTGCATTAATGCCCCATACAAGGGCTAAGCTAGAAGCCGTATTAGACGGTACCGTAAAGTTTCCTGGCAATGGAGTATCAGCTTTACTGCTCTACGGCGTTTACGGTTCAGGAAAAACTACCATGGCCAAGCTATTGCCTGGCTGGCTCGAGACTGTCAAGACTACCCCTGTACTGCAATCAATTCCTGTGGGCTCAATTATCGACTCCACACAGCCAAATATTGATTTTTACTCCTGCGCTCAAGGCCAGAATGGCGCATCACTCATTGGGCAAATTCAAAGTCATGTCATGACCATGAGCTTTAACCCCAGTTGCTTACATTATGTGATTTTGGATGAAGTAGATAACCTCACCGCAGCAGCCCATGCATCGCTCAAGGCCATCATGAACTACACCCATGTAGTTTTTGTCCTTACAACAAATCATCTTAATAAGGTAGATCCCGGAGTTATTAATCGATCCATCGTATTGGATATGAATTCTGCTCCGACCTCTGCTTGGGTCAGCAAGATCAAGGCTATTTACGCAGCCTCCGGGAAGACGCCTCCGACCGATCAAGCCATTGCAGGTGTTGTCAACGCTGGAAATGGATCAGCCAGAACGATTCTCACTGATATCGAAATCACTCAATCTATTCGTGAGCGGCAGTTTGAAGATGAATAAGCGCAAATCTGTTGAACTGCTGATGGAAATCACTGTGCAGGCGCTTGCTGAATTGGTAAGCGGGGACGAAGGTATCGGCACCTTTGTCCTTGCTAAAAACCATGCTGTCTCCACCAGAAAGATTGTGAATAAGGTGCAATTTGAAGAGGAATGGCAACAGCAAATTGATGATAGCGAGGTTTTCTATGTTTTCACCACTTTAAAGCTAGCGCCCAACATCCTTCAGATTGCGGGCTCTAAATACCAAGACCTTAATCGCGTCTCTTGGAATTTAATTGTTCCCAATACTTTTACGCTTGAGCCCGCGCAGAGACCCACCAACTCTATTGAGCTACTCATGATGGCAAAACTCATGCTTGAAGAAATCCAAGGCGGCCACTTCTCGTATGAGGAATTGGTGGAGTTTTTACAAATTATTAGTCGCATACGTAAGCGCTAAATCCTTAACAAATCTACTTAAATTAATTTACCTTGGAGTAATCATGAAATATTTTGACGCAGTTGTACTAAATGACCGAGAAACATATAGCAGCATTGATGGCGCATATGTTGTATTGAATGCCATTGAAGATGAATGTGTAAACGAGGTTGAGATAACCGAAAAGTCTCGAATTATTCAGATTTCCGATCTTTTAGAAGCCTACTATCGATTAACTACTTTTTAAATATTGAAATCACCCAATACGAGCACATAGAAAAAGAATATGAAGATGGTAATTTTTGAATTTTGGGGTTGTCATGCGCTACCCTAGAACAGTCTTTGTTTTTGACACCCCAGACCATGGCATTGATCCCGAATACTTTCAGAAGATCAGCTCATCTTCACAGAAGATCTATATACGCGGGCATTCAAAACCAATTGGGACAATTGATTCTGAGCTTGATGCCATCAAAATACTGGATGGTTATCTTAATTTCACAGGTCCAAATCGGTCTTATATGGTCATCGGCAATCTAAAGCATGTTGAATTTATTGCTACTAGCTTGGCTGATAAATACTGCTCGATCTATTGGCTCATGAATAAGAATTCCGCTTTAAGCATTCGCGCAGCTTTAGGTGCCCTGCTTGATCTTCATGAAATGGAAGCCTTATTTAACGAGGCGCTTTATTACTACACCAAATCTAGGGATCGGTATCAAGCATTGTCTGACTCCACGCATATATCAAACGATGATTTTCCCCAGCTTATTGCGGACATCATTAATGGAGGAAAACAGGTTGAGCTACGGGCGGATATTGAAAGTTTTTTATGCGAGGAATTACATATCGGAAAATTTGAGATTTAAGCCAACTTCGCGGCTGCCATCATTGGGGTCAGTTTTGAGTAATGACGCTCAATCATTAATGTCGAGGTACCCATTTGCCTAGCTAGGGTGTGTATATCAACCCCCTCAGCTAGTGCAAATGTGGCATAGGTATGGCGAAGACTATAAAGACTACGATTTCGCCCCGCTACATCTTTAAGCAAATTGCATTCTTTTAAGAGATTCTCAAACTGAGGATTAAAGTTATAAGGCTGAACCCCTCTTGGGAAAGTAAATATCAGACGATCTAACCTGGCCTCTATGACGGCATTTAGATCTTTATACGGCAATTGATGCCAAGCAATTAATCTTTCCAAGCAATCCACTACCAAATGTTTAGCAATTAAATATCGAGGTCCTGTTTTACCGGAAAGCCAAACCTTGAGATAGCGTTGATCGCCAATCCAATGCCATTGAAGATGTTTCCAGCGCATGGGTTTGAGCTCGGTTCCAGGCCTTGCTCCCGTATAGAGTAAGAATTCCACATAAGAGCGACAGAGCTGTCTCATCTCCTTGGTGCGCGATGATCTGCCGACGTTTTCCCAGCTAGGCATATAGGCCAATAATTGAGCGATCTCTTCCTTACTAAAGGCGGGTCTTGCTTGACTGGGGGAGCCATGAGGATCTAATAAAGGTACCCGGTATGTATCTACAATCAAGTTTTGCTCTCTAGCCAAGGCAATGACTCGGTTATAGGTCGTTGCATGGGTGCGCTTAGTGCTTGCCTGGGGATCTCTACCCATCTGGGATAAGCGCCAAGATTCAAAATCCTTAACCAGCTCTGAAGTAATTTCCTTTAGCTGGAATTTTCCAAAAAATGGGATGAGGTATTTATTGAGAACAAACCTGTAATCCTTAAAGATAGCTTTTCCATTACCTTCTTTATTGGCAATATCCATTGCCACGAGGTCTTCTTCAGCCAACTGCTTAAATGACTTGGATTTGAGGCTTAATTCCTGGCTTATCTTAGCCATGGTCTGCTCATAGAGTGCTATAGAGGTATGCTTGGCCTCCTCAAGATCCGCCTGGCCAGTGCTCATGGAGTGCCACTGACAATTGGGCAACCTAAAGCGGCATTGCCATTGATTGCTGCCTGATCGCTTAAAGAGACTTACTAAACCTCGGTGGAGGTGAATTACATCAGCAGACTGGGATGCACTAGATTTGAAGAAAAGCTGGTTTAGATTTTGCACTCAAGTGTCGTGTTTCGAGACACTTGTAGCTTAACTTCAGATTTCAGGAAGGTCGATCGGAAAATTTGTCGAGTAAACCGACATTTCATGTGTGGATATCTGGTAGGCAGACTCCGACCCAAAGCAGACCATCAATTCAATAATCTGAGTACGCTAACTCTCACCCAAAACTGAGCGACCTGCTTAACGTAAGGCTTTATTTAACTGATCCACAATCTCGGCCCAATCAGCATCTAAAAGCAACTCATCACG
>JACCDW011552996.1_pt1 | contig 17844 bp, 26 predicted proteins | sample 7449781 | NCBI WGS metagenome assembly JACCDW01 (sample SAMN15323449, study PRJNA562643) | freshwater metagenome | isolation source: river surface water | place: USA:Blue River Watershed | collected 2017-08-18
GATGAAACCTTATCTGGGTATAAAAAAGATTATAAAGACTTCTTAAAAGAAAAGACTCTTTTAGAGTCACTAAAAGAGTCTTATAAAGATTTTACTGAATGGGTTAATAAAAAACTGTTTAGTTAACAGCGACTAATATCTTATCTCCTAATATAGAATCTACCAAGTTTGTATCATCTTTTTCCATCTTACGATAGTTACTAAAAACATTTTTATAGTCAGAGTTATCTGCCTTTTCTTGCAGAATATTAGAAAGAGAATCACACATAGAAGTTAATGTGTTATCATACTTATTAAGTATATTCCAAATTGTGTTTTTATCTCTGTTTGTCATAAGACAAATATAAGGATAAATCACATCATGACAAAATATTATCAATCTTATTTTCTCTGTAATTATTGATAATTTTACAGATTAATTCGTTTTTATCCTTGTATGAAAACCCAGTCAATCCGGATATGACAGCAACGAACATAAGTGATATATCATTCTCACATTCAATTTTTTTCCACTCACCATTAAGTCTGAAAAAAACATCACCGTCATTAGTTATCTCTAATAATTTTTCATTATTCGGAGAATTTATTACTAATACATTTGGTTGAGAAACGTATGCAAGGCTACCTGTTAGGTCAATACTCTGTGTCATATTATTATATGACAAAGGTATTAGATAGTTTTTTTGAGAAATTTTTTATATTTTTGACTATATGTAAAGGGTAAGTTTTCTCTTCGTTCCAATCTCTCTCTGAAAAGTAAAGTCTTATACGCCTTCAATGGTGACATATTTATTCTCTTTCTCTCAAGTCTGTAAAGATCGATTATTCTTTTTTGTGCAAAATATACATAAAATGCAGTATATCTCGATCTAGAATCATTTAATGACTCTATATTTTTATACTCTAATTCAACACCCTGTATTCTTTCACGAAAGCTATTAACAATCTTTAGAACTTTTGTTCTAGCACCATCATATGAATCTGTTTCCAACATTTTTGTAATGTTGTTATCAATATGTTGTTTAATTACTTCCGGTCTCATTTTCTAATATTTTACTAATTAAATAATCTCTTGTCCAACTTTTATCATCAAAAATAAATCCACAAAATAATCCTGAAATTAAATATCCATCAACTGTATGTAGACCACTTTTTCTTTGCAAATGTATGAATTTTTTCTTAATTTTCCAATTTTGAGATAATATTTGCATAAACCTATCTTTAAATGGTATTAAGTAGTAAGTAGGCAATTCATTAGAATGTCTGCGTTCGTCCTTATCAATTCTGTATCTAACCTTTACTCTGATTGTATCAATAACTCTAATTGAGCCCTCATAAGCACCAAAAATAGGAACTTTATAGTCTAATTGTATTTTATAATCAGATAGTTTTCTGACTCTATACCGACCATCCTCGTTTTTCAATTCTTCTATAATTGGATTCATCTTTAATAGTTTCTAAGTATGAAATTAGTTTAAGTAGTTCTGTATCATCTAAATCATCTGTAAAAGGTTTAACCTGTATTAAATTACCATAATTGTTTACAGCAGTTTCAGATTTATCATCTACAATCAAAACTCTATTTAGATCATATCCCCTTTTCTTTAATTTATTTAGGTTTTTTACACCATAGTAGTCTGAGTAATCGTAACTAAGTTTAATAGTACAGTTTTCTTTAGTATAAAAAAACTTTAACTTAGACTTATCAACATTGATACCTTTTAAAATTTCATTTGCGTAATCTTCACCTGCTGCTGTCCAAATTGCAACATCAAAATTTTCAAAAACATACTTCAAAAACTGATCAAGAAATGGTCTTTTTTTTGTATAATAAAAAGACTTTCCAAGTCCTTTGAATTTGAAGTCAAAATCATAATGCTTCTCGTATTCTAAAGGAACACTCTCAGTATGAATTAATGTTTCATCTATATCTAAAATTATTAGAGGTTTCATTTAGTATATATTTTTAAGATATTTCTTATTAATGTAATAAAAAGAAATACCTGCAATAGCACCACCAATATGTGCCCAGTGACCAATGCCGTCACCTTTTGATACTAATGCTAGAATAACCTCTAATCCAATCATACCAAATAGTAGATTTCTTGCTTTAATTCCAATTGGAATAAAGAACGCATATAGTTTTTCATTCGGATAAGCAAGTCCAAAAAAGGCAAATATTGCAAAAATAGATCCAGATGCACCAACCATAGGAATAGAAACATTTGATGTTAATAGTATATGAAATATACCAGCGAATGCACCACTTAGTAAATAAAAATAGGTGAATTTCTTCTCACCAAGAAAACTTTCAACATGACCTCCTAAACTGAGAAGTGCCAACATATTGAAAGCAATGTGTAGAAAACCACCGTGTAAGAATTGATGTGTGATAAGTTGCCATAATTGAAAATTATCACCTTTAAAACTCCATAGAGCAAAATTACCAAGTATAAAATTGGTAAAAAGTAGTGATATTACAAACGCAATTAGATTGATGTAAAAAAACTTTTTAACAGTTGGTGTTGATTCAAACATTATTTATGTATTTAAGATAAGTTACAAATATACAAATAAAAAATCAAGATAACAACTTTTTTATCTTAATGTCTCTTTTAATATTTTTAAGAATTTGAATCTTACCCATATACTCTTCATATTTTTCAGCACTTGGCATTTGACCACCTGTATCATCATTTCCCATTCCACACCACCATTCTAACTTTCTAATTAAGGTGTTTATATCCCTTTCCTCTATCTCTCTTGAGTTATATTTTAAATAATCCTCCTGTATGTAGTGAGGCATTTTCGATACATCATTGATTTTTTCAGAATCATCAATAAGTATAACCACATTATCGTCTTTTTTGTAGACAATATGATTGAATCTTTTCAGACTTTGACTGTCATAATAATCTATTGAAATTATAAAATCTGGAATAAATTTCATTTTACCTTCTTTTTTAGCTCCGATAAATCTTCTAAATACATGTCTTTTGGTTCAACTAGTTTAAGTTTTTCAATTTCATCCTTCTTATTTGAGAAATCCTCTTTTAACTTTTCAAACATCTCTTTAGTTAAAGAGTAGATAGGCATTCTCAAAAGATAATCATAAGATCCATCTATCATCTCAATTGCAATAGACTCAATTTGAGAAATGATTTCATCTTTTGTTTTATTATTAACTACTATCTTACCATCTAAAATAGCTTTAATAAATTTACCACGATTACCCAACACTTTAAGTTCGTGTTGCATTTTATCTAACTGATGATCTTTTCTAATTTGGTAGTAACCTAGTCTAAAATCAACAAAGTATTTTATTATATCATCAACACTTTCAAATATCTTTAATTTACCACCTTCATCAAGTGTGTTAAAGTTTTCAGTTTCAGACTCTACCAATTTAAGTAAGTTGAATATCATATCGTCACTTAAAGACTCTAATCCAACTCTTGTAAATTTAATAGTGTAATCAATATTATCTTTACAATTGTCTTCGTATGATACAATACTTTTATTTTCAACTAGTTTATCAAGTATTTCTTCATACTTTTCATATGTCATTGAAGGTGGTAGTTCTGTAACCTTAACTGTGGATGAATTAAGTCTCTCAAATTTACCTCTTATATACCACTTTTTATTATTTTCAGTATCTTGTGTATATGTTCCTGTAAATCCATTCAAAGATGGTTTAACTGTTGTTATCTTTTTACCATTAAGATATTTAACACATACATCTATAATTTCTTTAATATCTCTGTTTAATATATTAGATGCGAATCCAACAGCAATACCTGATCCACCATTAATTAATACAGTTGGTATAATAGGTAAGAAATATTTTGGTTCTATTGATTCACCTTCTTCTTCTTTATATTCTAAAAGTTCGAAGTCTTTATAAATTAACCTAAAATTAGCACTTAATTTTGTACCAATATATCTTGGTGCACCTGCCTGTGGGGACCTAAGTGAACCAAACTGGCCATCTTCTTCTAAAAGAGGAGCGTTATTTTTAAATTTTTGAGCTAAATTAATAATAGCATTTGATAATGACATATCACCGTGATGGTAGAAGGCATCGGATGCAACTTTACCAGATAATTGAAAAACTTTAAGATTTTTTTCTGACCCTGTTTTCCAAACTAAATTAGCAATATGTATAATCTTTCTTTGAGTTGGTTTAAATCCGTCAATTACTGATGGGATTGCTCTTCCCTCAATAGAATAAAGAGCAAATTCTTTATACTCATTAGATAAGAATTCTGTTATTGATTTTTGAAACATCTAATTTTGAATTTTTTATTCAGTATATATAACCGTAAAATTTGATTTGTTTAAAAACATCATTTAAAAACATACATATATATAACTATTATGAGCTTAGAGAAAAAATTTAGAAAATTAGACGACATATCACACGTACTTGCTAGACCTGGTATGTATGTGGGATCAATAAAGCCACATACTGCTAAAAAATATCTTTTTGAAGATGGTAAGATGGTTCAAAAAGAGGTTACATATAATCCAGGATTTTTAAAAATATTTGACGAAATTATAACTAATTCAGTTGATGAATACAAAAGAGAAGGATCAAAACTCAATACTATTAAGGTAAATATTTTAGATAATAAAATTATTTCTGTATGGGATAACGGTGGAATACCTGTGGTTAAACATGTTGAACATAATGAGTGGATTCCAGAAATGATATTTTCAAATCTCAAAGCAGGTTCTAACTTCAATGATGATGAATCAAGAACAGGGGCTGGTACAAACGGTGTTGGTTCGACATTAACAAATATTTACTCAACAGAATTTTCAATTTCTACAAGTGATGGTAAAAATTTATTTACACAGACATTTAAAAATAATATGAGAGAAAGATTAGAACCAAAAGTTTCTAAATCCTCTAAAAACTTCACTGAAATATATTTCACACCAGATTATGAAAAATTTGACCTTACTGGTATAGATGAATCTCACTATAAGATGATTCAAAAAAGAGTTATTGATATTGCTGGGTGTAATCCAGGTATTAAGGTTTACTTTAATGGTGAATTAATATCAATTAAGTCATTTGAAGATTACATTAAATTTTATAAAGATTCTTATTTTTTTGAAACTAATAAGGATAAATCTTGGTCAATTGCTGTTGCATCAACTGATGATGGATTTCATCAAGTTTCATTTGTAAATACAACTGAAACATATGATGGTGGAACTCACGTTGAATACATTTTGAATCAAATTATATCAGAAATGAGAGATTTCTTTCAGAAGAAACATAAAGTAGATGTTAAACCATCTGAATTGAAAAATCATCTATCTATTTTTATAAATTCTACAGTTGTTAATCCAAGTTTCTCATCACAAACAAAAGAGAAACTTATCACAGAGGTAAAAGACTTTGGATACACCTATCAAGTTCCAGATAAAATGATTAAATCAATTTTAAAATCTGAAATTATCGACTCTATATTAGATTGGGTTAAACAAAAAAAGAATGCTGATGATAGTAAATTAGCCAGAGAGTTAAATAAAAATCTATCTAAAATAAAAGTTGAAAAGTTAATTGATGCTAAAAATAAAGATAGATGGAAGTGCTCAATGGGAATATTTGAAGGAGATTCTGCTATTTCAGCCTTTAGAAAATACAGAGATCCACAGTTTATGGGAGCTTTTGCATTAAAGGGTAAATTTACAAATGTATCTGAATTGACTAATCAAAAGTTGATTCAAAACAATGAGGTGGTTAATTTGATGGCCGCTCTAGGTCTTAAATTGGGTCAAGAGCCAGATTTAAAAGATTTAAGATATGGTAGAATATTATTCTATGTAGATGCCGATGTCGATGGTAACTCTATTGCGGGATTATTATTGAATTTTTTCAATAAGTATTGGCCAAATCTATTTGATAGAAATATGGTATATAAAGTTGAAACACCTATCGTAGTATCAATTAATAAAAAATCTAAAAAGAAATTGTTATTTTATTCACAGTCTGAATACAATGATTGGTCACAAAAAGAAGATTTGAAACTTTGGGAGATTAAGTATAAGAAGGGTTTAGCGGCTCTTGTTGATGATGAGTACCAAGAAATAATAAATAATCCTAAATTGACTAAGATAACAAAGGATGAATTATCAGATGAATATTTAGATATATGGTTTGGTAAAAATTCAGAACTTAGAAAAAATCAAATACTAAATTAATGCCTTTACCCTATTTTGGAATGACTCCCAAATCTACTATGGAGTTAGAACTCGTTTATTCTAATCTATTTGAGTTTGTATTAGTAACCGAAAATTATCATATTAAAGATCTATGTTATGAATTATCATATACAAACACACTAAATGATAATAAAATTAATGTCAGTTTTTCAATAGACTCTGTTAATTTCAAATATTTAAATTTTGATAATTTTTTAAAAGATATAAAGTACGTTATACACGTTTCACATGATAAAAGAGGCGGTATTTTAAATCAGTTTTTAATTTCAGTTAAATTTATTCAATCTGAAATTAACTTTTCACATAATGACTCTAAAATACTCAGTATTAAGTTAGAGCTTGAAAATATAAAATCAGAAGAAATAGGTGTTCCAGTATGTGAATCATATATAAAATCTATTCAAAGAAATTATAAACTTGAAAAGTTAGTTTAATTTTTTTATATTTGTCTGTTATGAGAACCAGGCAGTGGAGACGATACAAAATGGAAACTATAGTCAGAAAGAGACTTAAACGGTTTAGTTCTGAAAGTTGGTGGGGATATACCACTCCGAATGGTGATAAAATGTCTAATTATATCTGGTCAGATGAAATAGGTAGTCAAGATTCAAATTTCTATAAAAGTCACACGACAAGAAAGCATGACTCTAGATATTCGGTTAGATATTCACCAAACAGAAAAAATTCATATTATAGAGATAGAAAACCCAAAGGTGAATCTATGGGTAATAGAGAAAGAGACAAGATTCAATTATTAAATATATTAAAAGAATATGGACTTAAATAGCATCATACCAAAGTCAGGTGAGTGGAAGGTATCTAAGAATAGAACTTTCACCTGGAATGTTGCTTGGCTTCCAGTATTTGATATTTTAAGTGATAGTGAAATAAATATATTCTTAGATTTAAGAAATAGTAAAGATATATTAAAGGTTGTAAAAAATTTACAAAAAACAGATTATAATTTTTACTTTATATCACCAATTTTTGCAGATCCTGGACAGGATACAAGTGAATATAATCAGGTTAATATTAAAAACTATCTAAGAAACTATTCAAAAATTCAATTTTATGATGGTTTTCAAAAAATAGAATTTGATTTTATAGGTAATCTAATTGATTACTGTAAAAAGGAAAATTGTATAGATTTGATCAAGGATATATATAGTAATGTAAATAAAGAGGTTCAAAGTAAATCGTGGGACTATTATACTAATAAACAGTATTATAATATTAAAAGAGATGATATTAGAGAAACTTTCAATTCACTCTATCGAGATATACAACTACAGCAAATACTAAGATGAATTCAAAACAGATAAACATATTAAAAGAAGGTGGTCTTTATGATTGGGATCATTATTTCTATTATGACTATGAGAATGAACTCGGATTTGAATATGATTACTGGGATTCTTATATCTCTTATGAAAGGTTAGAGAATGGATTAGTAGACTGGTCAGATGAAATTCCAATTTCAGTTAAAAGGCAATCTAAGATAGATGAAATATTAAATAATAATCTGACAGATAATACAAATAATTTAGGTAAATTCTGGCCCAAAAAATAATATATAATTAATGGGTATTATTAAACTATTTGAAAATTTTGAAGAGGAAAATTTAGAACAATTAGATTTACAAGAAAAAGATAAGTTAATTGGTGATCTTCTTCACCTATATGGTTCCATACCAGTTCCTAAAGAAAAGTCATCCATCGTTATTAAAAAAATAGTTATAGATACCGAAGGTGAGTTTTATAAATTAGGTGAAAATATAACACCTGGTTCAAAGAAACCACACGATAAAGTTAGATTTGCTGATTATTTTGATTCACTTTTAAGTTCTAAAGATATTAGAGGACATAATTTTGAAGGATGTCTCTGTGGATTATATGGTGGAGATTTGAATAAAAGAGGAGGTAGATGGGATATAACTATTGGTGATAAAAACTACTCTGTTAAATTTGTAGATGGTCCAGGAGAAAGAGTGCAATTAGGCTCTTATAAATCATATTTATCATCATACTCCGAACAAATTGAGAATCTTGGAGGTTTAGGGAAACTATTTAGAATAAGAAATAGCAGGTTAAAAAAGAATATCTGGAAAAAAATAGTAGGATCATCACCAGATAGACCATCTGAAATAGATGGTTGGATAATAGCATATCCGGTTGGTATAACTGGTCATTATACATCAATTATTTGTCACTTAATAGATTTTAATACAATGACTAATATGATATTAAATGAAGATATGACGGTTGCACCTAAACAAGGTTGGTCAGATCATTATTCATTAGCTGTAAGTTCACAGTATAAGAATAAAGGTATTAAATTTGAAATTAATTTACCAACTCTTACATTAGAAGAACTCAGGATCATATCACTTATGGATCATGAACAAAGTTTTTCAAAAAAGGTCTTTAAGGATTTTTCTTATAAAATAAGACCTGATGTTCTTAGATATATCTATAAAAATAGGGACAAAATTGTAAAGAGAATTTCGGAATTTGATAAAAAAATGTAATCAAACTCTTTATCGTTTCAGGAGTATAATATTAAAATGAATAAATTTTAATGTTATTAAATTGCATAATTGATGGAAATTACATACTCTCAAGACTCGTATTCACACTGCACAAGAATAATTTACTATATGGTGCACTAATTCAATCACTTGAAAACACCATTACTAATTATAAAAAACTATATCCGTTTTCAACTATCTATCTTGTTTCCGATTCCAAAGAGAAATCTTGGAGAAAATCTTTAAACTCTAGTTACAAGGCAACCAGAAAGAAAGATACAGATATTGACTGGTCATTTGTTTATAAAACATATGATGAATTTAAACAAAACCTAAAAGGGGTAAAACTCTTGGAATCACCAAGAATTGAGGGTGACGACTGGATATCTTACGTTGTTTATAAATCCAATCAGAAAGGTCAGTCAAATTTTATTGTTTCTAATGACCATGATATCAAACAATTGATTATGTTTGATTTGGAAAATGAATGCATAAATTTCATGAGTAATGAGATGTATAACCAAGAAAAGATATTTCTACCTAAGAATTATCAAGTATTTTTAAATAAAATTGGAAATAAAAATAATAATGATATTTTTAATCTAAATGACAATGCTGAATTTTTAAACCTTATGAATAGATTTATAAATAAGTACACAATCAGTGAAATTAATAATTTAGAGTCACTTATTATAAAAATTATAAGTGGAGATGTAAGTGATAACATACAATCTGTTTATCATACAAATAAGTCAGGTAAAGTTAGGGGAATAGGAGCTAAAGGAGCTCTATCTATCTATGAAAACTATATTAGTGAATTTGGATCACCATCTCTTCAAGACCCAGATTTATTTGAAAATATTGCAGACTTAATTTGTGAGAAAAAGAAAATATCAAAAACTAATATACAAAATATAATGGTCAGGATTAACCAGAATATGAAACTTATAGATTTAAGGATTGATAATTTTCCAGAAGAGGTTATAAAAGACATGAATAAAGTATTTGAAGGTAATTAAAAATGGCTGAAATTATAGATGTTGCGAATGCAATGTTTCGAGATAGAAACAATTGGAAAAATATATCAGATAGTGATAAAGAAAAGTATTTTTTTATCTTTAATAGATATTTTTCAAAAAAATATCCAACAAATTCACAATTATTAAATATCAAGACAGTTGATAAAATAGTATCAATGGATTTATGGTTTCATTTTATGAAAGATAAACCATATCCTAAATGGTTTTGGTCTAAATCTCCAACGGTTCAAAAAACCGAAATGCCACAGAAAGATTTTGAACTTTTAATGGAAAAAATTGGTTTGAACAAAGAAGAAGATTTAATATACTTAGTTGAAAACTATAAAGATATTATAGACGAGGAGTTAAAATTTTATAAAACTAAAAATTAATATATGGCAGAACAAAAAAGCTGGTACGCAATCCGTACTCAAAACAACAGAGAAAAGAGTGTATTGGAAAAGCTAAATTTAGAGTTACTTAGAACTGGATTAAGCGACATTATGGGTAAATCAATGATACCAACAGAAAAAGTTTTTTCTGTAAAAAATGGTAAAAAAATTGCCAAAGAAAGAATACTATATCCAGGTTATCTTTTTATACAAACATCACATGTCGGTGAAGTAAGTACGATATTAAAAGGAATAAAGGGATCAGCTGGATTTGTTAGAACAAGAACGGGTGATATTAACCCACTTCAAGAATCAGAGATAAAAAGAATGATTAACGATCAAGAAACTAGTGATAGTATTACTCCTGATTCAACATTATTTTCAGTTGGTGAAGAAATTAAAGTTATCGATGGTGCATTCACTACATTTAAAGGTAGTGTTAAAAGTATTGATGAAGAAAAGAAAAGATTAAAAGTTGAGGTTCTCATATTTAGTAGACCAACTATGGTTGATTTGGATTTCTATCAAGTAGAACGAGTTTAAAATGGCAGTCTTTGGTGGAGTAATACCAAAGGACCGTAAAATATACGGTAACTGGCAAGTTCAATCACCAGATGGAATTCTCATGTTTAGATGTGATGAGAAAAAAGCAATGTGGTATGTTAATAGAAGTCTTGGAAATATCATAAGCAGTGATCCAAAGGTTGTAAAACTTAACTTCAAACCAAATGGTCTCGGTAATCACCATAAAAATTATGGTTTAACCGAAATGTTAAATATATGTGTCGTTTGTGGTACTGATGAATTTTTAACCAGACATCACGTTGTACCTCATTGTTATAGAAAATATTTTCCATTAGAAATAAAGTCTCATAACTTTCACGATGTACTTTCTGTTTGTGTAGATTGTCATGATAAGTATGAAAGAAAGGCTGATGATTATAAATCACAACTCTCAATAATTTACCAGGCGCCAATAAATGGAGAATTAATTGATAATAAAGAAATTATTAGAGCAAGAAAGTTGGCCAATTCATTAATCAACTTTGAAAAAGTAATGCCTTATAGTAGAAGAATTGAAATCAAAAATCAAATAAAAGAAATTTTAGGTGTTAAAAAATTACATAAATCTAGATTAGATAAGCTATTAAATTTAGAGGTTAAATATTCTAATAAGACACATGGTGAAATAGTGGTATCTAAGTTAGATGATATTAAATCATTTATGGTTAGTTGGAGAAATCACTTTATAGAAAATAATGATTGTAAATTTTTACCAAAAGATTGGCCAGTAAATGAATAAAAGTCAGAAAGAATTATTTGATAAGATAATAAAGGCATCTAATATTGTCAGCTTGAAGTCAAGGCAATCTGGATCAAGTTGGATGGTTACTTCTTCCGTTGTCACTAAAGAGATGGATGAGATTTTCAATAAAGAGAAAAAGCAAAAAAATAGAGACAAAAAAATAAATCAATTACTTAGTATGAATGATAAACAATTAAGATATGATATTACATATTTAAAGATGGCAAGAGATTGGTCAGAATTATCACATTGTGACCGAAAAAAAGTCGGTGCATTAATTGTTAAAAATGGAATGATTATATCAGATGGTTATAATGGAACACCATCTGGATATGATAATTGTTGTGAGAATGAAAATTGGGAAACACATTGGTATACTATACACGCTGAGTCAAATGCTATTTTAAAATGTGCAAGATGGGGTCACTCTTGTGAAGGTTCTACTTTATATCTAACTCACTCACCTTGTAAAGATTGTTCCAAATCTATATTACAATCAGGAATTAAGAGAGTTGTATATATAGAAGACTATAAAGATCTTGAAGGAGTTAATTTTTTAATTAATTCTGGAATTCAAGTAGAAAAAATAAGTATCTAATTATGTCATTTGATATAAGTTTATTTTCTAAAATGGAAAAACAAGAACCTCAATTCTATTTTAATGATAGTCTTGATGTTTCATCTCTAAAGCTTTTATATGATAATTGTATTAGAATGGGATCAGATAATAATTCTAATGTTGAAATGGCAACAGTTCATCCAGATTTATGGTTTGGTGACTATTTTGATATTTTTAGAAAAAAAGTTAAAATGGTTGTAAAGAATTCAGTTTTTCAGTTAATTAGACAAGAGGGTAATCAATTAGTATCAGTCAACTATACTTGCGATATGATGAAATTTAATTCAGATGAGGAGTTAATCAATTTCTTAAATGACTTGACTGAATATGGATCTATTGCTATTTTTTACCTAGTTAAATGGGTTGATCTTAAAACATTCAATATAACCTGGAATCTAAGATATAAAAATATATCTACAATTGAAGATATTAGAGATAAGAAGATAAGTACTATTTTGTAAAATAATATATAATACATCAAGAATAGTCAAGTAGATAGGTTTAGTAAGTTGGGACTATATCTGAAAAAATAAAAAATTTATGGACTCTGAGAGTTGTATATCAAATAATGAACAAGGAAAAAAAGAAAAAACTAGCAACAGTATTTTTAATGATAGCGATGTTTCTGAACCCGCTAGGTTTCGACGCGGTACAATTGATGCTGATAGATTTGACAGGATCTTATTGGACTGCGAATTTGGTTATGTATTGCCTTGCGGTATTTTTCTTTGGACTCTATTTCTTATATTCTGGAAATAATCCTGTAAAAGAAATTAAGGATATAATTATATCCATTTATTTTGATAAAATAAAACATTATATTAAAAGATGAAAATTAATAAATTTAAAGATTATATAGCAGAAACTAAGAACACACCAGAAGAGTATGTAAAGACAGCACTACAAAAGATTAAATTTAAAATCGATTCATACTTTGAAAATCCTAAAAGAGATGAAGAATCAGATAAAATGGTAACTATGAGTGATGCATTAAAAAAGGGCAAGGATAAAGAGAAAGATAAAAATAAAATATCATTTTCAGATTTAGGATTAAATCTTGTTCACTCAGAGTTTAGTAAATACTCATCATTGAATGATAATGTTAAATTTTACTTTGAAGACTCTGAAAACTCCAGATATGACTTATATATTAGCATACCTTTAGAATTTGCAGTTTCCGATAATAAAGAAAATACATTTTCTTATAAAGATATTAAAAAGTGTTATGTGATTTTTAAAAAATATTCAGAAGATGGTACTGTATATCCACCATTAGACAAAACAGTTGAGATAGACTCAATAGATGATGACTTTATAGTTTCTTTAAAGGTCGAATATGATCAGAATTTTGGATCAAAAGAGGAGTTAGAAATAGAGATTTGATTTTTAAATACATAAGATTATGTATAATATAGTAACAAGACAATCACTTATTAATGAGATAAAGAAATCCAGATATTGGAGGCAAAGTTTAGGACTCGTGACAACAATGGAGCACAATGGCCAAAGAAGATATAATGAAAAAGATAAATTTAGTCACTTTTATAACTCACAATATAAAGCAAATATATTAATGCAGGGTAATATAGGTAATATAATAATTTACTTAGATTATTATATAAATGAGGATGTAATGGCCTTGTATTATAATCAGGAAGAATTTATATTTAATTTTGACTTCAAAATGGTTAAGGAAAAAGGTATAGATTTTTATTTAGGTCATTTATTAAAGGTAATAGAAACTGAATATGAAGATAGAATAAAAAAGGCAGAAGAAAAGAAATTAGAACCAAAAAAAGAGGCTAATCCTGAATCAATAAAGCTAAATCCCGGAATGGTTACATATGATGATGTTAAAGCTTATTTAGAAAATAAGAATAAAAATCGATATAATGTTGATAAATTTAATAAAGATTAATTTAGAAAAGTTCTCATTAAGAAAAATAGTATTTCTTTTTTAGTCTCTTCATCAAAATCATCAAAATCAAATTGATAATCTAAGTTGTCTACTATTTTATGCAGATAGACTCTATTTTTATCTTTTCTCCATTCAATTGTATTAAATAACAACCCATTTGACAAGCTTATGTCAATCACAACCTCGAATAAATCTACGGCCAGCCACTTAATTATAGGTATTATTTCCTTCTTATAGTCTATCATATTTTATATATTAATATGATTTTTAACATTAATTACCAACTGTTATTTATTTAAAATTCTAAATGATTTTTTATAAAATAATATATAAACTATGATTAAAATCACCGAAGAATTATTAAGAGACGCATTTATTGATTTAATTGATAATGGTTGGATTATTAGAGTAGGAAGTGATCACTATGTTATCCATAATAACGGAAATGGTGAATCAGGTAAGACAATCTCACAGGCTTTAAAAAGATTTTTAGATATAAATAAAGTAGATCAGGTAGAATGTAATAAAAAAATTGTTATTCACATTGGTAGACCAGATCATAGAGTTTTAAATTTCAAAGAATATAAAGAGTTTCAGCAAGACTTTTTAGGATGTTTAGGTAGTTTCTGTGACGAAATTGGAGTTGATGAAGATAAAGTTCGTGTCGAAAATGGATATGGTGTAGAATACACAATATCTATAATTCAAGATATGTTTATGATTAATAATATTAACAAGTTTATTATTATTCAGAAAATATTCAATACTAAATTTAATGGAAAGATTTCAATTGGGTTATATGACGATGGTATAAAACTTAACTGGCCAGGAAGTATATGGGGTGGTGAAAAATGGATAGAAGATAACAAAAGTTTGTACGATGATGCAATACAAATGATTAAAAAAGATTTTGATATAGAAAAAAAAGATAATTTCATATATTTGCATCCAAAATTTGAATTCATAAAAAATGAAAATATTTAACTATTCACAATTCTTGAAGGAATCAAAAGATTTATCTTCTCACTATCTTCCAACTTATGAAGATTGTGTTGAGATGTGCTCAAGAGAGGAGTCACCATTTTATGAGTCTAAATTTGTGATTGATGGTTATCCAATATCTGTTTTCAATTACCGACTTGCTCAATATCGAGATTTTGTCACTCCATTAGAAAATAGACCAGAAGTTAAGGCATATGAAATGAGAGGTCTCACTTTCGTATTTAATACTGATGGTACGTTATATAAAAGATTTTTACTACTTGAGAAGTTTTTCAATTTAAATCAAGTACCAGAGTCTGCATACTCTATTGTTAAAAACTACAAAATAAAATTTGTAAATAACAAAGAGGATGGATCTATTGCATCATATATTCAATTACCAAATGGTAAAATTTTAGGTAAATCTAAAATGGGATTCGATAATGAACAAGCTAATGGCATCAATAGAGTTTATAGAACCAGAACAGATGTTAAAGAATTTGTTGATTGGTGTACAGACAATAACATAACTGCAATTTTTGAGTATGTATCTCCTGCAAATAGGATAGTATTGAGATATTTAGAAGAGGATCTTATTCTTTTGAGAATGAGAGACAACTCTACTGGAAAGCACTTAGATATAAAAGACCATTTAGATAAGATAGGTACTATCAGAATTGCACCATTTGAAGATGATTATAAAGACTTAGATTCTCTTATCGAAGTGAATGCGACACAAGTTGATAAAGAAGGTATTATTGTTCAAACTGAGGATGAATATGGAAAAGATTTCTTTTTCAAACTAAAGACTCCTTGGTATTGTGAACGTCATGGTCTTCTTACAAATGACTTATATCGTGAACATATCATAGTAGGTTATATCTTAGATGATAAGATTGATGATATATTAGGTCAAGTTCCAGAAGATGAAAAAGAGGCTCATGAAAGAATTAACAAAATAATTTCCATTATCAAAAAGGCTGTTAGTGATAAAGAAGAGGATATTAAGAAGTCTTATCAAGTATTTCTTGATATGGGTTCTGATAGAAAGGAATATGCTCTAAAATATTACAAGAAAGAGCCAAACTTCGGATATGTTATGCAAATGGCTAAGGGTATTGAACCATATGAACTCGCTAAAGAATGGGTTAGAGATCAAAATGCAAGATTGTTAATGTCAAGAGATTTCTTGAAAAAGAAAGATTCAACATTATTTTTTCAAGAACCTGATCCTGAAAATGAAGATAATTAAGACACTTTTAAGTGTCTTTTTTCTTTTAAAATATGGAGTTTGTACTATATTACAATTTTCAATTAATATATAATGCAAACAACTAATACCAGTGTCTTTATGGAAAAGCTATTTGATGTTAGCGATGTCACTAATTATGACATTGAACTTGTTCTCACAAGGTTGCTACAATGCTGACTTCGAGTTAGGTAACTTCACTGGGTGGCAGGGTAAGAGAGGTGAATGTTGTCCAATAACTTTACCAAATAATGGAATTGTAAATGGTAGGCAAACTATAATGTCACAAGGTATTGATCCAAATACTTGTGGTGGTTTATCAATGGTCTATTCTGGTAATTTTTCTGCTAGATTAGGAAATGATAATGTTGGAGCTGAGGCAGAAGGACTATCATTTACATTTGTAGTAACACCACAGAGTACATTAGTTCAATATGCGTATGCTGTAGTCTTTGAAGATCCCGGACATACAGATGATGAACAACCAAGATTTAATTCAAGAGTTAGACTATCCGATGGTAGTATAATAGAATGTACTGAATATATGGTAACAGCAGCCTCTAATTTACCAGGATTTCAAAGTTGTCCAGGTATTGATAGTCAAGGAGATCCAGTTAACATAGCTTGGAGAGACTGGTCAACTGTTTCAGTTGACTTGAGCTCATATGTTGGTCAGACAGTTACTTTAGAATTCGAAACAGGAGATTGCTCATTAGGTGGACATTTTGGATATGCTTATATAGATGCTATTTCTTGCTCATCAAATCAAATAAATGTTCAATATTGTCTAAATCAATCTGAAGCGGTATTATCAGCTCCTTATGGATTTGCAACATATTTATGGGAAACTGGAGAAACAACACCAATTATAACAGTTGATCCGACATTGTATGATACACTTAGTTGTTACATAACAACAACTACAGGATGTGAGTTAACATTAGAAGCGGCTTTAGAACCAACAATACCGACACCATCTTTTACATATACTGGTGAGTGTGAAGGCACTTTTAATTTTACAAATACAAGTACGGTTTCTAACAATGGATTAGGAACTTACTTATGGAACTTCGGAGATGGAACAACATCTACATTAACAAATCCATCACATATATACATATCACCCGGTACATATATTGTCACATTAGAAGTTATAACTGATAATGGTTGTACCGATCAAATATCACAAAATATAAATGTATATCCAATTCCAACAGCTAGCTTTTTAGTAAATGATAATTGCTTTGGGAATCCAACATCATTTATAAACACAACACCACCAGAATTCGGATATAATTTAGAATATACTTGGCTATTTGGTAATAATATCTCATCACAGTTACAATCTCCAATTTATACATATCCGAATTATGGAACATATGATGTTGATTTAATAGTTGAAATACAAGGTACAGGTTGTAGAGATACCGTTTCTGATGTTATTAATATCAGACAAAATCCAGTTTCAAGCTTTATCGCTCAAAATAATTGTCAGGGTATTCAAACACAATTTTTTAATAATTCACAGACACCTTCTTGGTCTATATCTAACCAATACTTATGGTCATTTGGAGAATTTGGATCAACATCACTGC
>JACCDW010925729.1_pt1 | contig 17843 bp, 18 predicted proteins | sample 7449781 | NCBI WGS metagenome assembly JACCDW01 (sample SAMN15323449, study PRJNA562643) | freshwater metagenome | isolation source: river surface water | place: USA:Blue River Watershed | collected 2017-08-18
GTGGACCTCGGGCTGGTGGACGCTCCCGTGGACGCGCTGGCTGTGACCGCGCCCCAGTGGCGCCTGCTGGAGGGCTTCAAGGACAAGTCCGTCGACAACATGATGTCCGGCCTCGCCGAGGCCAGGAAGCGCGAGCTCTGGCGCGCCATCCACGCTCTCGGCATCCCGAACGTCGGCATGCAGACCGCCAAGGACCTCGCCCGGCACTTCAAGTCCATGGACGCCCTTGCGGATGCGAGGTACAACTATTACATCAAGCCCGCTCTGGGAGTGAAAGGAAAAGTTCTTAAGAAAGTGGAAGTGACCATCGAGGGAATTGGTAAAAAGATTGCCGAGTCTATCACAACGTTCTTCAGCAACCCCAATCATCGCGACTGGGTGAAAGCCATGCGCGTGGCTGGATTAAACCTCACCGAAGAATCCAAAGGCGGAAATGTCGAAGGGGTGACTGGTAAAATTTTTGTGCTCACTGGCTCCCTCCCCTCGCTTGGACGCGACGAAGCTCGCAACCTTATCGAGAAGGCGGGAGGGAAAGTCTTTGGGAGCGTGAGCAAGAACACTGATTACGTGGTGGCCGGCGAAGAAGCTGGATCAAAGCTGACCAAGGCTCAGGAACTCGGAGTTACCATCCTCAACGAAAATCAAATGATCAAACTACTGAAGCTGGATGAATAAAAGACCTAAAACCCCCGAGGAATTGTTAGCCTTCAAGAAGGGCCTGGAGTACATTTACGGAAAGCCAGGCGCTAGACCCATGGATCCAAATGAGTTCTTGGATCAAAGAAAGCACGCGCTCCGACCTAGCGTAGACGAAAACGGCCAGCCCAAAAACCTTAAATACAGGGAGAAAGATGTTGGAATAAGACAGGTGGACGAACTTATAGGACTACTAAAAGGTATTATCTCCGATCAAAGTCTCGTTACTGCAGAAGTCCACTTTTTGCATCGCTGGCTGGATTCGAATACATTCGCGAGTAAGGATTGGCCAGGGTCTGCGATAAACCAGCGAATTATCCGTGCCTTAAGCGACGGCGTCATCGACGATGCCGAAATCCTGGAAATATACGAGCTGATTAACAAAGTAGTTAACGGCGGTCTGGATGAATACTCTAAAAGCGATCTAACGACCTCACTGCCCCTCGACGACAATCCACCTGCGGTAGTTTTTTCCGAAAAGATCTTTTGCTTCACCGGGAAGTTAATCTGGGGGACCAGACAAGCTGCAGAATTGGCAGTGTTAGATCGAGGAGGAAAAATCGCAAAGCCTTCCTCAAATCTTAATTATCTAGTTTTAGGTGAAATTGGATCCCGTGACTGGAAGCACTCGACGCATGGCCTAAAAATACTGAACGCCGTTCGTCTCAAAGAGAAAGGCGCTGGAATTTTTATAATCACAGAAAAGCATTGGGCAAAATATCTGAGCCAGCCCTGACAAAATTAGAACGTTTAGCACAATGACTTTGTCTCAGGAAAATCTTGGTCCAATCGCCGCGGACCTGGCCCGAAACGGTGACGCGGCAGGCGTGGCTGAATCGCTCAGGCAGGGGCTCGGGGTCGACGCGCGCGACGAGAAGGGCAACACGCTCCTGATGCTGGCCAGTTACCATGGCCGGGCAGAGGTCGTGAAGCTGCTGCTGGATGCGGGCGCGGCGACGGACCTGCGCAACGACAAGGGCCAGACGCCCCTGGGCGGCGTGGCCTTCAAGGGCCACGTCGAGATCGCGCGGCTGCTGCTCGCCGCCGGGGCGGATCCGAAAGCCGACCAAGGAGGGTCGACACCGGCCGACTTCGCGGCGCTCGCAGGCAGGACCGAAATCCTCGCGCTGCTGGAATCGGCGCAGCGGACCGCGGGCAGGCCACGGTCCTGGTTCGGAAGACTTGCAAGCTGGCTGAGGGGCCTGGGGTCCGGGGAACGGCGTTGACCCGTCGCCTTCACGCCCAAGCATCGGGCCGTCGCATGCTGAACTCACCCCGCATCTGGATGGACCGCGAAATCGAGGCGTTCGGGAAGTCGCTGCCGGAAGGCTCCCTGGTCCTCGACGCCGGCGCGGGCAAGCAGGCTTACCGGGGCAAGTTCGCGCACTGCAGGTATGAGGCGGCCGATTTCGAAAAGGTCGACAAGCCCTACGCCAAAAGCACCTACGTCTGTGATCTCAAGGCCATCCCGGTCGAGGACGGACGCTTCGACGCCATCCTCTTCACGCAGGTGATGGAGCACCTGCCTGACCCTCAGGCGGTGGCCAGGGAATTCCACCGGGTGCTCAAGCCGGGAGGACGCATCCTCTACACGGGTCCGTTCTGGTATGAGGAGCACGAACAGCCTTACGACTTCTACCGCTACACGCAGTTCGGCGTGCGGCAGGTGTTCGGACAGGCGGGACTGGAGGTCGTCGACCTGCGTTGGATGGACGGCTACCTCGCCTCCGTGGCTCACCAGCTCAAGCGCATGCGCAGCGCCCTGCCGCTCAATCCGCTCGCCTACGGCGGGCCGCTGCGGGGCCCGACGGTCTACCCGTTCTTCATGATGCTGAAGCTCCTCGCCCCGCTGCTGGCGCCCATGGCCGCCTGGGCCGACGCCGGAGCGCGGCACACCGCCTCGGGCTTCCCGATGAACTACCTCGCGGTGATCAGGAAGCCTTCCTGATCACTTGCAGCAGCCGGAGCGGGGGGCGGCCACGTCGGCGAGGCGGGCGCGCAGGTCGCGTCGCTCGGCGTCGTCGGTGGCGCCCGCCAGGAGAGCCTCAAGGTGACGGACGGAACGGGCGCGGGCGTCGGCATGGCGTGCGGCGGCGAGACGCGAGGCGCCCAGCTTCCAGAGGGCCAGGACGAGGAGCAGCTGCACGACGAAGGCGGTCAGGTATCCCGTGATCTTCTGAGTCGCGCCGACGTCATTGGTCGCGTTCTGGACGAAGGCCAGGCCCGACTTGGTCAGAGCGACGGCGAAGAGGAAGGCCACGACCAGGAGCAGCGCTCCGGTCCAGCGGGAGCAGCGGGCGGCGCGGCGGAAGGGGGCGGCGAGTTCGGAAGTCTCCTTGGAGCAGCTCATGCGGCGGAACATGGCGGGAGAGGACGCCCTGGGCAAGCCCCGCCCTTGACCTGCCGCCCCGCCGCAGGTGTAGTCCGGCGTGGCCACGAAGCTCCTGCTCCTCGACTGCGACTCGACGCTCTCGTCCATCGAGGGCGTCGACGAACTGGGCCGCCTGCGCGGTCCGGCGACCTTCAAGGCCGTGGAGGACATGACCAACGCGGCGATGAACGGAGGCACGCCCATGGAGGCCGTCTTCGCCAGACGCCTCGAAATCATCCGGCCCACCCTGTCCGAACTGGAGTCCATCGGCGCGCAATACGTCGCGACGGTGGAGCCGACCGCCAAGGCGGCCCTGGACCGCCTGCGCGACGCCGGCTGGAAGATCGCGATCGTCAGCGGAGGCTTCACCCAGGCCATCCTGCCCCTGGCCCGGCATCTCGGCATCGAACGCGTCGAGGCGGTCACGCTGCGGTTCCATGCCGACGGCTCGTATGCCGGCTTCGACGAATCCTGCCCGACCTGCCGGACCAAGGGGAAGAACGCCGTGGCCCGTAAACTGAAGGAGGAGTTCCAGCCGACCAGGACGGTGATCGTCGGCGACGGCGCCAGCGACCTCGAGGTCAGGGAAGACGTCGACCTCATGGTCGGCTTCGGCCGCTACGCGAAGCGGCCCAAGGTGGTGGCCGGTGCCGACGCCTTCATCACCTCGCTCGACCAGCTGCCCGGGGTCCTGGGCTGAGAGGCAGGCAAGTGGACAAAGGTGCAAAGGTGCAAATCGGCGCCTTGGGCTCCCGTGCAAAGGTGCAAAGGTGAGATACGACCGTTTCGGGTGTCAGGTGGATCGGGTTGGATTGAGCGACCTCGCTCAACCGCGGCCGACCAAGGGTGGTCAGCCCTACCTCAAGACAAGGGCATGAACTCAAAAGGCGACCGGAAACCGGATGATCGGCTGGCGGCATTCCGCACCCTGTCCTCTGTCATCGATTCGCTCATCCGTTCAGCCCTTCTTTCCGCCCCACCCCTGGCTCTTCCGCCACTTTTGCACCTTTGCACTTTTGCACCTTTGCACTCAATCTTTCCCGATGCGCCCCCTCCTGCCCCTCATCGTCGCCGCCTGCGTTGCCTTCGTCCAGGCGGCCGAATCCGCGGCCCCGGCCGCAGCCCAAGGACCCCTCCGCGTCTTCATGCGTTCCGGGCCGAAGTCCCACGGACCCGGCTGCCACGACCATCCGGCCTTCCTGCGTGACTGGACCGTGCTGCTGAAGGAGCGCGGCGCGCGCGTGACCGGGGGCGACGTCTTCCCGACCGCCGCGGATCTCGCCGACGTCGAAGTCATGGTCATCCACCGGCAGGTGGGCGGCAACTTCAAGCCCGAGGAGCAGAAGGTCATCGACGACTACGCCCGACGCGGCGGAGGCTTCGTCGTCATCCACGCGGGCGCCGTCGCCGGCGGCGACGCCTCCGCGGACCACTACCGCGACATGATCGGCGGCTCCTGGCGCCAGAAGGTCACCAAGTGGCGCGAAGGCCCGATGCAGCTGACCTTCGTCGACCGCGGGCACCGCATCACCGCGGACGTGGCCGACTTCGGCATGGACGACGAGATCTACTACGACATGGACCTGCGCGCAGACATCCACGTGCTGGCCACCGCCCCCACGCCGAAGAAGAAGGACGACGGCTTCGAGGCGCAGCCCCGGATCTGGACATACGAGAAGCCCGGCGCCCAGCGCGCCTTCGTCTTCATCCCCGGCCACCGCTACGCGAACTTCGCCCGTGCCGACGTCCAGCGGCTCCTCCTGCGCGGCATCGCGTGGGCCGGACGACGCGACCCTTCCCTGCTGACCGGCGGGAAGTGATCGCGCTCAGACGCCGAGCAGCTCCTTGAGACGGCGGCGGCGGTAGCTGAAGATGCCCTCGACCTTGGGCTTCACGAACGGATAGGCCACTTCGCCGAGAGGCCAGAGCGGGAGCTTCCAGAGCACCTCGTCGTCCATGCGCGTCCTGCCGCCCTCGTCAGAGAACGTGTGCGTGTGAATCCAGAGGGCGTAGGGCCCGCGCAGCTGTTCGTCGACGAAGCCGTAGGGCGGATCCCAGTGGGCGATGCGCGTGCGCCAGCCGAAGGGGATGCCGTGCAGCTTGAGCCGGTAGTCGATCAGCGTGCCGACGCGCATCTCGATGGGCGTCGGGGTGAGGATGCGGAAGTCGAGCTCCGGCGGCGTGATGGCCTGCAGGTTCTCGGCCCTGGAGAAGAAATCGAAGACCTTCTCGACGGGCAGAGGCAGCAGCGCGGTCTCGAAGAAGCGATGCACGCCCCTGGGCAGGGACTTGGGTCGCGACAGGTGGTCTCGGCGGTGGTGGCGGATGACTTCGCTGTAGTCGCTCACGTTCGGGACGCCGCAGACTGGACCCGGCCGAGGTGACTGTCAAGGGACCGGACCGAAATCGGCTTGCCGCCCACGCCCGCGCGATTTCCCTAGGAGGCCGGCCCCATGTCATCCCCCCGTTCCCGCAACCGCACCCAAGGCGCCTTCGGCAACCGCCGGCCGCGCCCGCTTGGATACATCCCCGAGTCACCCCGGGAGATGCCCGTCGTCTCGGAGGAAAAACAGCGGACCATGGCCGAGAATCTCGTCAGTTTCTGCAGCGAACTGCTGGAGAACGCCCAGATGGAAATCAACAAGGCCAGGGCCAACAACCTGCCGAATTCCGAACTGAGACAGCTGCAGCACACCCTCACCAAGGGGGCGATGAACATCGGCATCAGCGTCTGGAACGCCTCCATCATGGGCGACAAGGCGATCATGAACGCCAGAAAAGTCATCGGAGCCCTGCCCCAGGCCCAGGGCGTCGACGAGCTGATCGACGAACTGCTGGACAAGAAGGCCCGCCTCTTCCCCGACGAGAAGTACCTGATCACCAACTTCCTCATGCCTTTCAGCGAGCGAAACGGCGGGTCGTTCACCATCAGCGCCGTCAACGTCAACCCCGAGGGCGTGCAGAAGGCGGACCTGTCGGACCTGGTGAAGGTGGGCGGCTGAGCGGCTTTCCATTTGCACCCCGCCGCGGAAAGGCAGGAATGGACGCATGGCATCCATCGCCCTCCGTGACGCTGAAGTGATCGACGAGGGCCGCCGTTTCCGGGCGGACATCCTCATCCGCGACGGCCGCATCGAACGGGTCGGGGACCTGGCCGGCGCGAAAGCCGAGCGGGAACTCGACCTGAAGGGTAAGCTGGTGGTGCCCGGCCTGATCGACGACCAGGTGCACTTCCGCGAGCCCGGTCTCACGCACAAGGCCGAGATCGCGACCGAGTCGAGGGCCGCGCTCGCCGGAGGCGTGACCTCCTACATGGAGATGCCCAACACCAACCCCCCGGCGACCACGCTCGAGGAGCTCGAGAAGAAGTACGCCCGGGCGGCGGCCTGCTCCCCGGCCAACTACTCCTTCTTCCTCGGCGGCACCAACACCAACGCCGAGACGCTCAAGGCCATGGACCCGCGCAAAGTCTGCGGCGTGAAGGTGTTCATGGGCTCCTCGACCGGCGACATGCTGGTCGACCGCACGGAGGCCCTCGAGTCGATCTTCCGGCACTCCCCCGCCCTCATCGCCACGCACTGCGAGGACACCCCGACGATCAAGCGGGCCGAGGCCGAGGCGCGCGCCCGCTGGGGCGAGGACGTGCCCGCCGCCGAGCACGCCCGCATCCGCTCCGTCGAGGCCTGCTACGCCTCCTCCTCCCTGGCCGTCTCCCTCGCGCGCAGGCACGACGCCCGCCTGCACGTGCTGCACATCACCACCGCGAAGGAGCTCTCGCTCTTCTCCGCGGAGCCGCTTGGCGCCAAGAAACGCATCACCTCGGAGGCCTGCGTGCACCATCTCTGGTATTCGGAAGAGGACTACGCCCGGCTCGGGCACCGCATCAAGTGCAACCCCTCCGTCAAGACGCGGGCCGACCGCGACGCGGTCCGGGCCGCCGTGGCGTCCGGGGTGATCGACGTGCTCGCCACGGACCACGCCCCGCACACCAGGGAGGAGAAGGCCCAGGGATACTTCAAGGCTCCTTCGGGCCTGCCCCTCATCCAGCACCCCCTGCTCATGCTCATCGACATGGCGGCCCAGGGCGCCTTCAGCCTCGAGACCGCGATCGCCCGGGCCTGCCACGCTCCCGCCCGACTCTTCGGCGTGCAGGGCCGCGGCTTCATCCGCGAGGGACACTGGGCCGACCTCGTCGTGGTCGACCTCAGGAAGCCGACGAAGGTCAGCGCGGACAATCTCCTCTACAAATGCGGATGGTCGCCCCTTGAAGGCCACGTCTTCAGCGCCTCGATCGAGCGGACCTTCGTCAACGGCGTGTGCGTCTACGAGGACGGCAAGGTGCGCCCGGACGCCCCGGCGGGCATGCGGCTGACCTTCGACGGGAACGCTCGCTGAGGGAAGCCGCGCAGGACCAGGGATCAGTCCGCCGGAATCTCGTCCTTGGCGCCCGCCTCGTAGCGTTCGCACCAGGCGCGTGACCACGAGGCGTAGTCGCCCGCCCGGATGTGGGCGTGCGCCTGGGCCATGAGGTCCTGCAGGAAGTGTATGTTGTGCAAAGCCAGCAGCGTGCCGCCCAGGCTCTCGCCCGCGTGATGGAGATGACGCAGGTAGGACCGCGAGAAATGGCGGCAGGCGTAGTTGTCCAGCCCTTCGACGAGCGGCCGATGGTCGTCCTTGTAACGCAGGTGCTTGAGATTGACCGGACCGTCGGGCGTGAAAGCGCCGCCGTGACGGCCGATGCGCGTGGGCATCGTGCAGTCGAACATGTCCGCCCCGAGACCGACCATCTTCAGCAGCTGGGCGGGCGTGCCCACGCCCATGACGTAGCGGGGCTTGTGGGCGGGCAGCAGGGGCGCGACGAGGCCGACCTGATGGAGCATGTGCTCCTCCGGCTCGCCCACGCTGACGCCACCGATGGCGTGTCCCGGGAAGTCCAGCCCGCCCAGCTCCTCGGCGCAGCGGATGCGGAGGTCGTCATAGACCGAGCCCTGGTTGATGCAGAAGAGGTGGCGGCCGGAGGCGAGGAAGCCCCGTTCCTTGGCGAGGGCGAGCATCTCCTTGGCCCACCGGACCGACCGCGTGACGGCCACCTCGCAGGCCGCGCGTTCGCAGGGATAGGGCGGGCACTCGTCGAGCACCATGGCGATGTCCGAGCCCAGCTTGTCCTGGATGTCGAAGCAGTCCTTCACGTCGAGGAACAGCCGGTTCCCGTCGAGGTGGGAGCTGAAGTGGATGCCGTCGTCCGTGATCTGACGGAGCTTGGCCAGGGAGAACACCTGGAACCCGCCGCTGTCCGTCAGGATCGGCCGGCTCCAGTTCATGAACTTGTGCAGTCCGCCGGCGGCGGCGACCACGTCGCGGCCCGGCCGGAGGTTCAGGTGGTAGGTGTTGCTGAGCAGGATCTGGGCGCCCGTCTCCTCCACCTGGGCCGGCGTGAGCCCCTTGACCGTGGCCTGGGTGCCGACGGGCATGAAGACCGGCGTACGGACTTCCCCGTGGGGGGTCTGGAGGACGCCGAGACGGGCCGCCGAGCGCGCGTCAGTCTGCAGGAGCTTGAACACCCCGAAAACCTAGGGCTCGGCCGGGCACGCTGGCAAGGGGAAGGCGCCACGCCGGCGGAGCTTGCGCAAGCGGACGCCGGCGTGCCACGTCCCCCTCCCCGGACTACAGCGAGAAGCTCTCCCCGCAGGAGCAGCTGGCCTTGGCGTTCGGATTGGAGAACTTGAATCCCCCGCCGATCATCTTGTCCGAAAAATCCAGCACCGTTCCGCGCAGGTAGAGGGCCGACTTCGGGTCGACCAGCACCTCCACCCCCGCGGTGCGGACCAGGATGTCCCCGGCCTTGGGGGCTTCGGCGAAACGGAGACGGTAGGAAAGGCCGTTGCAGCCTCCGCCGGAGATGGCCACGCGCAGGAACGGGACGCCGCCCTCCCGCTCACGGAGCGCCATGACCTTCGCTCCGGCGGGCGCGGTCAGGCGGACGAGCCGTTCATCGGCCTGCCGCGGGGCGGTGGTGACGTCGCCATCCATGATCCGGAAGGGAACGTTCCGGCCCGCGGATGGCAAGCGTGCGCCCAAATCAGGCTTGCCCGGAACGGACCGCCCCGCCATCTAGGAACCTCCCGGGTGACGGTCGCGTAGCTCAGTTGGTTAGAGCGCTGCATTCACATTGCAGAAGTCACAGGTTCAAGTCCTGTCGCGACCACCACCCGGGAAGCGCCGCCCGAAGTTACAGTTTTATTAGATTATTATACTTTAATCTGACGTCGTTCTGGGCTTCCTAAAGGACGTCCGTTTCTACAAAAATGCTTCTGGTCACCCCCTCCGAAGAAGCATGTCAGAGAGCCCCGCATCCCGGTCCAATGAGACCGTCGCCCAGCTGCTGATCCGCATCCGTGAAGTCCATGAGAAGCGCGGCAACTGCACCATGGCCCTGAGGGCGGACGTCTGGATGCGCCTGGGCGGGGAGGACCTCGACATCAGTCCCGCCAACTTCCACCGCGCGGTGGCCCGCTGGCTGGTGAACGCCGGCCTGGTCTCCAAACGGGACGCGGACGACGTGGCCGCGGCCCTCTACTGCCTGGGCGTGACCAACTCCAACAACCTCTTCCAGAAGGTCCATCAGGGCAAGACCGAGCCCCATGGCATCGGACGCAACGGCCGGCTGAACGGCCGCGGCCGCCGGCGCCTGCAGGGCTGAGGCCCGCTTGGCGGCCCGCCGTTGACTTCGCCCCGGCCGTCCGGGATGATGGATGGATGAGCCGCCATCAGGAGAGGCGCGAAAAGGACAAGGAACGCGCCCGTTCCTTCATCGAGCGCCGTCTGGACGACATCCGGCGCCGGCTGGGGCTGAAATCGCACGACGCCCCGCTGCCCGGCGAGGCCGCCTACGATGACACCGAGATCGGCCGGGCCCCGGGGCAGCTGCCCGCCGCCTCGCCCTTCGAGTCCACCGCCCCCACCCGCTTCCGGGTGCACTGCTACGACGAGAACTCCTGCAAGATGGAGGAGTTCTCGGACCTGGACGCCATCGGACGCTACGCCGGACGGCCCGGCATGGTCTGGATCCAGGTCCTCGGCATCACCGACCCCCAGGTGGTGCACGTCGTGGGCGCCTTCTTCGACATCCCGATGCTCGCCCAGGAGGACGTGCTGACGAGCACCTCCCGCCCGAAGTTCGAGGAGCATGGCGACAAGATCCTGGCCGTGGCCCGCTCCGTCCGCATCGGCGTCGAGGAGGACACGCCCCGCGGACAGCAGATCTCGGTCATCGCGGCCCAGAACTGGGTCATCTCGTTCCATGAGAACGACGAGAAGGTCTTCGACGCGGTCGAACGGCGCATCGCCGAGAACAAGGGCAACATCCGCAAATGGCATGCGGGCTACCTCTTCTACTCCCTGCTGGACACCCTGGTCGACCGGCTGCTCTACCAGACCGAGGAGATCGAGGACGCCATCACCGAACTGGAGGACTCCATCCTGAAGGGCACCGACGACTGGGACCTCAACGAGGTCTACCGGCTCAAGCGCGTGGTGGTGCGGCTCAGCCGCCTCGCCCAGCCGCTGAAGGACATGGTCAGCGTGCTCGAGCACTACGAGCACCCCCTCCTGCCCTCGTCCCTCGACATCTACCTGCGCGACCTCTACGACCACTCGATCCGCGCCGCGGACCGCATCGAGCACGCCCGCATGGTCCTCCAGGACCTCCAGGAATACCACCATACGCAGCAGGAGCGGAAGACGAGCGAGGTGGTCCGGGTGCTCACGGTGATGAGCTCGGTCTTCATCCCGCTGACGTTCCTCGTGGGCGTCTGGGGCATGAACTTCGAGTTCATGCCGGAGATCCACACGGAATGGGGCAGGAAGTACGGCTACCTGCTCGCCTGGGGCACCATCGGCCTGACGGCCCTGGGCATCACGCTCTGGATGAAGCGCAAGCGCTGGTGGTGAGGGCCTCGCCGGCCCGGCCTCACGCGCAGTCCTGGGCGTCGACGTCCAGGACGTCGGCGACGTCGGCGTCGCGCAGGAACTTGGCGCGGAGCGGCAGCAGCGCGGCCAGCAGGGGCTTCACCGCGGGCACGAGGTACCACACGTGGAAGCGGTGCTGATCCTGCACCTTCTCGAAAGGACACGGGGCCGGGCCGCGGATCTCGGCAAGGCCCGGATGCAGCCGCTCGAACTCCTTGACCCACGCCTCGGCCACGAAGGCGACCTTCTCGGCGTTGCGACCCCGGAAGAGGTGCCGCACGAGATGCCGCTCGGGCGGGTAGCCGAACTCGACGCGGCGCTCCATTTCGGCCGAGACGAAGCCGGCGTAATCCAGACGCTTGGCGAACTGCACGGGGTCGGAGGCGGGCTGGAAGGTCTGCACGACCACGACCCCCTCGAGGTCGCCCCGTCCCGCCCGGCCCGCCACCTGCGTCAGGAGCTGGAAAGTGCGCTCCGGGGCGCGGAAGTCGGGCATCTGCAGCGAAAGGTCGGCGTCCAGTATGCCGACCAACGTCACGCGCGGGAAGTCGAGGCCCTTGGCGATCATCTGGGTGCCGAGCAGGACGTCGTAGCGGCCGGCCCGGAAGTCGGAGAGCACCTTGCGGAAGAGGTCCTTGCGGCCCATGGTGTCGGCGTCGAGGCGGGCGACCTTCATCCGCGGGAAGAGCTGGGCGAGGGCCTCCTCCGCACGTTGCGTGCCGTAGCCCTTCCAGCGCACCTTGGGTGAGCGGCAGGCGGGGCAGGCGACCGGAGCCGGCTCCCGGTGGTCGCAGAGATGGCAGCGCGCCGTGTCGTCGGTGCGATGCAGGGTGAGGGAGACGCTGCAGCGGGGGCACTGCACGGCCGCCCCGCAGTCCGGACAGACCAGCGACCGGGAGTGCCCGCGGCGATTGAGGAAGAGGATGGACTGCTCCCGGCGCTGCATGCGTTCGCGCAGGCCGTCGACCAGCTCACGGGAGAGGATGTGCTGGCCCTTGGAGTGCAGGACCTCGCGGCGCATGTCCACGATGCGGAACGCAGGCATCGGGCGGTCGTCGACCCGCGCGGGCATGACGTCCAGGGCGTAACGGCCCGCCGCGGCGTTGCGCCAGCTCTCCATCGAGGGCGTGGCCGAGCCCAGGACGCAGGCGGCCCCCAGCAACGAAGCCCGCATCACGGCCACGTCGCGCCCGTGGTACATCGGCGTCTCCGACTGCTTGAAGGAGGCCTCGTGCTCCTCGTCGACCACGATGAGCCTCAGGTCCGGCAGCGGCGCGAAGACCGCCGAGCGGGCTCCGACCACCACCCTCGCCTGCCCGAGCGACATCGCCATCCAGGCGTCGAAACGTTCGCCCGCGGAGAGATGGCTGTGCCAGACGACGACCTTGGTCCCGAGGTCGGCGAGACGGGAACGCAGACGCCCGACGGTCTGGGGCGTGAGCGCGACCTCCGGCACCAGGAACACGGCGGAGCCGCCTTCTGAGACGACCTTGCGGATCAGCGAGACGTAGACCTCGGTCTTGCCCGAGCCGGTGACGCCGTGCAGGAGATGGGCCCGGAAGGCGCGGGAATCGAGCGTCGCGGACACCGAGGCGACCGCGGCGGCCTGCTGGGGATTGAGGGCGTGGCCGGCGGCAGGGACGCCCTCCGCCTCGGCGAAGGGGTCGTCATACGCGACGCGGAGCAGCACGCTGGAATCCTCATGGACGACGCCCGAGCGGATGAGCGCGTCCACCGCCTGCTGCGACAGTCCGAGTCCGTTGACCGCCTTGGCCCGGTCGGCCGGCCCTTTCTGGGCGGAGAGGAAATCGATGAGCTGGGCCTGGCGCGGCGCGCGGCGTCGCAACTTGTCCAGCGCCTCGGCTTCCGGAGGACGCGCGAGCGTGAGCATGCGGCGCAGGACCGGGCGGACGCCCTTGCGGACGGCCGCGGGCAGGAGCGTCTCGAGCACCGAATTGAGCCCGCATCCGTAGTACCCCGCCATCCACTCGGCGAGCCGGCAGCAGTCAGGGGTCATCACCGGCTGCTCGTGCTCGAGGAGCATCACGCTGCGGAGCTTCGCGTCCGGCGGAGGCTCCGCCGGACACTTCCAGACGACGCCCAGGCTGGTGCGCCCGCCCAGGGGGACGCGCACGAGATGTCCCGGACGCAGCTGGCCCTTCAGCGCCGCCGGCACCGAATACGAGTAGGCCCTCGCGCCACCGTCGAAGGGGACGACCTCGGCCACGCCGGGCTCGATCTCTCCGAAAAGGTCTGGCACGCGGGGACAGTCGCCCAATGGTCCGGGCTTTTCAAGCGGCGGCTGGGGTCAGCCCCCGTCGCCGTTGGAATGCGCCGCGATGCGGGCGCACATCAGAGCCCAGAAGCAGCCGATGCAGTTCGCCACGACCAGCTGCAGGGAGGTCGGGAGGGAATAGAAGATGAAGGTTCCCGGCAGCCACACGCAGTAGTTGGGCAGGAGATTGGGCAGGACGAGCCGGCGGTACCAGCCCGGTCCCATCGAAGCCCGCAGGCGGGACAGATCCCAGCCGTAGTCCTTCCAGAGGTGGGAGATGGCCTGCAGGGGCGCGCCGATGAACACGGTGAAGCCGAGCATGTCGACCGCGACCTTGAGGCTGACCGCGCGGAGGCTGGGCTCCTCGCCGAACCAGCGCGCCTGCAGGGAGTAGAAGCCGCTGATGAGCACGCCCATGAGCGCCCACCAGACGAGGCAATGCACGAGGTCGGGCAGCGGATGCCTCGGGCGCAGACGGGGGAAGGCCATGCGGAAGCACCAGGGCACGAGCCCGGCGGAAAGGGACGACCAGACGGCGGCGAAGACGAGCGGTGATTCCACGTTGAGCGCGCCGATGCGGTCCAAGGCCCGACGAACCTCGTCGACGCGGTAGTAGCTGACGGTCAGGGCGGTCGCGAAGCCCAGGATGATGAGCAGCGGGAAGAAGTTGTCCCGCACGGCCCGGAGCCCGGCGGTCCAGGGAGGAGGAAGCGCCTCCTGGCTCATCCGAGGATGCGGCGCAGGAGCTGGTCGACCAGCCCCGGGTTGGCCTTGCCCTGGGTGCGCTTCATGATCGGGCCCTTGAGCGCGTTGATGGCCTTCTCATTGCCGGCGCGGTATTCGGCGATGGACTTGGCGACGGACGGATCGGCCACCACCTCACGGATGATCTTCTCCAGCTCGCCGGTGTCGCTGTTCTGGCGGAGGCCCTTGGCGTCGACGATGGCGGCCGCCTCCTGTCCGGTGCTGAACATCTCGGCGAACACCTCCTTGGCCTGCTGCTTCGAGATGACCCCCTCGTCGGTGAGCTTCACGAGGCCGGCCAGGGAGGCGGGCCGGATCGGGCAGGCCGCAAGGGGGATGGGCGGCACGGCTGCGGAAAGGTCGCGGAGGAGGTCGTTGGCGACGAGGTTGGCGATGCCCGACGGGTTGGCCGGGTGGGCGGCGACGGCGGCCTCGAACCACTCGGCCAGCGCGCGGTCGTTCACGAGGACCGAAGCGGCGGTATAAGGCAGGCCGAGCTTCTCGACGTAGCGGCGCTGGCGGTCGTAGAGGTTCTCGGGGACCTGCTTGGCGAGGCGTGCGACGGTCTCGCGGGAGATCCTCAGGGCCGGGATGTCCGGATCCGGGAAGTAACGGTAGTCGTGGGCGTCCTCCTTGTCGCGAAGGACGTAGCCCCGGGCGAGCTCAGCGTTCCAGCCGCGCGTCTCCTGGGTGACGGAGCGGCCGGCCTCGAGTTCACGGATCTGGCGGGCGGCCTCGTAAATGACGGTGTCGCGGACGCTGGAGATCGAGTTGAGGTTCTTGGTCTCGGTACGGGTGCCGAGCCTGGCGTCGCCGCGGCGGCGCACGGAGACGTTGCAGTCGCAGCGCAGCTGTCCCTTCTCCATGTCGCAGTCGGCCACGCCGGCCTGGGTGAGCATCGCGACCAACGAACGGAGGAAGGCCTCGGCCTCCGCGGCGGAGCGCAGGTCGGGCTCGGTGACGATCTCAAGGAGCGGCACGCCCGCGCGGTTGTAGTCGACGAGGGACCCGCCGCCCGCATGGCTGAGCTTGCCCACGTCCTCCTCGAGGTGCGCATGATGGATGCGGACGGACTTGTGCTCCCCCATCACGTTGCGCGAGGGACCCGGCAGCTCGATTTCGACGCGCCCGCCGACGACGACCGGGAAGTCCTTCTGGGTGAGCTGGTAGTTCTTGGGATTGTCCGGGTAGAAGTAGTTCTTCCGATCCCAGGCGCAGCGCTCAGGAATCTCCGCGCCCACGACGAGGCCGAAAAGGACGGCCCTCTCGACCGCCTCGCGGTTGACCACCGGCAGCGTGCCGGGAAGGCCGAGCACGACCGGGTCGACCTGCTCGTTGGGCTCCTGACCGAACCCCCAGGGGGAGGACGCGAAGACCTTGGCGCGGGTGCGCAGCTGGACGTGGACCTCGAGGCCGATGACGACTTCCCAATCCGAAGGCGCTTGGCTCATAGCGGGGCTTGCTGGTGGGCGTAGCCATGGGCGTCCTCGAACAGACGGCCCGCGGCCAGCAGCTTCGACTCGGAGAGCGGCGCTCCGACGAGATGGAATCCGACCGGGAGACGGCCGGACTTGCCGCAGGGCACCGAGATCGCCGGAAGACCGGCGAGATTGGCAGGGATCGTGAAGACGTCCTCGAGGTAGAGCTGCAGGGGATCCGCAGCCTTCTCTCCGACCTTGAAGGCGGGCGTCGGGACGGTCGGGGTGAGCAGCACGTCGACGCCCGAGAGGGCGGCGAGGTATTCGGCGCGGATCTTCGCGCGGGCGCGGAGGGCGCGGACGTAATAGGCGTCGGCGTAGCCGGCGCTGAGCACGAAGGTGCCGAGGAGGATGCGGCGCTTCACCTCCGGGCCGAAGCCCTCGGAGCGACTGGCCGTCATCATCTCGACCGGCGTCCCGGAGACGGCGGAGCGATGTCCGTAGCGGACGCCGTCATACCTTCCGAGATTCGAGGAGGCCTCGGCGGTCGCGACGACGTAGTAGGTCGGGACGGCGAGGTCGGCGGAGGGCAGCTCGACCTCGGAGACCGCGCAGCCCTGCGAGCGGTAGAATTCGACGGCGGCGTTGACGGCGGCGGCCACCTCGGGGGCGACGCCCTTGCCGAGGAAGCCCTTCGGGACGCCGATGCGCAGCCTGCGCGCGTCACCGGCGGGCGTGAGCGCGCGGTCGGAGGGGCCGAAGCAGGTCATGTCGCGGGCGTCGGCCGAAGCCAGCGCGTCGAGCAGCAGCGCGCAGTCCTCGACGCTGCGCGCCATGGGACCGATCTGGTCGAGCGAGGAGGCGAACGCCACGAGGCCGAAGCGCGAGATGAGCCCGTAGGTGGGCTTGAGCCCGACCACGCCGCAGTGCGAGGCGGGCTGGCGGATCGAGCCGCCGGTGTCGGAGCCGAGCGCCAGCGGCACGAGGCCGGCGGCCAGCGCGGCGGCGCTGCCGCCGGACGATCCGCCCGGGATGCGTTCGAGGTCCCAGGGATTGAAGGCCTTGCGGAAGGCGGAGTTCTCGGTGGAGGAGCCCATCGCGAACTCGTCCATGTTCAGACGTCCGTAGAGGATGGCGCCCGCGGCGCGGAGCCTCTCGGCGACGTGCGAGTCATAGGGCGAGACCAACGGCGCGAGCATCTTGCTCGAGCACGTGAGCGGCTGTCCCTTGACCGCGACGTTGTCCTTGATCCCGACGGGGATGCCTTCGAGCGGCCCCCTGCCCTGCCCAGCCTTGCGACGGACGTCGGAGGCGTCGGCCTGCGCGAGCACGTCGGCCACGTCGAGGTGCGTGAAGGCTCCGACCTTGTCGTTGATCGTCCGGTGGCGGGCGATCAGGGCCTCGCACAGCGCGCGCGAAGTGAGCGCGCCGGACGCGAGACGACGTCCGAGTTCGGCGGCGGAAAGCCCATGGAGCGCGTCGGCCATGGCTTATGACTCGTCGTCCACCACGCGCGGGACGGAGATCTGGCCGTCGCGCGAAGCGGGCGCGATCCGCGTGACGGCTTCGGCGCCGAGGACCGGACCGGGCTCATCGGAACGCAGGGCGGATTCGTCGACGACGCGAGCGCCGTCCGCCGTCGCGGGCAGGTCGGCCTGCGCCAGCGCCTGGAAGTGACCGAGAATCTGTCCCAATTGGGAGGCGTAGAGCGCCTTCTCCTCGGCCGAGAGACTCAGACGGGCGAGCTTGGCGAGGTGGTCGATGTCGAAACCTTCGGCCATGCTCAGCGCTGCACCGTCCAGCCGGCCCCCTTCTCCAGCGCCGTCATGACAGCCTCGAGCGCCTTGGCGGCCTCCTCGTCGGTGAGCGTGCGTGACGCGTGGCGCCAGCGCATCTCGAAGGCGAGCGCGCGGGAGCCCGCGGCCAGCTTGCCGCCGCTGAAGACGTCGAAGCAGGTGACGGCCTCGAGGGCGAACTCCTTGCCGGCGGCCTTGGCCGCGGCCTGACGGACGCGCGACTCGACCTCGGCGGCGGGCACCGCCTCGGGCACGACCACGGAGACGTCACGGGTGACGGGCGGGAAGGAGGAGAAGGTCTCGAAGCGCGGCGTCTTGCGTCCTTCGGCGAGCGCGGAGCGTGGGATGAGCGCCTCGCCGGCGACGACCGGCCCGCGCAGCCCTAGCGAACGCGTCCAGCGGAGGTCGAGCACGCCCGCGGCTCCGTCGAGGGACCGGGCGCGGTCAAGCAGCGCGGAGGCGTGGCCCGCCTGCCAGAGTCCGCCGGCGGCGGCCCCGAAGGAAAGCCGGACCTGGCCGGCGCCGGCGAGCGCGGCGACGTCCAGCACCAGGCGCTTCATGCGCTGCGCGTCCCA
>JACCDW010212390.1_pt1 | contig 17836 bp, 22 predicted proteins | sample 7449781 | NCBI WGS metagenome assembly JACCDW01 (sample SAMN15323449, study PRJNA562643) | freshwater metagenome | isolation source: river surface water | place: USA:Blue River Watershed | collected 2017-08-18
CAATGAGAGAGGATAATGTTGTAAGATTAACCGGTAGTACCGTTTTCCTACGTGAAGGCGAGGACGTTAATCGAGCTCTTAAAAAATTCAAAAACAAAGTCGAAGACAGCGGTAAGCTCAAGGATCTTCAAAAGAAAGAGTTTTATGAGAAACCTACCACTGCTCGTAAACGCAAGGCCAGCGCAGCCAAAGCACGTTGGGCAAAAAAGCTCAGAGAACAAGAACTACCAAAGAAAATGTATTGACAATATTTTTTAAACCTGTTATAATACAGATATGAAAACTGATATTATGATAGATTTAGAAACGTTGGCTACATCTCCAGATGCAGCTATCCTTACAATTGGCGCAGTTAAGTTTGATCCGTTTGGCGATGACATTGTTCATCCAGATAGTGAAAAATTTTACGTTAAAGTTGATTTGGATAGTTGCGATAAGATTGGCCTAGTCACGCATGAAGACACTATTAAATGGTGGTCACAGCAGAGCAAAGAAGCACAAGATGAAGCTTTTAGCACTGACAACAGAATTGACATAGTTGATGCTATGAATCAGCTATACAAATTTTGTTGGGGTGCTAAGAGAGTATGGAGTCACGGTGCTGGATTTGACATTATTATCTGTGAACACATTTATAGAAAAATTCAAAAGGCCTGTCCTTGGAATTTCTGGCAAGTTCGAGACACCCGTACATTGTTTGACATTGGTATTGATCCCAAACGTCCGCCGGTGCTCAAGCATCATGCGTTAGAAGACGCTTGGAATCAGGCAGTGGGTGTACAAAATGTATTCAAAAGACTAAGAACAGCCAGTAGTATGGATGGTGAACTTTTTAGACCCTTAGCAAGTACAAAATGAGAATTGAAGACGAAATCAAATTAGATTTTAAAGATGTGCTGATTCGTCCCAAGCGCAGTACACTTTCTAGTCGTAAAGAAGTAGATCTACAAAGAACTTATAAATTTAAGCACAGTGGATTTGAATGGACAGGTATTCCTATTATGGCTAGTAATATGGATGGTGTTGGTACACTAGACATGGCACAGTCTTTGTGGGATCATCGTATGTTTACCTGTCTAGTCAAAAGCTACAGCGAAGATGATTTATCTGACCTAGCAACAAAGATTGGCGGTAACTATTTTGCTGTGAGCACTGGCACTAATGACAGTGAATTTCTTAAACTGCGCCGTATTATCAATGCCTATCCAGAAATTCATTTTATCTGTATTGATGTAGCTAACGGTTATCAAGAACGTTTCGGCGACTACGTTCAAAAAGTAAGAGAAACATTCCCCCATTGTACAATCATTGCGGGCAATGTGGTCACCGCAGATATGACACAGGAGTTAATTTTACGTGGCGCAGATATTGTTAAAGTTGGAATTGGCCCTGGTAGCGTTTGCACGACTCGTATTCAAACTGGCGTTGGCTATCCTCAGCTTAGTGCTATTATTGAGTGCGCTGATGCTGCTCATGGCCTTGGTGGGCATATTATTGCCGATGGAGGTTGTACCTGTCCCGGAGATGTTGCCAAGGCTTTCGGCGCAGGCGCAGACTTTGTCATGCTTGGTGGTATGCTAGCTGGTCACGATGAAGGTGGCGGCACTGTAGAAGATGGTAAAATTACATTCTACGGAATGAGCTCAGATACAGCTATGAATAAGCATCATGGTGGTGTTGCCGATTATCGTAGCTCTGAAGGCCGCACAGTTTCTGTGCCCTATAGAGGGGCTGTAAAGGATACTGTTTTAGATCTGTTAGGAGGCTTACGTTCGGCTTGTACGTATGTAGGCGCACCAACGCTAAAACAACTCTCAAAATGTACAACATTTATTCGTGTCAATAGACAGATAAATGATGTTTTTTTGAGATAAATAAATTTGTAGGACGCCGTTAGGGTTCTACAAATAGGGCATGGTGCCCACAATGATTCTTGCTTAATAAGGAGAAACAAAATGAATCAACTCGCACGTTTTGACACAAACGCTCTTGCTCAACTAAACAGAGCACTTATTGGTTTCGATCGTATTTTTAACGATTTTGAAAACCGTCATGTAAACTCCACAACTAATTACCCTCCGTACAATGTACTGAAACACGATGAAGATCACTTTGAGATTGAAGTCGCTGTAGCAGGTTTTGATCGCGAGGATATTACTGTTGAAGTTGACCAAAATCAACTGGTAATCAAAGGTAAACGTACATCAGAAGACGATGTTAGCAAGTATGTCCACCGCGGCCTTGCTACTCGTGATTTTGAGCGTGTGTTTACTTTGGTAGATCACATGGAGGTGGGTGAAGCAGAATTGACAAACGGTATTTTAAGTGTTAAAATTACTCGTGTCATTCCAGAAGCACTAAAGCCTCGTTTGATCACAATTAAGTAAATAATTATGGGGGAGGCAACTCCCCCTTTTTCGGAGTATATTATGACTACTGAAGTTCAGATTGACGAAAAAATTAAACAGAAGATTCAAGAACCAAAACGCTGGAAAGTTATTTTTCTAAATGACGACACTACCCCAATGGATTTTGTAGTAGGCGTTTTGACAGAAATCTTTAAGCACACTCAAGAAACAGCTAAAGATATCACACTAGAGATACATAATACTGGTAGTGGCATTGCCGGTATTTACAGCTTCGAAATCGCAGAAATCAAAGCAGTCGAGGCTACTCAATTAGCGAGGGCAAACGGATTTCCACTCCAGATCAAAATGGAAGAAGAATGAGCCTAAAAGAGTTAACTAAAGATTTACACACAGAAGCTGAGAGGACCGTTTTCGCAAAGAAATTAATCAAAGGCGATCTTACAACAGAAGAATACGCAGATTATCTTTGGCAAATGGTCCTCGTTTATAATGGTATAGAAACTGCGGCAAATAGCCAGGGCATGTTATCTAACTTACCTGGCATCGAACGCACAGCGAATATATACCAAGACTGTATAGAACTAGTAGGACCTAATCATCAACTTAGGTGGAACCCTACAACAATAGACTATTACAAATATCTATTAGATCTTAACAACGATCCACAAAGACGACATTTAGTAAAAGCACACTTATATTGTAGACATATGGGTGACTTGTTTGGCGGACAAATGATTAAAGGCAGGGTTCCGGGCAAAGGTCGCTTTTACGAATTTAAAGACCCTGAAGGTTTAAAGACTGCTATTAGAGCAGAGCTAACTGATGACCTAGGCCCGGAAGCTAGAGTAGCATTTGAATGGGCAATTAAAATGATGAAGTCTTTAAGTAATTTTGAAACAGAATTGGCGTAATATATGAGCATTGTTTGGGATACACTAGTTGAAGTACAAAGCTATTTTGAAATGGCTTTTAATGAAAAAGGTTGGTTAATTCACGAACCTGGAATGGAACGTTTTAATCAGCCTGGATGGGTTAATATGGTGTGGGAAAGTGATACCTATCGCAGAGCACATATTGACGTAGTCGATGCTAGAGAAACCAAGGGACTCTGGATGATGCATTGCTGTGTATTCCCTCACACCGATAATCCCGCACCCATTTTTGGTTTCGATGTTGTAGCAGGTAAAAATAAAATTACAGGTTGCTTTCATGATTTTAGCCCAGCTGGTGATCCGAACCATCCCTTAATCGAATGGTTCGGTAATGAAGTTAGTAGATACGAGTGGAATAAAAAACGTGAACTCCCTGATTGGGCCAAACGTATTTTTACAGAGCATATGATTGCCGCTGGCAACGTACAAGATGAACACGAACTTGTACAAATACTAGGCATGGCTCGTAAAACCCTAGATCATTACTTAGAAAATGTAGGCGAAACACGCGGTAAAGCAACGAATACTAAAGATCAGCAGAATTTTTATGCTCAAAATCAGAAAATGAACCCTCATACACCTAAAGTTATGACTAGTTTAGGTTTAAATGAAGAAGATGTGCGTATATTCGTACAGGAATGCTTGTTCCCTGAAATAGCATAAATACTCTACTATGAGATTTACTGAGTTTAAGCCATCAATTCTACTTGAATCTAATGTTTCTAATGTAAGTGATTTAGATACTAAAAAAGCCCTAAGTGATTTAAACGCACTTATAGCTGTTTCAGGACAGATTCCTCCAGAAGCAGCTAGTGTTAAAAATAAAATCACTAGCAATTTACTTGCTTTAAAAGATAAGATTGCTGGCATTGTTAGCAATCTTGTTTCTTCTGGGAAAGCAGAACCTATTTCAGTAGAACCGCCAGAAGCTGAGCCTGCGGCTCCTGTTGTGCCGGCACAGCCTGTAGCAACTCAACCACCAGTAACTCAACCGCAACCTGCGCCAGCAGAACAACCAGTTGATGCTACAGTTCCCGCAGAAGAGCCGATTGATTCTGGAGAAGAAGAAACTGAAGAGCCAGTTAAAGAAGCAATTGGCGGCGATGTTGAGTATGACACTCTTGTTTCAACATGCGAAGAACTTAAAACAGAGATCGCAAATATTGAAAGTTTGCGAATTGAAGAAAAAACAAAAAAACAATTAATTGCTACTATTACAAAACAATTAGATAGTGTGTATGCTATGTTAGGCAAATATGCTAATGTGGTAGATGAGCTTAAAGTCGAGCGTCAAAAGCGTGAAGCGGCTGAAAAATTTGTCAATCAAGTTAATAAACTATTAGTATTGCTAGGAAATAAAGTTCAGGGATATACTGAGATTTCTAAAGAAGAATTTGATGCTTTAAGCAAGCGGGCACAACAAATTCATATTAACGCACAAAATTTTACTACAACGTTTAGGCAGGCTTTATTTTCAATGATTCTTGATATTAGTAATCAGAATCAAGAAATAGATAAACTATCCATTCAGCAATTCTTAGAAGCATGTGTAAGCGGGGAAGTATTAGACATGCTCGCGTTAACAGAAGCAGGTAGAGGAAATGTAAGAGATCATGTAAAACAAGAATATCAGCCTATGATTGATTTGTTTGCTGAACAAAAAGTTTTCTCATGGAGTCCTGGTAAAACTGCTGGTGCAATTGGCCCTGGAGAAATGGCATTAAGTATGATGGGTAGCCCAACAGAAAAAGCCAAAGGCCATGGAGACTTAGATATTGGCGGTACAATGTATGAAATTAAAGCAGGTGCTACATCGGGAGGACGTTTAAATAGTAAAAAGATTTTAAAAGGTCCTGCCGCATGGCCAATGTGGAAAGCAGGTATAGAAAAGATTGTTAAAAAAGGTGCTCCTAAAAATGCTACTTGGACTAGAAAAAATGCCAAAGGACAAGAAATAACAGTAAAAGCTAGTAATTTTACCGCAAATACTTTTAACCTTAATAAGAGTACAAATAAAGCCAAAGAGGGCGCAGCATACAACTTTAACTATAGAGGTCTTACTAGCTTAAACAATGAAGTTTTACAGTATAGTACCTATGATTTAACTTACGAACTTTTCTATAATACATTTGAAAAATTAATTACTAATTTAGATGACGTTAGAAAATCTAGAATAACAACCACCGGTAACAAGATTATGGGTGTAAGTCCTGAAAAATTAATTTCGGGCGCTATAAATGAAGATGGAACAATTGATCCTACTGATATGATGGCTGCTTATACTCGACTGGCTTATGAAAGTTATAATCGAGCAGACGGTGTAGAAGCCATTCTATTTTTAAATACTAATAGTTTAGACTACACTATTGCCAAAGACGGCAAAGAGTTAATCAGTAAGTTAAACGGCGAAATTACAATATCTAGCGGTTTTAACTTTAATGACGATCAACAAAGCGCAACTCCGGCATATTTGGCACGAAAATCTTAAATTCTCTTTTTTCCATGTATAAATAAAACACATGGAAATACTCCTACTTTTAACATTATTACAAATCAAGCATTGGTATGCGGATTTTAAAATCCAAACCTATATGCAAACCGTGAAAAAAGGTGTATGGCTACATCCTGTAGGCATCAGCCACAGTTGCGACCATATATGGGGAACGCTGGTAGTTTTACTGGCCTTTCATTTCATACATCCTATTTCGGGTTTGCTAATATTAGCTTTGGCCATAGGTGAGGGAATACTACACTACATCATTGACTTTGTCAAAGTCAAGTATGGTTGTAAAGATAATACCAAACCTTTATTTTGGAACCAATTCGGTCTTGATCAACTAGCACATCAATTGACTTATATAGCTATGGTTGGTTTAGTTTTAAATTAACTACTCAGATTTATTATAGATAATTGATATTAAATAGTATTATGAACTCTAGGAGCGAATATGAAAAGAGTTATATTACTATTAGGAGCTATCCTTGCCTCACCGGTACCAGCAGCTGAACTAGTCCATCAATTTAATAGTCCTTCCTTTTCAGGAATAGGATTTAGTAGTCACGCATTGACTATCTACAATCAAGAACTAAGTCGAAAATTAGCCATTGCTGCAGAGAAGAAGGCAGATGCCCTCAAGGCTGAGCAAGACGCCAAGAATACCACTATGGCCAAGTTTATTTCAAACTTGGAAAGTCGTGTTTATAACGAACTAGCCAGACAGATCACTGAAAAACTTTTTGAAGGTACTGGCACACAAGCAACTGGTACTTTTGCCTTTAACGGAGGCACTATCCGTTATACAAAAACAGGCAGTGTACTTGAGATTACCATTACTGACGAAAACGGTAATGTAACAACAATGACTGTACCAATAGGAGACTTCGGATGGCTAAATCCTTAAAAACATTAACGGCCTTATCAGCTACAATTCTTTTAGCTGGTTGCGGAACTCTCGGAAATGTAATTCGAGAGTTTGATGAACCAATGATAACAAAACCTAGTATCAGTGGTGAAGAAAAACTTAAGGCACCTGCCGAAGGTCAAGTGACCGTGGCAGTTTATAATTTCCGTGACATGACTGGACAGCGTAAAGCCAGTCAAAATATTGCCAGCCTAAGTTCGGCTGTGACACAAGGTGCTGATGCTTACCTTGTTAAGAGCTTACAAGAAGTAGGTGGTGGCAAATGGTTCAAAGTTCTTGAACGCGGTGGATTAGATAACCTTGTTAAGGAGCGACAGCTAATCCGTCAAATGAGAGAACTATATCAGGGTAAAGACGCACAGCCTTTACCGCCGATGTTATTCGCTGGAATGATTCTTGAAGGCGGTATCATTGGTTACGACAGCAACACTATGAGCGGAGGTAGTGGTGCTAGACTCTTGGGTATCGGGGCGTCAACCGAATACAGACAAGACGAAGTTACTATCAGCCTGAGAGCTGTTAGTGTGGCTACCGGTGAGGTCTTAGTCACCGTAAATGTAGCAAAAACTGTTTACAGTTTTATGGACAAAGCTGGTGTATTAAGATTTATGGAAGCTGGCACTAGAAGCTTGGAACTTGAAACAGGCTCAGCAACTAATGAATCAATGAACAAAGCAGTACAACTGGCCATCCATGCCGGCGTAGTTGAACTTATTAAGCAGGGCGCTGCAAAAGGGCATTGGAAGTTCAAAGAATAATAACATCGGGAGCGATTATAATGAGAACAATAAGAACAGCAGTAGCGATGATCGTAGCCTCTTTGTTTGCTGCTACAGCCTATGCTGACAACAAGGTATATATTGAGCAAGCTGGTAATAGTAATACTGTTACTATCACTCAAGTAGGCAGCACAAACAGAGTAGGTAACAGCGGTTTAAACAACCAAAGTAAAATTACAGGAAACACTAATACTTTAACCGCAAGTCAAACAGGTGACGGAAACATTCTAGACTATACCGTGACCGGTAGTGGCAATACCGTTACAAAAACTGTAACAGGCGACACTAACCAAATCACATTTACCTGCGGCGATGGAACAACAGCTTGTACCAATGTTACTAGTACTATGACCATTGTTGGTGATAGCAATACTGTAACAAGCACAATTAAAGGCAGTAGCATCACTAATACTTTAAGTATTACTGGTGATAGCAATACTGTAACACAGAGTATTCTAACCAATAACAGCACAAGTAGTATTACTATTCTTGGTGATAGTAACACATTTACTAGTTCTATGACTGGTGCTAGTGCTGGTCTAGGTCACAGTTTACTTGCCGCAGTTACAGGTACAAGCAATACACATTCTGTAACACAAAGTGGAACAGTTAATACCACAGTGGCTATTACAACTACTGGCAACAGTAACTCAGTAACAGTAACTACAGGTAACTAATGAAGCACTTATGGCTGTTGAGTTTGTTACTTGCTTCTGGAGCTCATGCTAGTATAGGAAATATTACTGAGCTCCAGGGCACAGCCATTGAAATAAAAAGAGGTGGTAGCACTCTCAAAGCTACTAAAGATACAAAAATAGAATCTAACGACATGGTCAGCGTTGGATCTAACACAAACTTAACCATCACGTTTGCTGATGGCAGCACAGCCAAAATAACACAGAACAGTAAACTTATCATAGATGATTTTGTCTATGACCCTAAGGGTAATAGCAAGGCCGGTATGCGTGTAGCGCTGGGCACTGTTCGCATGGCCAGTGGCGCCATTGCCAAACAAGACGCAAAACGTGTAAACATTTCTACACCTACTGCGGCCATAGCTGTACGTGGTACAGACTTTGCTATGACTGTTAGTGAGCTAGGTGAAAGCACTGTAGTACTGCTACCAACTTGTAAAGATGATAGAGAAGCTACTAGAGTAGAATTACCAGGCAACTGTACATGCGGTGCTATAGATGTTACTACAGCCATGGGCAAAGTCAGTATGGACAGTCCGTTTTATGCTACTCATGTAGCATCAGCACAAGAAGCACCTATTACTCCTGTGCGTGTCGATCCTCAGATTATCAACGCACGTGGAGAAGGCAGTTTAACTAAACCACAGGCAGTAGCATTAGCTGTTGCCGAAAAAGAACAAAAGAAAGAAGAACATAAGAATCGCAGTCGAGCTAGCAGTGACGAACAACGTGCTGCCAAAGACGGTAACAAAGAAGACGAACGTAGAAAATCAGCCAGTGATGACGAAACTGTTCGTAGAGCTCTAGCTGGTGAAGTTGGAGAAACTAAGATAGCCAATGCCGCACAAACAGCAAGTAATCCTTGTTGGCCTTTTACCAGTTGCGGCAATGAAAAAGGGTACAACTGGTATGAGCACGTTGATCCTCTAAGAGGCAACATTATACATATAAGAACATTAGAAACCGCTGACAACACACAATATAATATTTCAGTGAATAATGTTGACATTAGTCAACGTCAAGTAGGTAGCGGCGCTAATGGTAACGTAGTAACGGTGAGACAATGGAACCGATAAAGTGGGGCGCAAGATCAAAATATTGGGCATGGCTGTTTGTGGCCACATTTATGCTATTGGTCAGCAAATGTGCTTATGCTGACCTAACCGATATTAAGTTTGGTCAAAGTCAAATTGCTGATAGTCAATGGAACGTTAATGCCTGTTTGAATACAACTACCTGTCAAATCTATAGTAAGCAACCTGGCACCATGTATAAAATACCATGGACTACAGGACAATGGTCGTGGCAAGCAGGACAGTATGTAAAGTTTAGTCTAACAGGTAATGCTAGCTATCCTTACGAAGGTAAAGTTTACAACGGTGACGGTACACTGGCAGGAACTATTGGCACAGGTAAAATAGTCAACATGGGTCCAGACTATTTCTTTTTTGTAGGCAGTGATAATAATACTGGACAACTATTCAGCGGTAGTTCGGGTATGAACAACACCAGCGGTGTAAGTTGGACCGGTACACTTAATCCTACTATTCAACAAGCTAATACCTACGCTGACGCTAACTATTCTACTGTTCCGTTAGCGGCAGGGCAAACTGCTACAGCAACACCTAATAGTTCAACTCCTCCGCCACCGCCACCTTCCACAGGTCCTGTTAGCCCTACTGCTACAAATGCTAACTTTGGGTTTGAATCTGGGACTACTGCCAACTGGACCATCAGTAATGGCACTGGTACAGAAAAAACTGATCCGTGGAGCGACAATGGCAGTGGTGTAAACACTTCTAAAGGAATGACCAACTATCAACCTGGTGGAGGTAAAGCATGGACAGTGACTCCCTACGGCACATACATGATGGTTATTCAAGCTGGCGGAGGCAGTCCTGACTTTGATCCTGCTATGACAAGTTTAGGTTTAACTACTACACAGATAACTGAGATAAGAAACTATCTAACAGGACTAGGTGGAAATAGTTCACCAACAAATGCTAGCTGGGCAAAACGTACAGTTACACTGGAAGCAGGCAAAACTTATGTTGTAGCTTGGCAGTATATGAGTACAGACTATGTACCGTTTAATGACGGATCTATAATGACACTGGTACACTCAACAGATCCAACTAAGGTTCCTACATTAAACAACAATACAAAGAATTACGCTCTATTAGGTTTTACCAATCCGGGCACAGGTAACTATGCCACAGACAGCTATGGAAGCACAGGTTGGCAGTTGGCCACTATCACTGTGCCTATCACTGGAGACTATATTTTAGGCTTTGCCAGTTTTAATCTAGGCGACACAGCCTTAAGTCCTATTCTACTAGTTGATGATCTACAAGGTCAAACATTCTTAAATGGTGCAACATTTGGCCCTATTGCTCCGAACGCAGGTTCAAATGCTCCAGTAACTGGTGGAGGCGGTGGCGCACCTGCTTGTCCTAACGGATCAACTTGCTCAACTACTGCTTTTAACGCCAACACAGGATTTGCCAATAGAGCTAATGTATGGAGTCAACAAACTGGCAATAGAGTAATCATTGATCAGATAGGCAATTTCAATACTGCTACAGTAACACAGAGTGGTAATAAGAACTATGCGGAAATAGATCTTACAGGATCTAACAACTCAACTACTGTAAATCAAACTACTACAGGTGTCACAGCCAGCAACTATATTGAAGCACTGGTTACAGGCAACAGTAACATAATAAATCTTACTCAAAACGGTAGCAGTGGTAATAGAGGCATTATGGCCACTGTAAACAACAATGCTAATAGCTTAACAGTAAATCAATCTGGTACAGGTAATCATTACACTGAAGTATTACTAAGCGGCGGCAATAAGACTGTTGATATTACACAATCGGGTACAGTAGGTCATATGGTCAAAATTGAGTTAACTGGCGGCGCTACAGCAATAACTACTACACAAACAGGTTCAACGCAACAGTTTTATTCAATAACACATAATTGTGCTCAAGCATCATGCGCGGCGATAACAGTAACACAAGGTCAATGATAGATTGGTCTTTCACACCAGATATTCAAGCACAATACGATCGTGTTTTGTCTGAAACTAGACGATTACAAAAAGAATTTGGAATTGAACCTAAAATCATAGAACAACGATATCAAGAGTATCTAACTCGAAAAGCAGCAGAAGAACAAAAACAGGCAGAATTAGCTAAATTAAATCAGCAAATTATACACAGACGCCCACCTCCTAAGTGGAAAGTGTAAATACAGTATTAAGGAGAAGCCACAATGAAAAAACTATCAGTGGCGTTCCTATTCTGCTTAACCAGCACCATAGCCAACGCCCAAATTGGACCTGAGTTTAGACAAATCCCAAAATCAGTAATTTGCGGACCAGTTACTACAATTTTAAAGGCGTTAACCGACAAAGATATAAACGAAAAACCCCTATGGATAGGAAAAGACGAATCAGAAAAAAGTAATTACGCTGTGTTTGTAAACGTAAAAACAGGTGCTTTTACTATAATACAATTTGGCAAAGAAGTTGGTTGTATTTTAGGGATAGGCTACCAATCTGATACTTACAATCTACCCAAGGGAGATCCTTCTTAACAACATCCTACATCGCTAAATACTAGATGCGATTTGTAGAATTTAAAGATGATCAATTAGATCTCATCCAAGCTTTCCGTGATTTTTTACCGTTAGCTATGGATGAGTTAAATTTGTCTAAACTTCCTAAGATTAAACTTGAAAAACAAGTTGAAGATCCTGAACAACCAACGTTTGGGCGTTTCATCGACGAAATAGAAACTATACAGCTAGGTATAGCAAATCGTCATGTCATTGACATTCTTAGAACCCTAGCACATGAGCTAGTTCATTACAAACAATTAGTTAACGGTCAACTAAAGGATGACAGCGGAGAAACTGGTAGTCCTGAAGAAAACGAAGCGCACATAGTTGCTGGTATAATTATGAGGAATTTTAATAAAAAATATCCTCACTATTTTCAAACAAAGCCATTAAATTTATCAGAAAACTTTGCCGACGGACGAAACCCACAGGACAAAGGAGACAGCAAACGACATGGCGTTCCAACAAAAGCTTCAGTAAGCACTCTTAGAAAAGTGGCCAAACAAGGTGGACGCAAAGGACAGTTAGCACACTGGATGGCTAATATGAAAGCAGGTAGGGCTAAGAAAAAATGAAAAAAATTTTATTAAGTCCATGGACAGCACTTGTGACTTTGGCGCTAGTAGCAGGTGTTAGATTTTTAGATCCTAGTTTTATAGAATCAGTTAGATTGCGTTACTTTGATCAGTTAATTGTAGCACAACCTGCTAAAGAAGTTCCTATACACACAGTTAATGTAGACGAAGCAGCATTGGACAAATACGGTCAGTGGCCGTTTCCTAGAGACATGTACGCTAATATCATACAGGATCTTTATAAAAGAGAAGCTGGCCTAGTAGTGTTTAATGTATTAATGCCAGAAAAAGATCGATTTGGCAAAGATACTGTTCTAGCACAAACTTTAAAAGAATATCCTGTAGTATTACCAGCCATAGGTCATACACGCGGTAAAAATACAGATCATGGAAGCCCTGTACAGATAGTAGGACAAGATCCTTCAGGTAAGGTTGTACAGTATCCTGGATTGATTAATTCTGTTGATAGTTTATCTTCATTAGCAGCTGGAGTAGGTATAGTTAATACGTTTCCAGAAATAGATGGTGTTGTTCGTCGTATGCCATTGGTGATTGCTGCTGGAGAAAATTTACATCCGTCTATTAGTTTAGAAACTATAAGAGTTGCTGCTCAAGATAAGATACAAGTTAAAATAGGTGATGTAGGAGTTGAAGCTGTACGTGTTCCTAAAGTAGGCAGAATAAACACTGATAGTCTTAGTCGTGTATGGATTGATTGGGCCAGTAAACCTCAAGAACATAGTCTAGTTGATTTGCCTAAAAGTTTTAATGGCGGTATTGTCATCGTAGGTTTAAGTGCAGCAGGACTAGTGAATCCTATTGCTACAGCAGCTGGGGAAGTTTGGCCACAATATTTACAAGGCGCAGTAATTGGCACAATGATGACGCAGACTAATATTCAAAGACACACTGATGCTGACATTAACGAATTGTTGGCAATTTTAGGAATAGGTATATTAATAATATTTTTAATGAGGTGGACCTATGCGGGCATTGCGGCAACTATTGTTATTATTGGCGGGATTATCTACGGCAGTATGTATTCTTACAGTAACTTCTTGGTACTATATGACGCAACTGCCCCAGCAGTTGGCTTGGGATTGGTCGCTTTGCATGCCTACATGGTCAAATTCGTCTCAGAGTTCTTACAAAAACAACAGATCAGAAAACAATTCCAGAGCTACCTTAGCCCCGATCTAGTTGCTAAGTTGATTAAAGATCCTAGTTTATTAAAGTTAGGTGGTGAAGAAAAAGAACTAAGTATCATGTTTACAGACGTTCGTGGATTTACCAGTATCAGTGAGCATTACGGTAAAAATGTTCAGGGTCTAACCAGTATCATGAATCGATACATGACGGCTATGACTAGAACAATTTTAGAGACTGGCGGTACACTGGACAAGTATATCGGTGACGCACAGATGGCTTTCTGGAACGCACCTTTAGATGAAACCAAGCATTGTAAAGATGCTGTCAAAGCCGGATTAGAAATGTTAGGGAGTTTAGATGCGTTTAATGCAAGTATTAGAGAAGAAGGTGTTCCACCCTTTGGCATGGGTATTGGTATCAACACTGGCGTTGTTGTTGTTGGTAACATGGGCAGTGAGCAACGTTTTGATTATACTTGTCTTGGGGATGCTGTCAATCTTGCATCCAGACTTGAAGGACAGTCTAAAAACTACGGTGTCCTCATGGTTCTGGGTCCCGTGACTGCTGAACGTGTTGGTGACGAATACTTTACCATTGAATTAGATTGTATTGCTGTTAAAGGTAAAAAAGAAGGTGTAACAATATACACTGTATTCTATAATCCTACAAGTATTGTAGATTTAGAAACTTGGAAGCAAGATAGAGAATATCACAACCTAATGCTAGCACATTATCGCAAACAAGAATGGAATAAGGCTATTGATCTTGTAACAGAACTTAAAGGTAGTTTTGGAGGCAGCATGGATGATTATTACGACTTATGGCTCGAGCGCATTGAAGAAATGCGAATAGCAAATCTTCCATCTGACTGGGATGGTGTATTCCGTGCTACCAGCAAATAACGATATTTGGTTTTGGTGGTACGATGAATCTGTAAGGCAGTTTCTAATTTTATATTATTGGCCTAATTTTATTATGGGTAATATGGACGATTGGATAAAGATGGGCATTACCTTAAACGGTATGCGTCCTATTAATCTTTGCCAGACCAAGTAAAGTAAATAATTTTAACCACATCCATCCTAAATCAAACTCCCACCAGCGTTGGCTGAGTTTAGGATTAGCCGGTTCTAGGTGATGATTGTTGTGCAGCTCTTCACCGCCAATAATAATACCCCAAGGAATAATATTGCGACTACGGTCTCTAGTTTCCCCATTTCTATATCCCCAAAAATGCCCTACACCATTAATTATTCCTGCTGCCCAAAAAGGTATCCAAATCATTTGTATACCCCATATTAAAAATCCCCACCATCCAAAAAGAACAAGATCTATGATCAGCATTAGGACTACGCCTAGCCAAGGATGTGGGGTATATACTTTACGTTCTAACCAATCATCAGGTGTACCTACACCGTACTGTTCGATCATCTTTTTATCTTTAGCAGCAACAGCATACAAAAATGCTCCGCCGAACACTACACGCCATAATCCATAGGTCCACGGACTATGCGGATCATCGACAGTTTCGCAAAATCTATGATGCTTACGATGAATAGCTACCCAAGCTCTAGTATTCATGCCTGTGGTAAGCCATAACCATAATCTCATAAAGTGACTTAGGATAGGATTAAACGTAATTCCTCTGTGTGCCTGACCTCTATGTAAGAATAGAGTAACGCATACAATCGTGATGTGAGTCACGATTAAAGTATATAAAATTTGGTACATCTAGTATTTAATCGTCGCCAGCAGCATCTTTGATTTCTTGTGCTGTGGCTTTACGTCCTTTAGGACCAATAGGTACTTCGGCAGCTTTCTTAGCAGCTTCTTCTTCCTTTTTCTTCTTAAACGGATCTATATTGATTTCTTGTTCAGCAATGATACGTTCTTTGTCAATGGTTTTACCACGTAGCTGTAACACGGTTTCAACTTTTTGATTCAGCCTTATAAGGTCGTTGTCTAACATACGAATACGATCAATAAGAGCAATTAGAGTACCGTTAGCACTGCCAATCACAGGCTTGATTTCTTTGGTTACCCAAGTCCATACGTAGTAAATGAAATACCCCATGCCTGCTGCTGAGACAATGGGGAAGCCATATTTGCCGATTAGGTCTGCGATGTTATCCATTTTAATCTCTTCTCTGATCTACTTGTTCAGCTCTACTAATACGATAGTAATCGGGCTGTAGTCCTAGCGCATGACTGATTTTAACGTCTACACGCTGTAAATCGTTGGTCATAGTATCTACTCGAGCGTCTAAGCCTTTAATGATACCTGCCATACCGTTGACTGAACTAGTAACACCTGCGAGAATAAATTTTAACGTTAAAAACACAAAGTATCCTGCGGCTATAGCTGCTGCTATTGGAAAGCCTACATCCGCTACTAGTTTAAAAAAATCCATAGTTTTCGCTCCTATTAAGTATATTTATAATGAAAAAGAGTAAATTGAGGTTTACTTTCTTTACATATAAATATATACTGTAAGTTATTGCTGTATGAAGCAAAGAGAAAAGTGTTCTGGACGCGGGTTCGACTCCCGCCTGGTCCACCATAAGGGGGTTATATGAGTCAAGTTCTAAAACAATATAAAATTGAAGTAAAAATCAATGATGAAATTTATCCAGCGCACGTTATTGCGGCTGATGAATCCCAGGCGTTGGTAGAAGCAAAAAAACTATGCGACGGGGAAATTATTGGAACTCCAGTTTACGTTCAAGACGCTGACTGATAACAGTCTCTTTATGATGGGCCAGTCATGGTTTCGACAGGGCAAAGAGTAACAGAGTGGACAGCAGGGTAGGCGATGACCCTAAATCAAGCAAAATCTATAAATGCAAACAACGCATTTCAGTACTGGCAAGCTCCAGTTGGCCTAGCAGCCAACGAAGAGCAATTTGCTCTAGCTGCCTGAAAAACAGCAGTACCGGGGTTGGTAACCTTGTAACCCAATAACCAAAGGGCACCTAGGTGCCCTTTTTCTTCTGCTAAATATCACACTATGACATTTTGTAAAAGCTTAAGGAACGCTGTGAGTTTTCGGATACCCGGCGATTCTAATTCCCTAACATTTAATCCGTGTTGCTTGTACGACCAATACTTGCCATTTCATCCAACATTGTTCAAAAAAGAACGTAAAAAATATGTTGAGGCTACAGATTTCTTAGAACCTTGTAGCAAATGTGAATTAAAAGAACGAACACATAAGACCAGTTTAAGAATTAATTCAAATCGAGATATTCCAGATGGAATAGGCGATACAATATGGAAGCTAGAAATAGTATTAGATACTACTTGTAATGCTGCCTGTATTCAGTGCGGATTCCATCAAAGCAGCCTTTGGCGTAAAGAAATTTCAGAAGACAACAGAGTGTATCACATACAACCTGAACAACAAATAGATGATAAAATCAAAAAGATTAAAGAGAGTATCAATCTTAATGAAGTAAAGTTTTTTCATTTTTGGGGAGGAGAACCTTTATTAACTGACACTCATTTAAAATTTTTAAGAGAGATTGAAAATCCAGAAGAAGTAACTGTTGCCTATACATCTAACTGTAGCATTTTTCCCGACGATGATGTTTTAAAGCTGTGGGAAAAATTCAAATCTATTAGAATTGGTCTAAGTATAGACGGAATTGGAGATAGATTTCACTACATACGCTGGCCACTACTTTGGTCTAAGGCAAAAAGAAATTTAGAACTTTTTAGAGACAATACACCATCTAACATTGGATTTCATGTAAATTGCTGTATCATTCCTCTTAATGTTTTGTATGTTAACGAGCTGGGCGACTATTTAAAAGACAATTTTAGTAAAACTAAGCACGGCGCACAAATTAATTATAATTTTATTAGGGGAGAAGGTATTATGGATATTGCTACTACCCCCATGAGTTTGCGAGAAGAAGCTTGGAAAATTTTACCCGAAGATCATCACGTGGCAAATGTTTTAAGAGAACTGCCAGTTATAGATCCTAAAGATATGATCAATCATATTAATTATTGGGATCCAAGAAGAAAATTAAACTGGAGAGAAACGTTTCCAGATGTTGTAAAACATTTTGAGAATTGATATGAAAGCATGTATAATTGGAATGGCTCGCTCAAGAAGCAGTGTATTACTAGAAGCAATTAGTAATTTTTATCATATAAAAATCTTAGGAGAAGATATTAATCAGCTGCTAGAAAAATACGGAGATGATTATATTGATAAACTAAAGCCTTTGCTCTATGCCGATTCAAATTCAATAACTGGTGTAATAAGATTTCATCCCTTGC
>JACCDW012092190.1_pt1 | contig 17836 bp, 11 predicted proteins | sample 7449781 | NCBI WGS metagenome assembly JACCDW01 (sample SAMN15323449, study PRJNA562643) | freshwater metagenome | isolation source: river surface water | place: USA:Blue River Watershed | collected 2017-08-18
ACCATTTCTGAAGCGATATCGAGTGTGCCTAAATGATTTCCAGCTCGATTCCAAGACTCATTTAAAGGGATTCCTGTATTTGTTCCATTATCACTTGTATTCAAACTAACTCCTGATATTACTCTAAAATAAGTGGCAAGGTCTGATGGTAATTTTGTAATTAATTGACCTGTTTGGGGTTCAACGTAGGGTTCAGCGGGTTTTCCTCCCCATTGAACTTGATGATTTAACCCGCCATAAAACTTTACTTTCCAATTAGGTTTCCCTAAACGAGCGTATATCCACTTTTGATGTAAGTAATAATTCTTTATATATGCACTATTAAACCAACCATGTGCATATCCCCCTTTAATTGAAAATAAGCCTTTACCTAAAACAGACACATAATTTGGAATTGATAGTTGTAGCTTAGGCATAGGGAGGGCATTTCCAGACCAAATATAAGAGCCTGTGGTGAGTGTAGTATCTACTAATCCGACTATTTCTTTCCTACGACCACCATAAAATTCGAAAATACCGAAGCGTATTTTCATATACGCTTCAGGTAAAATTATGCTATTTTTCTTACCAGCATTAACTACTAATCCCATACCATATCCTATATCAACTTTTTTAATTGAGGTTTGATTATATATTCTTGTAGAATCGTACTCCTTATAAGCAGCTCCTCGTATTGTTGCTATTTGGGATTCTAAAGGTACTATTCCGTATTGGTTTGAACGTAACCAAAAAGGTATTTGACCAGATGTTGAAAGATAAAAGCCTGACTCTAATTGGTATTTAGTTGGAGTAAATGTATTTTGTGAAAAGCAAGTATTAATAATTAAAAAAAATACGAGATAATAATATTTGTACATTTTGATTAGAGTTATTTTAATCACGAACTTACAAAATCTTTTTGTAAATTAATGCTAAACCTAAATTTTTAGGGTAGATACTCCCCGCATCAACCGCCAGATATCCAGATACTGATGCACCGTTGTTTAATAAATAAGAAGTATTTAGCTTACCAGAAAATTGACTTTTATAGAGGCCTAAACCATAAACACCGAGATTTGAGCTATAAGTCCCTCCCGTCGAGTATATTATTTTTTTATGGATTTTGCCGCTTAAATACGTGGAAAATGCATTAACTCGGTTATTATAAATTCCTCCTTTATCATTAGCCAAAATAAACGGAGTTCCGATTATAAAACTATTGTAGTTCCAAGAAATGTATTGTCCATGAGAAAAATAGTTATCATTTTCGACAAAGTTTGAATTTCTATACCTACCAAAACGATATAATCCCTGACTAGCTGTGTATAGATACTCTAAGAGTAAATTCTTGACTTTTACTTTATGTTTAAACTTAAAAGACAATCCATAAACACCATCTTCGATATTATTTAGATTGTATAATGAACGAGCAAAATCATACGGTTGCTGTTTATAAAAAAGAAACTTTATGTTTCGACTTTCATATTCAAAACCTAAATCTACTGAGCCTAAATGGTTACCAATAGCTAAACCACTATCATAAGAAGTTAACTTATTGGGATTGACTTTAATAATTTTTTGTAAAAAAGGTATCAAAACAAATTGATAGCTGTATAAAGGATAAGGTGCAAGTTTTCCATCTGTTGAATATAAAGGGTCTTTATTATCTGTTACTCCCCCCCATTGTACTTGATGATTTATACCTCCATATAGCTTAAATTTAGCATTATCTTTACCAATTCTTCCGTATATCCATTTTTGATGAAGATAGTAGTTTCTTACAGAACCTTGGTCTCCAAACCATCCATGACTTATTCCAAACTTTAAAAATACAGAAGATTTTCCGAGTTGTTTGAAATGCGGCATCGATAACTGTATTTTAGGAATAGGTAAAGCATTCCCAGACCAAATGTAAGAGCCAGATGTAAGCAATGTATCAACCAAGCCCATTATTTCTCGTCTGCGTCCAGCATATAACTCCAAGCTTTGATAACGAATCTTTATGAATGCTTCGGGTAACAATAACTTACTTTTTTGACCTAAATTTGTCACTCCGCCCAATCCATATCCAAACCCAAATCTTTTTAGTTTTTGACTATTATTCAAAGTAGAATCATAATCTTTACTAATAAAACCTCGTACAGTTACAGAAGGTGATGATAATGAAACCGAACCATATTGATTCGTATAAAGCCAAAACGGAATTTGTTTATTTGAAGACGAAACATAAAAACCAGTTTCGATATAAGACTTTGTATTTGAAAAGATATTTTGTGAATATGAAAGTTTTCCACAAAGAATAAGGAAAAAAATTAGGTATAGATTTTTAATCATAACGATTGGTTTATCTTAGCAGCAAAAATTTACCATGCTTGATTAACTCCTTACCATCGGTTAATTTTGCATAGATTTTATATGTATATGTTTCAGCTGGAGCATCTATACTTTGATAAACGCCATTCCACACTTTGGTAGGGTCATTTGATGAAAAAACCGGATTTCCCCATCGGTTATATATTTGCATTGCGAAGTTAGAAATCCGTTTCGTAAATCCTTTTACCTCTAAAACATCATTAATATTATCATTATTAGGAGAAAAAGCTTCTGGTAAAAATAGTTTAACACTTATCGGAATAGTCAAGATATTGGAAAAACTTTCTTTACCATTCGCAGAGATAGCCTTTATTTGATAGGTAGCCTCCGCTTCAAAATTATCTAAATTAGGGGTATAAATTATTTCTGTTTTCGGTTTTGAACCTTCTTTAAGAGGTAAATTTGTTTGCTCATCAAAACTAAAAATATCAAAAGTCTGTATAACATCATTGCCAAATGGACTATCATTTGTCCATTGAAGGTTACCGTTTGTTTTCTGGTCTAAGTAAATACTACACATGGCTGGAGATAGCATTGATGTACTCCCGCATTCGTCTATAAAAGCAACTTTATAACTCAACGATTGTTGTGAGGCATCAACACTATTATCCAAAAATGACTTGTTTAATGTTCCACTATTTATTTTTTCAAGATTATTATTTTCAATTTTATAGTATAAGTATTCTTTTCGTTTTAAAGTCCACGGACTATTATCTGTAAGATTAATAGTAATATGATTATTTGCTCCAACACTCACTAATGACTCTGTAATAGGGTCTGGATGAATTTCTTTTCTATCAACACAGACTTGCTTGGATATACTCTTGCCACTAAAGGCATTGTAATAAAGTTGACCTTGCGTTTCAGCAATAACTTGGTAGCAATATTTTTTAGAACAATCAACGGTCTCTTGAAAAGTACCCCCTAAACCATTTGCATTTATCAAAGGGAGAAGCCTTTCATTTTCTTTCTTCTGTATTTTCTGTGAAGTGTTTAAATATCTACCATAGGATGGTGCATTTGTAATACCAGTCATTTCGGTAGGATATTCTTTCCAAGTAACAATATTAGTTTTATCATTAACGGTGACATTATTGAGAATAACTGTACATATTTCTGCCGATTGTTCAATACCACATGCTATTGGGCGTTGGATGTAAAAACAATAAGATTTTGTCGTATCTGGAATTGCTACACTAATTGACCCTGGTTTAATATTTTTTTGTGTAGGTTCTATCGGATATGGAGACCCTTGCGGGGTCATGAATAAATCATAACCACTATCCTGAAAACTACCTTTTATTTCTAATTTAGCAGTTTGTGCTGTAATCAGTTCTAATTTATTGATGTTAGGGTAATATGGTTGCGTGTAGCCAGCAGGGAAAGCACTGGGCGACAAAATTGGTAGTGTTATGGCACTGGGAGAAGGGCAATTACTTCCGCTATTAAAGAAACCCTCTATTTTAATTACGCGTGGTAAAGCCAAAGTTTTTACTTTATGATAAGGTAATTGACTTTTATTCACAACTTCTGGCCCGCCTCCATCATCCCAAGTTATATTATAATAGTCATAGTCATTTATCTTATCATCTTTAGGGATAATAAGCTCTACATTCTGATTATTGCAAGTAGAATATGAAGCTTTAGGTTGGCTATTCTCTCTAACATAAACCACATCACAATAATACATGTCTTTTCCACCTTTTTTACCATATTGAAGAACCGTGTATTGTCCTGCTGCAAGAAAGGTATAATCAAGGTTTGTTTGTGATGGTGTAGTACTTATATTTTGTCCTGGAACGTATCCAAAAATATATTTCACCCCAGTTCCACCCGAATTATCTCTAAGCTTAACAGCTTGTCCAATACATACTGTTGTGGGACCATCAAAAGTAAAACCGCCTTTCTCAAATCCCGCTTTGGTACACAAATCTTCTTGTGCAAAAACAGTGGTTGAAAACAGAAACAGAAATATGATTTTGGAAAGGTTATTCATACATAGTTATGTAAGCCTATATTGACTACAAATTTGCATATAAATAACGTATTCTCTTAGCTTAAATTCTGAAAATCTTCTGTTTTTTATTTAATGGTTTAAAAAATGTAAAAGAGGATTGAAAACACATTTTTTCCTAAAGTAAGTTTAGACTTTGGAAATTTTCACCTAAAATGGCTTTACTATCTGTTTTTAGCCAATCTTTTAGAAGAGAAGCATAAATTTGCCTGAAGTCAACAGAAAATTTTAAGTCACCTTCGTCTAAATCTGTTAGGTTGGGGGCTTCATTCAATACCTTTGGGCGTTTTAGATTTTCACTCATCAAAAATACATTATTGGCCGTACCGTGGTCGGTTCCACCACTGGCATTTTGCTTGACTCTCCTCCCAAATTCTGAAAAAGTTAGGATAGCCACATCTTTAAACCTATCATTTTTCTTCAAATCATTCACGAAAGTATTCACCGACTCGGCATAATTCTTCAGCATTCGTTCTTGTTGGTTGACTTGATTGAAGTGCGTATCAAATCCAGAAATACTTACATAATAAATGTTTGTGGGCATACCCGAAACAATTAGTTCGGAAATTGTTTTTAGTCGTTGTCCCAATTCTCCTTGGGGATATTGAGCGATGCTTCTGTAAGTTTTTGATTGGGCTGCAGCCCGCTTTGTATGTAAAAATTCAGCTGAAGAAGCTGTTTCTGCCAAAGTTTTGTATAAATATGCCACATTATCATGCTCATTAACTGCCTTGTTTTGAGCGATTTTATTAATAAAATTACCACTTATCTGTTTGTAAAGCTTTTCGGGGTCTTGTACCGAAAGGGCTTTGACTTTTTCACCCTTCATCGAAAGGCTCAGTGTATCATCAATTTCTAAAGCCTGATATGGAACACAATTTCCCGCACAGTTGGCATCTAAATATCGTCCAATCCAACCTGTGTTTAAGTATTCGGTTGATTCGCTGGCGGTTTGCCAAATATCCATCGAGCGAAAATGCGAACGGTCGGGGTTTGGATAACCCACGTTGTTGATAATACTTATTTGAGCATTATCATACAAGCCCCTAAGTGACTCCAAAGCTGGGTTGAAACCTAATTCATCATTGAGTTTTAGCACTTTATCGCTTGGTATCGCAATGCTGGGGCGTGATTTATAGTAAATATCATTTCGGTACGGTACAATCGTATTTAAGCCATCATTTCCGCCTGAAAGCTGAATGATAACCAAAATCTTATCGGTTGTTTGGCTCTGACCTAACTGTTGCAGTTCAAATGCCTTCAGAAAATTAGGTATCATCATGCCACCAACGGTAGCAAAAGCCGATTTTTTTATAAATGCTCTTCTTGAAGTCATGGTTTTAAAGTTAAGTTTTGGGGAAATAAATTAACAAACTTGATATTCGGGCAACATCATTAAGGCAATAGCTGTTTGTTTGATTTTTTCTTCTAATGAATCGTGCTGAAACTTGTTAGCTACATTTTGTATAAATACTCCATTAGCAGGTACTTGAAATAAATACTGGCTTATTTCATCCACGAGGTTTTTATCATTTTCGGCAAATGCTTTACTAAAATTGCTCCAATCGACAGTAGCCTTAAAACTCCGTTTTTTTGTTTGATATTCGGTGTTTACATCACCGTCTTTCTTAGCTGTAATACTTCCTTCTTTTCCCAAAAACAACATGGCGGGTAGCTGCATTCTAAAAAGTAAGCTCGAACTATCAATCCAGTTTCGCCCTCCTGCCCAACCCGCAACATTAGGCGGATAAAGCAAGACTTGCCCCAAAACTTTCTGAATAAATAAATCGGGTTGTTGGTCTTCAAAAGTTGCTCCGAGCGTTCGTTTGATTCCCACCAACAATTCTACTGGCGACTTTATGTGCGAGCCAATATTTTCTTGGTCATAAAACCAATCAGCTGTGAAGATATTTTCGAGTAAATCAGCAATATCGTAGTTGGTTTTGTGGAAACGCTTACTTAATTCTGCGATTCGCTTTTCTTTTCCGCTGATATTTTCATTGACAAAATATTTATAAATCTTGGTTGTTAAGAACTGAGCCGTTTCTTTTCGCTCCAAAATCATCTCAATTACATCTTCACCTTTGAAATTCCCCGTTTTTCCAAAAATGATTTTCTCTCCGTTATCGTGTTGAAATTCTCTGAAAATAAACTTGCCTTGCAAATCAAAATCCCAGCCTGTAAATGCCCGTGCGACTTCCTTGATGTCTTTTTCGGTGTAATTTCCTCGTCCGAGTGTAAAAAGCTCCATTAATTCACGAGCAAAATTTTCGTTGGGGCTACGTTTTTTGTTTTGTTTATTATTCAGAAATTGCAGCATCGACGGCTCTTTTGAAACAGCCATCAATAAATCACCAAATTTTCCGAGAGCGTGTTCACGCAATGTATTCAGATAACTTTGCGAAAAAGCTGGATTCAAACTTCTCGAAACTAAGTGTCCGTGCCAGAACAACGCCATTTTTTCTCGCAAAACTCCTCTCGAAGTTGCCATCAATTCAATCCAAGTCGTATTGAGTGTGCCTTGTTCTTCTTTTCTATCTTTCTGTAAATCTTTCAGTTTCTCACGAACTTCTTCTCTATTTCCTTCCTTTTTTATATCACGCATTTCACGCAGTTGTCGAAACTCAGCAACAACCTCACGTAAATCAACGATATCAATCGGTCGAAAATCTTCCGAGTCTTGCAGCATTTGCTTAAAAACGTGTCGAGCCGATTTTCGTTGTGCTGCTCGAACAACCGCATAAGGCTCGCCGAAACCCGCACGCCAATATAAATGTTGAATATGTTTTTGTAGCATGACCTTTCTGTTTTTTCAATAACCTTTGGATGTAAAAAAGTAGATAAAGGTTTAATAAGCAATATAATTATGTTCTTCGGAGGGTAAAAAATCCTTATCTTTGCACCCTTAATCTTGACAGGATTATAAAGATTAAAAGATAGATAAGATTTTATTGAAGGAATGTCAATGATACAGAATCAATTTTGCCATCTAAAAATCGCTTAATCCTGTTTAATTATTTACTTATCTTATGCAATACAAAGAATATAAATCAGTCAATTATGCCGAGATTGCCGACGAGATTCTGGCTTTCTGGAAAGAAAACAAAATCTTTGAGCAATCGATTGAGGTACGTGAAGGTGCACCAACTTTTACATTTTTCGAGGGGCCACCATCAGCAAATGGCACGCCTGGAATTCACCACGTAATGGCTCGTTCGATTAAAGATATTTTTTGTCGCTACAAAACTCTTCGTGGTTTTCAAGTAAAACGCAAAGGCGGCTGGGATACGCACGGTCTGCCCGTTGAGCTTCAAGTAGAAAAAGAACTCGGTATTACAAAAGAAGATATTGGTAAGAAAATAACGGTTGAAGAGTATAACCAAAAATGTCGTGAAACGGTCATGCGTTTTACTGACCAATGGGACGATTTGACCGAGAAAATGGGTTATTGGGTTGACCTCGAAAATCCGTATATTACTTACAAAAACGAATACATTGAGAGCATCTGGCACTTATTAAAGGAATTCTATAATAAAGGATTACTTTATAAAGGCTATACAATCCAACCTTATTCACCAGCGGCAGGAACAGGATTAAGTTCGCACGAATTGAATATGCCTGGCACTTACAAAGATGTAAAAGACACTTCTTTGACTGCCCAATTTAAGGTAATTGAAAATCATAAGTCGGAGTTTTTGTTTAAGGCAAGTGAAGGTGAAGTATTCATTCTTGCTTGGACGACGACCCCGTGGACGCTTCCTGCAAACTCCGCTCTTACGGTTGGAAAAAACATTAATTATGTTTTGGTGAAAACGTTCAATCCATATACTTATTTGCCTGTAAATGTAGTATTGGCTAAAGACCTAATCGGGAAGTATTTCTCTGAAAAAGGCAAAGACGGAGATTTTGATGGTTTCGATAGTTCAGATAAAAAAATCATTCCTTGGACAATCATTGCGGAGTGTAAAGGCTCAGACTTGGAAGGAATTGAGTACGAACAACTGTTGCCTTATGTTCAGCCAGAAGCTCCTGCTTTCAGAGTAATCATTGGCGATTTCGTAACTACCGAAGATGGTACAGGGGTTGTGCATACATCACCAACTTTTGGTGCTGATGACTTCAGAGTGGCTCAACAACACGGTATTCCGTCAATCATGGTGAAAGACGAAACAGGAAAAGAGGTACCTGTGGTTGACCGTCAGGGACGTTTTGTGAAAGAAATCACTGATTTTGCTTTGGAGTATGTGAAAGAAGCTTACTTGACCGATGATGAGAAAGAAGCTGAAAGAATCAAACAAGGCAGAGATAAATACCTTTCGGTTGATGAACGCATTGCAATTAAACTAAAAACCGAAAATAAGGCCTTCAACGTACAGCGTTACGAACACACGTATCCGCATTGTTGGCGTACAGATAAGCCAGTGCTTTATTACCCGCTCGATAGCTGGTTTATTCGCACAACGGCTATGAAAGATAAGTTGGTAGAATTGAATAAAACCATCAACTGGAAACCTGAAAGTACAGGAACAGGGCGTTTTGGTAATTGGCTCGAAAACTTAGTAGATTGGAATTTAAGCCGTAGCCGCTATTGGGGAACTCCGCTACCCATTTGGCGTTCGGAAGACGGCGAAGAAGTATGTATTGGTTCGGTGTCAGAACTCGTAAATGGCATTAAACACGCCTTGAGAGATGATGTTTTGAATGAAGTGCAACGAGCAAAAAATAATTCATTCCTTCAATCGTTCGATGCCAATAACTTTGATTTGCACCGTCCGTATGTTGATGAAGTTTTCTTGGTTTCCGCCAGTGGAAAACTCATGCAACGTGAGACTGACCTAATCGACGTTTGGTTTGATTCGGGAGCGATGCCTTTTGCTCAATGGCACTATCCGTTTGAAAATAAAGAGATTTTCGACGCAAATTATCCAGCCGATTTTATCTCCGAAGGTGTTGACCAAACTCGTGGTTGGTTCTTTACCCTTCACGCTATTTCTGGCATGTTGTATGATTCGATTGCTTTCAAAAATGTTGTTTCAACGGGTCTTGTTTTAGATAAAAACGGCAATAAAATGTCGAAACGTCTTGGGAATGCCATCGACCCATTCGATACGTTGGGTAAATACGGTGCCGACCCAACCCGTTGGTACATGATTACAAACGCCGAACCTTGGGATAACCTTCGCTTTAATTTAGATGGTATCACCGAAGTTCGTAATAAATTCTTCGGAACGCTCACCAACACCTATAATTTCTTTGCACTTTACGCAAACCTTGACAATTATAGAATGTCGGAAACTGATAGAGTGTCTTATACTAATCTTCCAGAAATGGACCGTTGGATTTTATCGAAACTCTACACGCTTATTAAAGAAGTAGGCGAACAATTCGATGATTATAACCCAACGAAAGCGGGTCGTTTGGTGCAGGATTTTGTTTGCGACCAACTTTCTAACTGGTATGTGCGTCTGTGCCGTCGTCGTTTCTGGCAAGGTGAAATGACCGAAAACAAGAAAGCGGCTTATGAAACACTTCAACAATGTTTGGTTACGGTTGCTCAGTTGATGTCACCGATTGCTCCATTTTACGGAGATTGGTTATACAAGAGCCTAACAGATTCGATTCGTGAAGAAGCTAAGGCAAATAATACACCACTTCGCCATGATTCTGTTCACTTTACTGATTGGACAGCTTATGATGCAAGTTGGGTTGATAAAGACTTAGAAGCGTCGATGGATTTAGCACAGACGGTTTCTTCGTTGGTGCACTCGTTGCGTAAAACGCATAAAATCAAAGTACGTCAACCTTTACAACGTATCTTGATTCCTGTTTTATCAGAAAACACGCGTGAGCAAATTCGTCACGTAGAAGATATTATCAAGTCGGAGGTAAACATCAAAGCCATCGAATACATTGATGATGATTCAGGAATCTTGAAAAAGAAAGTAAAACCAAACTTCAAAGCTCTCGGCCCGAAATATGGTAAGGATATGAAAGAAGTTGGGAATGGAATAGCTTCAATGACGAATGAAGATTTAAAGCTTTTAGAAAAAACAGGTGAATTTTTAATTCCTAATTCTCAATTCCTAATTACTTTAACCGACGTTGAAATCCAAACCGAAGATGTTCCAGGCTGGTTGGTTGCTTCTGATAAAGGAATAACGGTTGCGTTAGATATTACGATTTCGGAAGAACTTCGCCAAGAAGGTATCGCTCGTGATTTTGTCAATCGTATTCAAAATTACCGAAAAGATACAGGTTTTGAGGTAACCGATAAGATTAGCATTAAACTCTTGAATAATAACGAAGCTTTAACTGCTGCCGTAGAAGCTAATCGAGAATATATTAGTCAAGAAGTGCAAGCACTTTCGTTAGAAGTATTGACTGAAAAATCAGCTAATGCCGTAGAAATCGAAATGGATGAATTTATGCTCGTAGTTACAGTTGAAGTGGTAGCGTAAAGTATTCGCTGCAAAATATAAGAAAACAGAAAATCCCTCATGGCTGAAATAGCGGTTAGGGATTTTCTGTTTATGACAAACGAAAAACTGATTTTAGTGTAGACTTAAAACAAAAAAAGTCTGACAATCATTTGATTATCAGACTTTTATGTTTTGGTGGTGATGGACGGAATACAACCTTTATTTTTCATATTTTGTAATTTTCCTTAGTTTACTGTCAAATAGTGAATTAATACACAAATGTAGCAAACTAAATTGACTAAAAACAAATAAAGAAAACAAAAAAGTGTAAGTTATATTGTAAGTTGTTTGTTTTGCGTACTTTTGAAAAAAAATGGCAAGTATGCAATGGCAACAGTAAATTATTACCTCAATAATAAGGAAAATTCAAAGGGTGAAAAACTGATTTTGATATACTTTCGTTATAACAAAAAACAAGTTGTTATCTCTACAAATGAGTTGATAAACCCTAACCATTGGGATGCAAAAAATCAACGAACAACTGCTAAACATTTAGGTTATAGCGAACTAAATAATAACCTCAATAGATATAGAGCTGCACTTCTTGAAGGTTTTCAAAACAGAAAATACCATAAACTATCATTAGCACCTGCCGATTTAAAAGCCGAATTTGAAAAGATAATCAAACCAGACTTATTTCCCGAACCTGCCGAAATTGAAGCGAATACATTTGGTTTGTGTGCATTCATGGCAGACCAAATAAAGAGTTTGAACTACGTAAAGCATGAAAAAACATTAAGTACCTACAATAGGAATCTTGCTATAATGCTTGAATTTGAAAAAGTAGTTTGGAAACGTAAAATCTTATTTACAGATATTGATATTGAGTTTTATCACAAATGGAAGGAATTTGTTATCGAAAACTATGAATTTTGCAATAACACCATAAATAAACACACAGGACTTTTAAAGTTATTCATGGGCGAAGCTGCCGATAAAAGTTTGCACCAAAATTTTCTGTATAAAAGCAGTAAATTCTCTACCCCAAGAAATGATGTAGATTCGATATACCTGAGCATTGATGAAATAAATAAACTCCTGTCATTAGACCTTTCTACCAACGAGCGATTAGAAAAAGTAAGAGATTTATTTGTTATTGGCTGTTGGACGGGTTTACGATTTTCTGATTTATCGAATCTTCGTGATGAAAATATTTCTAAAAGCTTAGATATTATCCATATCAGCGACGTTATCAAAACTGGTACTATTTTGGATATTCCTATTCACCCGATTGTAGCTGAGATTTTGAAAAAATACAAAGAAAAGGCAGGTAGTTATATCCCTGTAAGTATTTCTAATCAAAAAATGAATGATTATCTCAAAGAAATTGGTGAACTGGTTGAATTTACCGAAGAAGTGTCGCAAGTCAAAAAGATGGGGAATAAGCGGATTCAATCAAAAGCTAAGAAGTTTGAGTTAATAACTTGCCATACTGCTCGTAGGTCATTTGCAACGAATCAATATTTAGATGGTGTACCAGCGTATGAAATTATGGCAATTACAGGACATCGTACAGAAAAAGCATTTCTTTCATACATTAAAGTAACCCAAAAACAATTTGCCCGAAAATTGGCGGAAAGATGGAAAAACAAGTAAAAACTATAAGAGAACTCACAAAACCAAGCGATTGGGTTTTATTCAAAAATTTTGGACGTGCTTTATGGCATCAGTGGAAATATACTTATTCAGAAGAAGAGTTACAAGGTGATGATACTTACATATCTTTTGTCATAGGGAAAGACAAACCTACCTCAAGTTACATTCGACATTTTGAAACAGAGGTAAATAAAGTTTATTTGCGTAATAATCAAATGAATTTTCTAACTCAGCTCACAACTCCAAAAGCAATTGAAGCAATCGCTTTTAATTTTGAAATTTATCCAAATAAAACAAAGTTTCTTAATTTCTTTCAGTACGAAATTCCTTCTTTTATTAGCCGTAATATGCTAAAGGGAGCGAATAAAGAAACACTTTTAGCTTGTTTGCAATGGGTTAATGACAAAAAAGAAGAATTTGAAAATGAAAAAGCTGCACAAAGCATTGTTCGAGAGGTGCAACAAGCATTTCGACATACAATAGAATCTAACATTCATCCACCAATACTCATTCATGAAAGTGATGAACTTGCCGCAAAATTAATGTTTACATTTCAAGCCATTTTTGAATTGGCAGATGATAAACACAATCGCTATTTTACGCTCAAGCAAGACCAAATGGCTGTTTTGCTTAGTCATTTTGGCCCTTGGAGTAAGAAACCCTATTCTTCTATCATTGATTATATAGCGAAAACTCCCTCAAAATATGAAATTGCTCAAAACAGTAAGGAACTGAAAGAACTAAAGGTTGCTTTGAAAAAATACCTTGCTGGCGAAAGTTTAGGGTGAATTTTTGGAATAAATGCGAAGTATTTTCTTGAAAATATTTCGCATTTATAGATACAATAAAGATACAATATGGATATATTCCTAAATATCACATTTCAAGCACCCTCGATACATTTCCTCTCTGATTCTATCTAAAACTAAATTTTTGAATTTTCGATAGGTGTATATTGAATATTGGTTGTAAGTGGCTGATAATCAGTTTTCTTTAATTAAAGGGGGAGGGGGGTAAAGTGCAGAAATGTCCACTTGGTAATACTTGGCAAGACTCATTAAAACGCTTGCTTTTGGTTCGTGTAAATCACTCTCAATGCGAGAGTATGTACTTTGGTCAAGCCCAATATAATTGGCGACTTCAGCTTGGGAAAAACCTTTTTCTAATCTTATTTTGCGGAGCTTAGTACCGTAAGTCATATATGATAGGTTAGTGGTATGTATGATAGGTTAGTGGTATGATAGATTTTAAAGCGTAAACTAAAACAAATTACACAAAATTTTATAGCGTAAAAATACTTATTCTGATAAGTAAAAATACGCAATTAAGTTAAACTAAGAAAAATTATGCAAAACTGCATAATGATTATGCGTTTTTGCATAGGAATTGATGAGTAACCCCTGCAACTTTGTTCTACTTCCAAAAAGTAAACTTTCATAATAACACAGCACAACTATTACACAACTGAACTGCAAAGTTTTAGAAAGTTTATAAATTAATCAAACTATCAATGTCTGATATGGTATCATTTATTTATAAGATTATCATATGCTTTTTTTTTCTTAATGTTTGCTTTGCTCAAAAAGATGATGTCATTGAAAAAAGCATCAATGCTTACGGCGGCTTAGATACCTATAACAGCATAAAAACTTGGAAAAAAATATACCTGATTAATGAATTTAAAATAAATAATAATGCGATTTCAACAAACCCACCATATTTAAAATTTCCTGATAAGTCTTATGATGTTGTAGGAGATACTATTAAAATAACTAAAATTGAATATTCTCAAAAAGGGTGTTGTACCCGTACAGATTTAACGATTCATGGAAAAGAATACGAGTCAATTATTGCACATAATGGTGTTGAAAGAATAATAAAAGTCCACAATTATTCTAATCATTCGCCAGAGCCATATAGCATTGATGATGAACAAATTTTTAACTCGCCTTTTGGCTATTTATTTTTTGAGGTTATCGAAACGTTAGAAAATGTTATGATAAATGGTGAATTGTGCAATTCTTTAAAACTTAGAAGTAAAAACATAAAATATGAGGTAATAATCTATATTAGTATAAAAGATAACCTCATAAAACGAAGTTTGTCTAAAAATAAGACAGGTACTATTATTTCTACGCTAAGAAATTATTATGAATATAAGGATAATAATGGATTCAAAGTGCCTAATAGAATACAAGAAATACTGACAATTGATGATGATAGTAAAGTTAGGAATATGATTTTAGAAGCCATAGAAATAAACCCAGAATTCTCCAAAGAAACCTTTTTTCAAAAATAAATTTTCACTTTAAATTTAAAAACTATGAAAAGTTCATTAATCTCCAAATTTTCAAGTAATCAAATGAGTTCAAATGAAATGAAAAACATTATTGGTGGGAAATCAAACTTAGATACATGTTTCGATAATGCTCATAATGCCTCTTTTAATGTTGATAATGGTTTAACAAGTCAAGCAGACAAACAAGAATTATTCCAAAATTTGACTTTCGCTTGTTTAGATACTTTTGGTCCACAAAGTTGATTAGACAAAATGAGTAGCCCTTACAGCTACTCATTTTGGTAAGAATTTATTGGAAATTGATGATAAATACTAAAGATTTAGAAAATATTCAAGATGTTTAGATTCACCCAACCCAAAGATAATGCTGTTTCAGCTACTTATCAATACCTTAAAGCTATTGGAGCGAAAGTAACCGAAGAAACAGTAGAAGAAACTCTCAAAAATCACCCAAACTATCCAAGCCTTTTAGCTACCAGTGATGCACTCAATGAGTGGAATATTGAAAATGTAGCAATACGTATAAAGCCCGAACAATTAGCCGAACTGCCAACACCATTTCTGACTTATCTTGATATTAATCATGGTATATTTGCTTTGGTAAAATCTATTAAAGATGATGCTATTGAATGGATTCATACAACAGAAGGTTTTAAAAGAGAAAAAATTGAAGAGTTTTTAAAGAAATGGGATGGAGTAGTTTTGATGGCAGAAACAAACTCTGATTCAGGAGAAAAAAAATTTATAGAAAATCGTAAAAAAGAAATCCTCAATAATTTACGTATTCCTTTGCTTTTGATTGGTGCTTCAATATTGACCATCAGCTTATTTTACCATAATTTCATAACTGATTGGCATTATAACGCTCTTTTACTCACAAAATTTACAGGTGTTATTATTAGTGGTTTATTACTTTGGCAAAGTATTGATAAGAATAATCCTTTTATAAACAAGCTTTGTGTGGCTGGGAGTAAATCTAATTGTAATGCCATCTTGGGTTCAAATGCTGCCCAAGTTACTACATGGTTGAGTTGGTCAGAAATTGGTTTTTTCTACTTTGCGGGTGGTTTTGTAGCTTTATTGATAAGTCCAGATTCAATGTTTATACTTTGGTCGTTAGGTGCAACAGCATTGTTTTACACTTGTTGGTCTATATATTATCAAGCATTTGTAGCTAAACAATGGTGTACACTTTGTCTAATGGTTCAATTAATTTTTATAGTAGAGTTTTTACTCAACATAAATTATCTTTCAAAATTAAGGGAGGAGTTTGTTTCTCTGACATACAATGATTTCCTATCTTCTCTTGAAGGGGTTAGTGATGTAGTGTTAGTTTGGGTTTTCATAAAACCATTTTTACAAAAAAGCCAACAAGTAGCACCTTTAAAAAACGACCTCAAACGCTTCAAAAATAATCCCAATTTGTTTTTGAGTTTATTACAAAAGCAAGAAGAAATGCCTTTTGTACCTTCTAATATGCACACCATAGTCATTGGTAACACCCATGCTGAACATACAATTACAATGGTAACAAACCCTTTTTGTCAGCCATGTGCCAAAACTCATAAAATAATTGAGGATTTATTAGAAAGCAATGAAAACCTGAATTGCCAAGTGATTTTCTCAGCAAGTAATGACGAAGGTGATAAACGAGGTATAGTAGCACGGGTGATACTCTCACTATCAATAGACCAACAACCAGAAGCCTTGCACCAATGGTATGATAATGAGGAAAGAAATATTGAAAAATGGCAAAAGCAATTAGGCGTAATAGAAAATAAAAACACCGAAAGTACCATTAGCCAGCACCAAGTTTGGTGCAAATTGGCTAAAATTGAAGGTACACCAACTCTTTATTTAGATGGCTTTAAGCTACCTGAACTTTATAGATTAGCTGATTTGAAGGGCATTTTGAAGTATTTACCTCAAATTGCAGCTTAAATGAAAACAGTACTGTTTATCGTATTGCCATTCCCAAGTCATTATATGGCCGCATTCGGTTTTGCCCACGAGTGGCAAAAAAGAGGATACCGTGTAATATTTACCGTTACTGAAAAATATAAAGAATTAGTTAAAGAAGAGGGCTTTGAAATTTATCATTTTAAATATGCAAGCGAATATAACATCAAAACATTCAAAGGTTTTTTAGGTTTGTGGCTCAAAACATTGAGTGATAAAGATTTTACAAAAAGCAGATTTAGGGAATTTATTTCAAGCAAATTGGTAGCTGAAATTTCTTACGAAATATTACAACCCCAAGAAGTTTTTATTGATGAACATTTTGCGGAGTACTATTTATTTTTTAAGAAGTTTGGTGTAAAAACCACAATACTCAATACAAAGTTATCGACAAAAAAAGTAAAAGGCATTCCACCATTAAATTCGAGTTATTTACCCAAAAATAATTGGTGCTCGGATTTTATTTGTGAAATGCTTTGGTTGAAACATTTTGCAAAATTAAGAGGGCAAGAATTGATTCAAAAACTTGTTTTTTGTGGGAAAGACGAAGTGTTTTTTTGGAAAAGATTATGTAAACAAAATAATTGGAGCTGGAGAAACGAAATAGCTTTAGACCATTCATTCAATCGAAGTATTAATTCAATACCTACCATTATATTAGCTCCTAAAGAATTAGAATTTGATTTTAGGCCAAATCAGAAAAATGAAAGTTTTTTTCATTTACCGATACAAAAAAATGAAGAAAAATATAAAACATTAGAATACAAACACCTTATTGAAGAAATTGAGAGCTACAAAAAAAAAACAGACTTCAAGGTCATTTATTGTGCATTTGGTACTCTAAGTGTTATGAATTTTCAAAGTGTATATCGTTTCTTCATTCTTTTAATTAACGTTTTGAAAAATTATACCAATATTCTTTTGGTAATTTCAAAAGGCAATGTTGAAATAGAATTACCCAAATCGTTTAATCTTAGGGTTTTCCCTTTTTTACCCCAAGTTGATTTTTTAAAATATACAGACTTGATGGTTACACACGGTGGCTTGGGTTCAATAAAAGAATGTTTTGATGCAAAAGTTCCAATGTTAGTTGTTCCTATCAATAAAAAAGTTGACCAAATTGGGAATGGTGTGAGA
>JACCDW011590054.1_pt1 | contig 17832 bp, 13 predicted proteins | sample 7449781 | NCBI WGS metagenome assembly JACCDW01 (sample SAMN15323449, study PRJNA562643) | freshwater metagenome | isolation source: river surface water | place: USA:Blue River Watershed | collected 2017-08-18
AAAGCTTTTGATTTTGAGTAAAAGTTTAAACTTCGTAGATCACCAACCCACGCGAATGAGATCAAGGTGTCTCTTGTGATTTGTTTTCCTTTACCAGGCACTTCTTTGATTTTGTAGATTTTGTCAGACACATAATCGTACTCTACTGATACGATGAATTCCTCGGGGTCATTTCCCACAAGGAAGTTTTCAATTTCTTCTTGTGATATCATAGGTTATTTACTTTTGGTGTATTAGCTACCGAATGAGGTCGGCATTTACCTTCGTAAATAAATATACGAGTAAAAAATACTCTTATCAACTAAAATTTTATTATTTTTAATCGGTCACATTAACTACCGTCAAAGTATCCGACCCATCAAAATAAGAAAGTCTTGGTGATAATACTGAGTTTTTAAATAAAGTACAATTATAGTCACCATAAACATATGTTGCTGAGCTAAAATCAGTAGAAAATAATGAAAATTTTACATCATTTAATTGGAAAAAATCAACTACTGTGTTAGAATAAAATCCATCAGCAATCACATTATTATAAAAATATTCACCGATTATATTACTGTAAAAATAATTTCCTATTTTATTTCCTTGACTTGTGGAAACACCAAACCCAAATCCGTCACCAATATTATTATTTTGGAAATTACTACCTATTTCATTATATGCAAAGGTTCCTAATATAATGTTACTTTGGAAAAAATAACCGACCCTGTTTAAGTAGTAAGAATAAAACCCAATGTTAACGCTATCACCAATTGTGTTATTATCAAAATAATCACCAATTACATTATCTCTAAAACTCACATAAATATTATTATTATTAAAACCATTAGTGATTAAATTCCCATAAAACTCACTGTGAATATTGTTACCGTTATAACCATTACCTATGTCATTTTTATAAAAATTATTATAAATTTCATTATTGTTAAATTGATTTCCTATTTCATTATTTTGAAAGTCATTATTAGTACAAACATTTCCATTAAAATCATTTCCAATATTGTTTCTATAAAAATCAGATCCTGTTAAAATATTATCATAGAAATTATAACCAATTCTGTTTCTTTGGAAATTTGCGGTAATAAAATTGTCATGGAAATTATCACCAATAATATTACTATCAAAATCATCATTCGTAGAGTTGTTATAAAAATTAGACCCTATTTGGTTATCATAACAATCATCGTTGAATGTATTATTACGAGATCCGTCACCAATAGTGTTGTTTCTGTAAGCACCTATTAAAAATACATTATTCGCTAATAAAAAGTTTCCAACCCCTTCGTATAAATAAAGATTCGAGTAATTACCAACATAATTATTTACAGCACCATCTTCATCAATGGCATTACCAAATGTTGTGTATTCATAAACTAAATCTTGTCTTACATTTGCTTGGTAATAACTCATTATACCGTCATCAAATGCGGTATAGTAAGAAGAATCAATAGTTTCACTTATAGTTACACCTGATATAGTGGCAAGAGAATCACTATCAACTGAAATAACTTCAAAAAGATATGGATTTAAATTTCTTACCGCAATATAGTCTCCCACAAATAAGTTTGAATTAAATGTTGTTCCTGTGTTTCCATATAATACACCAGTATTTCCTGTTATACCACTTATTCCTACAAGACCACTCAGTGGGTTATTTTGATTGTATGAATATCCACGATATCTCTTAAATAAGATATTTCTATTATCGTAGTCGGTTCTGTTATTGTATTGGTCAATTCTTTCTGTGATTCTACCTTTTGCAGGAGTACTTGAGATTTCAGTTGTATTCCAAGTTATATCATATGTTATTTGATCTTGAGGATATACTGTTGAATACACCGTAGGTGAAAACTGTGTAGGTGATATTGCAAGTAACAATAATGGTTCAGTAATACCTGTCATACTATTATCCGTAAAAATAGGATTTCTTAAATTATCATAATTAGGTTGGTCATAAATTGTCTGATAGTCGGTCATCAAATAAAATCTACCTGGCGTAAGTACACCAGCACCTGCTTCCGAAACAAATTGTGCGTATGTTCCCTCGTTATAAGTTATTGAAGAAAATGTTATATGATAAGTATCCCCAACATATTGTACGGGAATTAAAGTATCATTTGTTGGGAATTGTAGATAATCTAATTCTCCAATTGTTTTACCTGTTAGTGCCATATTTTTTTTATTTTATAAATAGTTTTAATTTTTATGTTGGAAGTTAAAATTCTAAATATTCGTCATTACCAACATCAATATATTCATCGTTTTCTGTAATTATTGGGTTAATTAAAATTACAGGTGGAGCCTCACATGTTATACAATCTATAAATTCTTCAGAAATTGATGTAACTGTAAAATCTTCAGGAGATGTCCCAATACTAACAATGTTGTAACAAGCATCAAAATCTGCGTTATTAGTGGTCAAATAATATGTACTACCAACAGTTGGCGCAACTATAGGAGGTAATAATTCAAACTTTGCAACTTTACTTGAAAAATCGACACAACTTAATACATCGTAGTAAATAATGACCGGTTCAGGACTTGGTGTTGGTGTAGGTGTTACAGTAGGAGTCGGTGTTATTGTAGATGTAGGGGTAGGTGTCGGTGTTTGTTCTTGGAATACGTAACTTATATTTATTTGATAATCAAAAATTGGGTTATCAAAAGTATTAAGAGTGAACATTGAGAAATCACTATTCTTAGTAAGAAGACTAAAATCTATAGATGAGGTTACACTAACTTCACACAATGAAAGACCTTGTTGCATAAACAACGATGGCATAAATGTTATATCAGGACCTGAAGTCGTTGTTAAAACATTCTTGAAAGTTAAAGAATAGTCGTATGGTGCTGGTCCATTTGACAACAAACTGTAATTTGCGACTGTCGAGCCGTTAGTATAAGTAACACTCAATTCAAAAGAAGTAAGTCCTGAACATGATTTAGATAAATTTGTTAAACCTACTTGCCAATAAGTCTTACCATCACAAACTTGAGTCTTAACATCATTAGATCCGTTAACCGTAATATAGTCTATAGTATCATTATCAACAACAGGTTTTGGCAAACCATCCCAAGCCTTAACACCAAGTTCAGTGGCAACATTATCAATTCTACATGCAAAACCATAATATTCACTACCCGCAAAATTTAATCCTATAATTTTATAGGTACCTCCAAAATCCGCAATAAGAACAGAACCTGAATCACCAGGGTAAATAGGGTACTGACATACTGTTGCTAAATTTGGGTCATTTTCTGGTCTTACAAATTGTATAAGTTCTGTAAATGGTACAGTAACAGGTACACCTTGTTTAGGATATGGACCAACAGGTACACTAACACCAATAGCAAAAGTCCTCAACGGACATGGAGGACCATCTTTAGCACCTGTTGTTCTACCACTACTTCGTAACATTGGGTTTGTAGCCATCAAATTATCTATTTCTGCGGTAGTTGCAAATGGCATCGGGGTTGCATAATCTATACCAAATTGTTTAAATGATTCTGTAGGGTCTGTCACAGGGTCGCAATCAACTGAGACCAAAGCACCGTCAACTTTAGATGGTGTACCGTCACTATAAATTGGTACATATCTTATAACTTGTCCTATTATGTAAGCAGGATTTGCACCAAATTCACCTGGTTGATATGCCAAGTCAGGATCTCTAACTCCACCATCAATTATATCATACTCATTTTCAATAGGACCTAATGGATTTCTTTGATCGGTATAAAAGGCGTCTCTAATTACAACATGATTATTAGTTAAACCAACTAACGCATTAGTTTCTGTATCAACAACAATAGCCCCTAATGTACCAACACTTCCTGTTTTTGTTTTTGATGTTAATGAAATACCTCCTTGAATCGGTCTTATAAATTGCCTGTTAGGTGGTGGTACAGTTTGCCAAGTGTAACAAGCAGGATTACAAGCAAAAGGTACAATCTCTCCAACTTCAATAACATCAGTTACAATAGTACGATTCCCCAAATTGAAAGTTGTGTTTGGTAATATTTCTTCCTCTTTTAATTCAGACAAAGGAATTTTTTTTGGTACTAAAAATACTATAGATTCTTGATCAGTTTGTTGATCACCAATAATTTTGTACCCAAACCCAACACCAATGTTGTCAGGTGTTGCTTGATATAAATCAGATATTAAATTTTTAATTTCTTTTGTTAACATAATAATATTTTTTTTCTATGGACATTCTTTTACATCAAATGTTAAATAAATTGTTTTAACCGTAACCGAACCCGGAGAAGAGGTTGGTGTAGGTGTTGGTGTAGGTGTTGGTGAACCCGGAGAAGAGGTTGGCGTTGGTGTTGGTGGTAAAGATGTAAGTGTTGGTACAGGTATTGTAGGTTCAGGTGTTGGTGTTGGTGTTGGCGAAATTGATGGTGGTAATGGTCCGGGGCCGATACAACAAGGAAATTCAATAACATAACAACTTTCATATGGCATGTCATCGGCAATAAAACTTTCTTGTACATTAATAAATAATTTTTCCCTTATTGGTAATAATAAAGTACCTTGATCATTTCTAAATAAAAACTGACCCTCATATCTACCAGGTTTATTAGTGTCTCTTGGGGTAAATTGATAATAAACATAATATTCAGGAGTCGCGTTAGGTTCAATTAATATTTTTTGAACAAAACCGCAAGGTCTTGTTGATATTTTTGGAATACCAGTTTCTGTATTAACCATTGAGAAGAAGATTGCCGACTCCTCAATAAAATCCATCATGTTGTTATAGTCACTCCTACCATCTTTGACAACTTGCATTTTCAAAAGAGGTAATGTAGCATTTTTCTTTATAAAGAAATCCATTGAAAGTTTTCTTTATAAATATACTCATTAACATTCTTTTCGCAGTTCTGCTTGATAAAAGTCAAATCTGTTGTGTTCGGTTGGTGTCATTAGAAGAACTGCAGAATTAATTCTACCTTTAACTGTTTCTTGATAACAGTGTGACATAAGTGTTTGCTCGTATGGATGCGTAAATCTGGTTTCAATATAACACTTGTAATTTCCTTCTCTGTTCATTATTATTGGCCAATTAGATAAATAAATTTCTCCTGTTGCGTAAGGTATACCATCAAAAGATTTAATATTTTTAAATAATAAATTTGGTGAATTGGAATCTTGTCCGTGAGTTGGTAAATTTGGTTTTTCGGGCCAATGTTTTGATCTAAAATTTTGAGGTACGTTGTACCAAGACCATTGTTTTTCATGACTACCAAAAAATTCTGTAAAATTAAATTTTAAAAAATCAAAATTTTCTTTTTTCATGATACTCATCACTTTATTAAAAAAGTTTTCAGTATACCTGTTAAAACCATTTTTACAGAGACCTTTTCTACCATTATAGAAAGACATGTCGTCCTCAAAGAAAATATAATATGACATTTCAGAATCATTAAAATGATCCGCAATAAAAACTCTACCGCCAGTAATCCCTAAATTATCTTTTTTAATATGTTCAAAACCATATCTATTACATAATTCTTTATATTTTGGAAAAGTTTTTTCATCGGTAGAATTGTCTAATAAAAACTTTTTAGTTTTCAATAAAATATTTTCATCATAGTCATTCATTGAATTGATTAAGTATTCAAATTGTTCTGGGCTATTAAAACTTATAACATAAACCCCAACATCTCCGTTTGAATTATTTTTGACACTTTTAACTAAGGATGAATTTTTAATAACAACATTATCATTTTTTAAATTTTCAAAAAAAGTGTACAGTAATCCATCAGAGTTTATTTCAAAATAATCTATTAGTGTTGGGTTGTTATACAAAAGGATTGTAAATAAACTTTCTTCTGTCCCCATAAAACCATTTGAAAGTGTTTCATCCATTAAGGCATAATATAGTGGATTTAATATTTCAATACTTTTCTTTGGTCCACCAAAAAATCCACCTCTAGCAACTTTATTAATTTTTTGACCAACATACTGATTCATTACATTATAATCAAAACCGTGAATTTCATTTACCGCATCGTAAGGAAAACATACGAAGAAAAATTTATCAAAGTTTTTTATTTTTTCTAAAACATTATCGTGAGTAAAATATCCCATATTGACGGTGTTTGCCAATCCGGCATCAATCCAATATAAATTTTCTGAATTAAATTTGTCTAAAATTCTTGCATCATTTAATAAAAACATTTTAGACATCACTAAAGGATTGTACATTTCTAACTTAGCCTGTGTTGATTCAGGTAACCATGACGCTAAATTAAACCAATTTGGGTTAGTTCTTATTTTTTGTATTTTGTCAAAAAATTCATTATTTAAAAACCAATTCTTATCTCTTAAAATAAATTGTGTATTATCCGGATCTCTATAATTAAAAACAAATTTTTCTAATTCTGAGTCACCAAAAATTATCATATTACAATCTATTTCAAGTAACTTTGAGAATTTTTCTAAATAATGGTCAAAGGTTCTTGACCACCCTTCTTGTAAATTACTTCTACCTATATCCCATAAACCTGTTACTAAAGTTATCTTTTTCAAAACGTATAATAATTAAATTAATTTATTCTTTTAAAATCTTCCGGTAAATAAAATTTAGGTTCTGTTTTTAACATAGTAGGATGATTACATCCTGTGTCTGATATGCTATGTGCATGTTTAATCACAGGAAAAGTTTCTACACCTTGGAATTTATACCAATCGTTATAATTTTTTAATTTGTCAACATCAGGTTCATATGGTACTACCATCAATTTTATTTTTTTGTACTTGAAATAGTAAGAAACTAAAATATCATCGGATTTAGTTTTCCCAACAAAAAGATCAAAAAAATCTTTGTCGAAGTATTTTGCAAAATAAGATGCTGATTTATAATGTTGTAGTTCTTTAACTTCTAATGGTTCTGCCACAGACAATACCCAAGAATCTCTTAAGTCACCAAACTTAGGATTTACTAAACTTCTACCGTCATAAAGAATTACTGAATTATTAAATTTTTGATGGTATTTTTCATGCTCAACTACCATGTCTTTATGGTAGATCAAATCATCATCAACAACTATAATTAATGTTTCTTTATCAACTCTTAATATTGTGGGTATAATTTTTGTTGGGGGACCGTAATCCTCAACATTAAAAATTTTTAAATGATTGTATAAATTTTGATATTCTTTTAACCAAGTTGGTATCACATATTTTTCACCAGTCACTTTATAAATTTCGGGTAAATTAAAATGAACTTCATAATCTTTGTGTGATTGTTCGCACAAAGATTTTAAAACTAATTTAATACCATTTTCGGAATCATTATTTAACCTTTCAGGTACTGTTGTTAAAGTAATTACTATCCTACTCATTTGAACTTACGTGATTCATTTTTATATCTTTATATCCTATGTTGAATATTGAAACTATTTCATTTTTATGACCAACTCTAATTTTGTTTTTTTCTCTAATAATAATTGCTCTTCTACCTACTTCTTCTAAACCTAAAATACCTTCCTTACCTAATCTTATATCGTATTCTAAATCCCAAATCTGTCCATTTATATCTTTTAATTTAGAAATGTACTCATCAACTATTGGGTTTATGTCTCTATATTTTTTTATTTCATTTAACAAATCATCAAGTTCTTGATTATTGTCAATGTCAAGTCTCTCTTTCTTTAAAAGAGAAATTGAGTATCTATCTAATATTTCACTTATAGGGTACTCCATAATTATAAATTACCGATAATTCTATCGCACCATCCTTTAGATAGTGAGTGGGGCCAAACAACCCAATAAGATGGTTTTTCAGAAGCATTAAATTCTCTCCAAATTTTTGCAACACCATCAGGATCTTTTTTTAATCTGTTTATTTCATCAAGACTAGCATCTTGTCTAAAAATTGTTTCATCATTTTTGTTATGAAATGCTACAACCCAAAAATCATAATCCGTTTCAGGTACTTGATTTAAATTTACATCAATACAATGTTTGAATATGGATAAAAAACTTTCTCTCCAGTCTTCTTCATTATCATATTCATATGGATTAGGTGGGTAATTCTTATCAATAGTAAATTGTTGTACCGCCCTTTTTTCAAAAAGGACACCAGCATATTTTTCATAATCTTTTATAGTTCTTTCTGTACCAAACCATTCATTGTAATCGCCTTCATATTTTTCACCATCAACACCCAATAATTGTCTATTTTTTTTGTGACAAGACTCATTTTTTACATACCAAGATTTATCATCATCCCACTGTTTTGTTCTTCCTTTTCTTGTGTATTCGTGCCAAATTACAACTCTATGTGGATGAAACAAATCATACCCATGAGTATACGCCCTTACCGTGATTGAAATTTCTTCTCCGTGAAAATAAAATTCAGGGTCGTGTTGTACTTCAGTTGAAAATTGTCCTAAAGTAAAACAAAAATGGGCAGAATAAAATCTTGCGGGAACAGGTTCTGTCATTTTTTTCCATTGTGGAATTACTTCAGGTAAAAAGAAAACAACACCCTCAGGAGTAAATCTATCAAAGGCCATTCTCCAAGGTTCAGTAACTCTACCTGCAGGATCGTTATCGGGATCAAAAGAAGAAACATATCCTGTTAATAAAGGTTTTTTATATCCTTTTTCTTGTAAATCTTTAATCATGTTAATTAAAGTTTCATCCCAATCTTTTTCAAACCTCATGTGGGAATCAATTTGGAGAGTGTACTCTTCCCCATTGTATTGTTGTTGAGTAAGATATCTTGCCCAACAAACACCTTTTGACTCTTTATAGTCAATATTTAAGATTTTGAATCTATCGTCGTTTTCAAATTCAGATAAATCATCAAATCCGTCTTCAGGATTGGATTGTCGTGCAATAGATAAAACCAAATTTTGTGGGTTTTTTGCATTCTCCAACATATCTTTTATTGTTGGAATTAGTTGTGGATCACGATAAGATGCGATTTGTACAAATATTTTCATAAAAATAAAAATATTCTAAAATATGAAAAATGTAAATTCTTTTTATTTAGACTGCGGTATTAATATAAACATAAGTTATTTTACCATACCAAGTGATGTTTGTTGCCGCCTGACCTGTTACCCTAAGTCTTATTGTTGTACCACTAGCATCCAATGTAAATGTTGGGGATCCCGAAAAATCCTCAAAAACATCTTTTACCGGAATACCAACAGCGGTTAATACACCACCTACATTTTTGAATACTCCTAATATCTTACCACCTATAGCACTTGTTGTTCCCGCACCTATTACCCAAGCTTCTACAGTATACTTTAAATCATTATTTGTTGCCAAACTTGCTACGGTAGTTACTGTTGCATCAGTTGTTGACACACCACTTTCTAAGTCAAAATTTAACGATCCTGAAGAACCTGATCCAAAGTTAACAGTTCCTGTACTATCAATTGACATTCGTCTAGATCCATTTGTGGTGAAACCCATATGATCCGCCCCAACTCTATAAATACCTAAATTTGTGTCAGTTATAAATGAAAATGATGGAGAACTATTACTACCTCCACCAGTTTGTATTAATCCACTAACATTTAAAACGTTTGTTGATGGGTTAAATGTTAAACCGGCGTCTGTGTATAAAAATTCTTGAGTGGCGCTTGGGTTATTTGAGTCTACAAACGTTGGGTAAAAAGTCGCATTATTACCATTTGTAACGGTATCAACTTGTGAAGGTAATGGTGTTGTACCCGAAGTACCATTAGTACCGCTAGTACCGTCTCTACCTGAAGTACCGTCAGTACCGCTAGTACCACTTATACCTGAAGTACCGTTTGTCCCGTTAGTCCCTGAAGTACCATTTGTTCCTGATGTACCATTTACACCGCTAGTACCATTTGTTCCTGATGTACCATTTACACCGCTAGTACCATTGGTTCCCGATGTGCCATTTGTACCACTAGACCCATTTGCACCATCAGTTCCGCTAGTCCCATTTGTTCCATTAGTCCCTGAAGTACCATTCGTTCCATTCGTTCCATTAGTCCCTGAAGTACCATTTGTCCCATTTGTTCCGTTTGTACCTGAAGTTCCGTTTGTACCTGATGTCCCATCCGTACCTGATGTACCATTAGTTGCTGAGGTTCCGTTTGTTCCTGATGTCCCATCTGTACCTGATGTACCTACCGCAGATGTACCACTACTACCATTTGTACCGTTAGTACCTGATGTACCAAAACCAGACGTACCGCTACTACCATCTGTACCACTTGTCCCATTAGTACCCGAGGTTCCGTTTGTTCCTGAACTTCCTACCGCAGATGTTCCACTAGTACCGTTTGTACCCGATGTACCAACACCTGAGGTACCACTACTACCATCTGTACCGTTTGTTCCTGATGTTCCACTTGATCCGTTTGTTCCATTAGTTCCTGATGTCCCATCATTACCACTTGTACCATTAGTACCTGACGTACCATTATTTCCTGATGTACCGTTTGTGCCCGAAGTACCATTTGTACCTGATGTACCAAAAGCCGAGGTTCCACTTGACCCATTAGTACCGTTAGTGCCTGAACTACCATTTGTTCCATTGGTTCCGCTAGTCCCTTTTGTTCCAGACGTACCATTGGTTCCGCTAGTCCCATTAGTACCTGATGTACCATTCACACCGCTCGTACCATTAGTACCTGATGTACCATTCACACCGCTCGTACCATTAGTTCCTGATGTACCACTACTACCACTTTGACCGCTAGTTCCACTGTTACCACTACTACCACTAGTACCATTGGTTCCGTTAGTACCCGATGTACCATTAGTCCCGCTTGACCCATTAGTTCCTGAAGTTCCACTTGTCCCTGATGTACCACTACCTATTGCCGTTGCAACTTGTGCTAAAGTTGCTTTGTAAGAAGATCCTGCAGGATTTCCTTGTGATAAATCTGTAGGAATAACAACGTGGATCAAATCATTTGATGTCAAAGGAGGTGCTGGTAATTGATCCGTAAGAAAAGCGTAGTTTGGCATTTTATTTTATAAATATTATTGATTTTGAAATAGGTATATGTCTCCGTCCATCATTAGGAAAATAACGCTGTCTTGGAACATTTTTCCTTTATCAGGGCACTCCAACACTACAAATTGTGAACATCCACAAGAATCTTGTATTTCTAATATCACACTTTCTGCAACATCTAATGGTGGTGGTATATTAAATTGAAAGGGTGGTGATATTGGTGTTGAGGAATAAACGGGAACGCAAGTACTGTATGTTATGTCGCAAGCAATTATATTGTATGGCGAACAACCTGTAATACCACTTATAGTTACTTGTATCATATTAAAAAGAATTACTTTCTAAACTTATGATTGACCCGCCAAGTCCTCCTGAACCAAATAAAGTTAATGTTGTAAAATCTTGATATGATAAAATAGTTATAACACATCCATTGTTATCATCAGGACCAACACACAGTGTTTTATTTTCTTTCACTTCATAACCACAACCATACTCAAATTTCAAAAACGGTAAACCAGCACTTGTTGAGAAATTAATTATTTCACCAACATTTGATGAAAGAATTTTCATTCTTATATTATTCACAGGTTTACTAAAACTGTATGTATAATTATAACCACCATCTTTACCAATTTTGATTGATGGTGATGTCATATAAATTTTTTCTGAATTTAAACAACTAACCCAAGGAATATTTGAATCTATAACCTCAACAGACCCGACATATGAATCCCCAACTGTTACTCCGTTTATAACACTTGGTGGTAATATACTTGGTAGTAAATTTGGTGTTTGACTTGGTGTTGGTGGTGGAGTTGGGTAAAAAGTTGTATTTTGAACTGAAGGTGGACAACATGATTGATAGTTAAACGTAAGCGTAAAGTCGGCACCTGTAGGTCCACTATAGGTTAATTTTGCAACAACACAAGGATCAATCATATTGAATCCATTAAATTTGTAATTACTAACGTCAACAATACCGTAATTACCGTTATTATTCTGTTGTACGTTTTTCATAAAAATTGTGTTGGTTCCTTGAATCAAAATATTTGATCCGTCAAACCAATAATTTGTCATTCCTGATAATGGACAAACAAAATTTGGTTGAGTGATTGTATAACCTGAATTTATATTACCAATGAATACAGACCCAATTTGAGCATTTAAACTCAAGTCTAAATAACCTATGTAAACATTATTTAAGAACACATCAAAATTATCGTCTTTTGCTGCGTTTGCATTACATATCTGAAGGGCTAATATTCTACTAGCACATGCAGGTGATGGTGGTGGTTTACACGGATCAATTGTCGGCGTTGGTGTAGGTGTTATTGATATTGTTGGTGTTGGTGTTACCGTACTTGTTGGTGTCGGTGTAGGTGACGGAACTTTACACGGGTCAAAAGTTGGTGTAGGTGTTATGGTTGGTGTTGGTGTAGGTGTTACTGTTTTAGTTGGTGTAGGTGTAGGTGTTGGGGTAGGAGTAGGTCTTGGTACTCTTAAAAAATTAGTACATCTTGGGTTGTACGTTAGTATTGTATAAAAACCAAATCTTTCTCTTGGTGGTATTAAATTACACGGCTCAAACAAAAAAGGTAAAACAACATCTCCTAAATTTATCGCAATATCTTCATTGTCAGGTGTGAAAATAATATTTGCTAACTCACCATCGTAATTTACACTCTCAATAATTAATGAAGAACAATCCATAGTACTTACAATAAATACTTTGTTTAGTTATTTATCGAAGTTATAAACCAAATCTCGCTTTTTGTGCATTAAAGTTTTGTAGTATTTCAGTAGATGATAAAAATCTATTATAAATTCTAACAATACCCAAATCACCATCTATTAAATTTGTTGATGATACAACATCATCCCACCTTCTCATTAGTCTTATTTCTCCTCCTGATGCTAAAGTTGCGGTAACGTTCACTGTTCCTCCTGAAGCAACACCATTTACAAATTGACTTAGTTGTCCGCCACCGTATCTTCCGACAATTTGATACCAAGTATTAAGTAATGGTGCAAACCCCGTTGTGTTATTCCACCCATTTTGGAAAAATCCAACAACAATATTGTAAGAGGTTGGGGCACTGTTTGTCCCAATGGTAAAGTTAATACTTGTTGAGCCATTAAATTGATTTCCTACAACCATCGCAACTTGACCATTTAATGAGGATGAAAATCTTACCCAAGCTTCTACTGTCCATGTTTGTATAGTTCCAATGTTTGGGGTTGTTGCATATTCTAAACTAGCTTTAGAAAAATTAATGTATCCATCAGAATTAAATGTTGGTGTATTAATTAATGTTGCGGTTCTTGCACTAACACTAACATCAGTCCATGTTGAACCTGAAGTGGGGTATGAAGGTGAAAACCCTGCATCCAAATTATAAATAAGACCGTTTGTGACGACACTTTCGTAATCTCTATTGACACACAACATAGTTGTTTGACCATTCAGATAATTTAAAGCATCGTAAACATTATTAATATTTGTACCACCATATAATCTTTTCGCGTAATCAATTAATGTTGATGAATCAGATGGGACTCTTATAGACGGTCCATTTGCGGATTTATTTTCGTAAATTGTATAGGCACCTGTGCTTGGGGTTATCCCATTCCAATGACCTGTATCTGATGTTGGTCCTTTTGGTGTGTCCCCAACACCAATATACCAATTACCCTTTTTTAATGAAAGTGTATCCCCCGTTGTAGAATATTTTATAGTATTAGGCATTTAAATTTTATTAATAAATATCTTAAGATATCACTTCTAAAACTTTTAAATAAACTTGTATTACAGATGGATGACATTCGAATTTTTCTTTTCTTTCTAAACAACCAACTAGTGACGGTACTCCTTGTATTGAATCCCACTCTCTTACTCCATATTTCATATTAGAAGCACAATGTAAACCACATCCACCTATAACATAGTGGTATTTATATTCTTGACTACCGTTTCTGTATGGTGAACGAAATTCAGGATTAATGGAACTACCTAATTGTATTATTGTTGAATCTGTTGTACCCGCCAAATGTAAAAGACCTGAATCCATTGTAACAAAACAAGATGATGAATTAATTAAATGCCAAGTTTGATCTATTGATGTTTTGTTCATTAGGTTATATCCTAATTTTATTGGGAAATTGAAAATAGGTTTATCAACATTTGATCCCCCCAATTCAGATGAATCTTTTCCAATAGAAATTACGTGAATGTTTTTTTCGTTTAGTAATTGTGTTAACATTTGCCAATTTTTTGCCGGCCAAGTTCTTGATTCCCAATTTTGTACGGGATGAATTAAAACATATTTTTTTGGTAAATCAGGTAATATAACTCCATTACTTGGAAAATAATCCAAAGTCATTTCTTCTTTTGTTAACATAAACCCAAGATTAATTGCATGAAATTGTCTAATGTCCATTGTATTATGTTTATTACAAACACCATTTTCTTTGTATGAAACATCAAAAGATGAAAATATTTCATAATTTTTTAATTCTTCTTTATTTTTTGATTCATGAAAAATTTCAGAAACATATGGATTATTAGTAAATAATTCTGGGTGATGCGTTATTACAGAAATTTTTTTACCATAAGAATTGTATAACTTTTTCAAAGTCGGTGTTGCACATAAGGTGTCTCCCAACGCTCTGCAACCTGAAATATCTAAACAAACTTCTTTCACAAACTAATATTAACATACTTCACAAATAAATTGAATGGTTTATTTTTTGTCTATGGAAAAAATTAAACTATTATATCTAACACCTCATCTTTCTACAGGTGGAATGCCTCAATTTGTTTTAAAAAGAATTGAATCACTTCAAAAATTCAAAGATCAAATTGAAATATTTTTAGTTGAGTATTCACAATTTAGCGACACATATGTAGTTCAAAGAAATAAAATTATTGAATTATTGGAGGTCGGTCATTTTTGGACTCTTGGTGGAACAACAGAAAAAGAAAAAAAATATCAATTAATAGACATCATAAAACAAAATGAAATTGATATTGTACACGCAGAAGAGATACCTGAAGCATTTGAAAGTTTTAACAAAATGCCATTAGACTTACTTAATCAGTTATATGATAATAATAGAACTTGGAAAATAGTTGAGACTTGTCATAACGTTTGGTATGACGCAAATACAAGAAAAAAATTGAATCCTGATTATTATTGTTTAGTTACGCCTTATCACGAAGTCGCACAATTTAATCACACACAAACACCAAAAAAAGTTATTTTATTTCCGTTTGAAGATAAAGTCAAACCTATCTTAGATGAGTTAGGTATATTTTATGATGACCATAGGGTACCTCTTTTAAAAAAAATGACTGTACGTCAAGAATTAGGGATCGACACAATGAAAACTCATATATTAAATGTGGGTCTTTGGACATCGGGTAAAAATCAAGGTGAGGGTGTTGAAGTTGCAAGATTGTTACAAGACACACATCCTGACTTACATTTTCATTTTATAGGAAACCAAGCCCCTAATTTTGAAGATTATTGGGGACCAATAATGAAAGATCTCCCAAAAAATGTTTCTGTTTGGGGTGAAAGAAGTGATGTTGATAGTTTTATACAAGCATGTGACGTATTAATGTTTAATTCGACTTGGGAGTGTAACCCTTTAGTTGTTAGAGAGGCAATCAATTATGGTGTGAAAATTTTAACAAGAGACTTACCACAGTATATGGGCATGTTTAATCAATACATTACCCCAATTAAATCTGATGATCCTAATGAAATCAAAAATTCATTACTCGATTTGATTAGTGATGGTAGTTCATATAAATTAAATGATGAGGTTGATTTTGGAAAAGAATTATTAGATTTATACAAAGAAGTTTATGTTAATCAAAAATGTAAAAACGAATTAATTAAAAATGATTATGTGTTTAATCAACATTTTGTTGTAAATCCATTTTTTGAAATATTGGGTGAGAGTAAAAATAAATTTGATATAAAATATTATGATCAAAATAATAATTTAATTTATCAAAATACATTACCAATCAACCATTGGGTAAAATTAAATAAACAATACTACACCAAATGGAGATCAGAAGTTTATGAAAATGGAGAATTAATTTATAATAACACGTTGAATCTTGAAGGGAAACGAGTTTATATTTCATTTGGTTCTAAATCATTAGGGGATACAATGGCTTGGATTCCTTATTGTGAAGAATTCAGAAAAAAACATAATTGTGAACTCATAGTATCCACATTTATGAATTCATTATTTGTGGACCAATATCCTGAAATTGAATTTACAGACCCTGGACAAATAGTTCTTAACATATATGCACAATACAGATTAGGTTGGTTTTATAATCCGGATCAAACGTTTGATTCTGATGCACACCCAAATGATATTAGAAGACAACCACTTCAAAAAACAGCAACAGATATTTTGGGATTAGAATATACAGAGATTAGACCAAAATTAAAATTACCTAATACACCAAAAAAGAAAAAAGTTGGTATCGGTTTTCACTCAACAGCACAATCAAAATATTGGAATAACCCTGATGGTTGGCAAGCTGTCGTAGATCACCTTGATGCTTTAGGGTATGAGTGCATGATTTATTCAAGAGAAGGAGACGGTTATATGAACAACCATTATCCAAAGGGGGTTACAATATTTAAAGGAGGTGATTTACAAGAAGTTATTAATGATCTAACAACTTGCGAATTCTTTATTGGTTTAGGGTCAGGATTATCTTGGTTGGCGTGGGCATGTAAACTACCTGTTGTTTTAATTTCAGGGTTTAGCGAAAAATGGGCCGAGACAACGTTAGACACTTATAGAGTTATAAATGAAAATGTTTGTCATGGATGTTTTAATAAAGAAAGATTAGATGCGGGAGATTGGAATTGGTGTCCTTTACACAAAGGAACTGACAGACAATTCGAGTGTTCTAAACAAATAACATCAGATATGGTAATCAAAGAAATAAATAAAATTATGAACGAAGAAAAAATTGTTGAGAACAAAAATAAATTAGATGGATTTGATTGGGGTGGAAAAGATAATTGGTATAGTGACGCCGCAATCCAAGAAATTGAAAATGATAATATGTATGACAGATTTTTTACTGTAGAAGAGGGTGATGTTGTTGTAGATTTAGGTGCATCATTAGGACCATTTACATATTCAATTCTACCTAATAACCCAAAACAATGTTATGTAGTTGAACCTTTATCTTATCAAGTTAATGTATTACATAAAAATGTTGGGAGAGATAATGTAAAAATTATTCAAGGTGCAATTACCGATAAAAAGAAAATTGAAATTACTTGGGATGGTGTTTCTGAAACAGTACCTACTTTTACTTTTAGAGAATTTTTAGATGAAAATAATATTGATAAAATTGATTTTTTAAAGTGTGATTGTGAAGGTGGTGAATACGACGTATTCCAACCAAGTAACATTGAGTTTCTTAAAACAATCCCAAAAATTGTTACTGAGTTTCATATGAGAAAAGATGAGAATTTTAACAACTGTAAATTTAGATGGTTTAGAGATAACATTTTACCGAAGTTTGAAAACTATCAAGTATTTTCAGTTGATGGTGTTGATATAAAGTGGGATCTATGGAACGAACACTTTTTAGATTGGTACTGTGAAGTAATAATTTATATGGATAATAGAAAATAATTTTAAACCCTTACCTTAAAAAGTGGGGGTTTTTTATTAACAAGGTCCTTGGTACGAAAGTGTCGAACCGTCCCAATAATAACAATCGTTACCTGCATCAACATAGTAACCTAACTGAGATGGTGATGTACATAGATCATCATCAAATATACCATCGGCATTTGCAAGTCTACAA
>JACCDW010754362.1_pt1 | contig 17817 bp, 22 predicted proteins | sample 7449781 | NCBI WGS metagenome assembly JACCDW01 (sample SAMN15323449, study PRJNA562643) | freshwater metagenome | isolation source: river surface water | place: USA:Blue River Watershed | collected 2017-08-18
AGACATCAGTAACCGGAGTGCAGGCCAAATTATCATTACATATAACGAACAACAATCAGGTGAAAGCAGGAAAAAGATTCACGATCGTTGGACTCTGGGGTGGCTATATATTAAAACCACCGACTGCATTGTATCAACAGTTGCCCGAAGTAGAAGATGTTACAATGCATTTGGCAAACATCGCAAAAATAAAAACAGCACCGCATAGTTTAATTCGGTTATCTTCAGGTAATCTCGCTTATATCACAAAACGGGTCGATCGAGTTAAAAAAAGCAAGCTAGCAATGGAGGATATGTGTCAATTAACAGAACGTCTTACGGAAGATAAATACCATGGAAGCTATGAACAAATTGCCAAAACCATTCAAAAATATTCCGCCACATCAGGTTTAGATTTGGTGAATTTCTTTGAGATAGTGTTGTTTTCTTTTTTAACTGGCAATGCGGATATGCACTTAAAGAATTTTTCATTATTGGAGCAACCAGGGTTGGGGATGGTTTTGTCACCATCCTACGATTTGGTCAATACCTCGTTGGTTAATCCTGCAGATGATGAAGAAATGGCACTTAGTCTTAATGGGAAAAAGAAGAAATTAAAAAAACAAGACTTTGTTGCTGCAATGAATACCTCAAAGCTTGACGAAAAACAACAGGAAAATATTTTCAATAAAATGAAGAAATCTGAATCTAAATGGATGCAACAGATCGATATGAGTTTTTTAAGTGATGATTTAAAAGAGCAGTATAAAGCCATGATTCAGGATAGATTGAATCGATTAAAATGATTCTTTTTACATTCCAAATTCTCCCTAAAATCGTCTAAACCTAAGATTTATTCCGTCTGTATTTGCCCCTAGTATGGTAATAATACCTTGAACGACTCTGACTTTTAATGGCATTCTTTTTCGTACTCACCGGCATCCGCACATGTCCTTTCCGGAATCTTCCTCTCGAATCGATGCTCGGCTTCACGTACACCGCTTTCTTGGCAGTTCCCGAATCGTCGCTATTGCCGCATCCCCCAAAAACAAATATCCCGCAAGCCATAAAAATAAATAAAACCGAATTGAAAATATTCGTGGTTTTTCTTTTCTTGAGGGACGTTGAATAGTAGTATTTCATAGTCGTTTGATTAATGCTATGTTTTTTTGATAATTGCAATTGCTCAACATTGTTTTTAAGTCATACTCAGTAACTCAAGAATTCGTTTTCCTGATGTTGTAGTTGTATATGTTTGTTTCGGATGGGTTTTTTCATTTGGGTACTCTGCGGCAACCCACTTGTTTTCAATTAATGGATCAAGATATTTAACTCGATTTTTTGACTGATTGCTTAAATCCATTTTGTCAAATAATTCAGCACGCTTCATTCTAGTTTCCAATATTTCAAGCATCTCTGCAACTCGGTCATGAATATTGCTACTAATAATATTCATAGCAGAGCGGCCAGCTCCGTTACTAGCTCCGTTACTAACTCCGTTACCATATTCCATTATTTCTTGTAAATCCTTGAAAATAGGCGTTATTTCTCCGTTACTAGCTCCATTACTTATGTCAATGTGAGCAGGTAAAATAACCAATACGTATGTGCTACTTTCGTCTGTTTCAAAAGATGGAGCTGGAGAACCATTGTTGGCCATTGCATTATAAATAGTTGGGAAGCCAGTACCTCGTCCTTCAGTCAAATGGAGCTCTTTTAGGAAATCGCCAATACGCCGATTTCTGTATTCTCTAGCAACAATGCGTCTATGCGTTTTTAATATGCTAGAATTAACAGGTGGCACGGGACCTGGATAGCTTAATATTTCAATTTTATCTGGCCAAACCTGTATTTCAATCGGATTCGGTAGTTCATAACTTTTATGGTATACAGCATTTGATAATGCCTCTTCAACTGCAGCATATGGGAAATTATAGAATCTAACGGCCTCCGCTTTATTTGCAGTTTTTATAACTTGTTCAGAAATTATATTAGTCTGCAAAAATGATAATGTGTCACGTAATTGTTTTTGCAACGGTCCTTTAAAATAATGCTCTTTGTAGTTTGTGCTTGTATTATCTTTATGCCAAACTAATTCGATCCAAGATCTATTGAAAAAACGTTCGGGTTCTTTGCAAAAGAAAAGCAATCCAACATTTACAGGACGCACATCTTCATTTGACCCTTTCGCAATAAGTAATGCACGACATAAATCTTCAAACGACATGGTTTTACTTTCCTCATATAAATCGCTTTTTACTTCTTGTAAATGTGCTTGAATTAAACCTAAATCTAAATCTTTAATACTTGCCTGATAATTTATTCTATCATCAAAGGGAATGCGCGCTGTTAATTCTTGTAAACGCCTTAATGTCTCTCCTTTTGCAATAATACTGTTTGAGCCAACACGCACATATGCTTCTCTACTTCCAGCATTATTGCCCAATGATGATGGAGATGTATAAATACGATTATCGCCAGCAGGACACCAAAGAACAATAATTTGTTTTCCGTCTAGTTGATATGGCTGTACTATTGGGAAATAATTCGGCTGGATTTGATAACCAAGCTCTATTATTTTTTTTTGAATAGAATCAATTTGATCTTCCTGAAGTCCAAACGGAGGAAGAATAGGAAGTCCCTCACTTTCTTCAATTCCAACAATAATATAACCACCGCCCCAATTATGTAAATCATTAGCAAAGGCACACATTGAATGAATGACAACTTCGGGATTCCAGCCTTTTTTTAGTTCAAGTCGTTCCCATTCAATTGTACTTCCATGAACCAATTCATCAATATTAATAGGTAGTGCCATATTGTTAATTCAATTGATGTTATAATATTTATATGCTTTTTTCAATTTTACAATAAAGAATTATCGTCTCTTAACGCAGATTTAATATGGCGTTGTACTAGGTCCTGAGGTTTTCTTAATTCTTCAAAATTGATATCCAGCATTTTGTCTATGTTTTCTTGTGTAGAGTTGGTCAAAAATAGTGAATATTGCTGATGATTTTAGAATAATTTAAATCCTATATTTTTCAATGAATCAATTTGAATGTAAAAAGAATGACAGAATGCATACTGATTTACACATGCCGAAAATCAGCGCTTGCTGGTTAGTTTGCTGTTGGCAGCGGTTATGTTTATTTCGTGCTAATTTCCTTTTGTCTATTGTATAATTCGGCACATTTATCGGCATAGTTGAAATAGGTGTCCTCTGAAAAGTCTTCTAAATTGATTGGTTTAAATTTCATTTTTTTTCTAATCGTTGGTATTTTGACTAATCTATCTGTCCCAATATCAAAATAGTTCCAATTTCCAATATAATCGCCAGTCAATAAATTCACACTGGATTCTCCACTTCCATCATGCACAGCATTTCCGAACTCATACCGACTCATACCAATGAGTTGTACTTTTTTAGTTTTGGAATTATATCTGAATTGATTTTTATATCCAGCCCTCATCCAGGAATTGAAAAATTCAAAGCCATTTTTTGTTTCGGTAATTCCAGAAGTTTCATTCAATATTTCAATTGGCTTACTTGCTACAGGTTTGTAATTCATTGACGATAAAACACAAACTATTGTTGATTTTTTAGCATCAATGTAAACTGTATCCCTTTTACCATCAAGGTCAACATCTTTAACCAACGCATTTTGTCCCAATGAAAAGTTGGCACAAATTGTGAAGGTTAAAATTGCAATGGGTTTTTTCATACTTGTGTTTGGTTGTTAATTATAATAGATATACGGGATGTTGACGTTGTTGCTTCTAGAATGTCCCAGTTTATTTTTAGGGATAATTCATCTTTTTGATAAATTCAACTTTATCGGCATAAACTTGTTTGGTTATCGGGTCAAATCTCATTGAATATTTTATTTTGAAGGATAATTACTAGAACTCAAAAATAGTAAAATAATTGAGGATATTATGGGTGCATGAATCAATGATTTAACAAAAAGTCATGTAATTCATTATCTTTGTGGAATCATGAAAAAATTAATTATGGTATTTGCTTTCTTATTGACAACATCAATATATGCACAAACGAAAAGAGATGGAACACCCGACATGAGATATAATGTTAATAAAGGTTCAAGCATGCCCTCAATAAATTATTCAACACCCAGTTCAAATAGGAATTATCCAAATGGTGGACAAATTAAAATGCAAACCGGGTATATGAAAAAAAGTGGCATTTATGTGACTCCACATATAAAAACCACACCTGATAATGTGCGGTGGAATAACTACAAGCCGCGTAACAGATAATTCAACATCAAATACAAGTAATTCCGAAATCAGTGATAACAACCTCTGGTTTGCCTTCCTCAATTTGAATGTTCGCAAAGTATAGTGCATTGCTGTACCCACTGTAAATGCCAATTTTTTGCTTTACATGAATCGGGAATTTATCAATCACTTTAGACGCTCTCTCTCTCATGGCCTTTTCAATTTTGGTATATTGCTCAATTTTATTGTTTAGGCCACCATATTCTAACTCATCGCCCATCAAGATTTTCGTATATTTTTCATGCAAAGCCTCAATTTGGTCTATTTCTTTCTTAAAAGGATTAAGATTTAGTCCATACAATTTGCCCAAATCGTTTTTGTATGCCATCATGTTGTACAAATGATCTTCAGGACAATCCGTAGCGTTTTTGGATTTTATAATCAGGAAATAAGATCCAGGCAATACATTTTCAAATTTGTAATTTCCTTGAAGGTCGGCGGTGGATTCATATTTGAGATCGCCGCGAATGGTATCTACAGATATCAATATTACATCGGCGCCGGCATCTGCTTTATTTCCAACATAATCATTAAATTCCCAAGAAACATTGCCAGATAATGAACCGTAATTTCCATTGATGCTTTTCGATAGCGTTTTGGTGACTTTTAAATCTTTATCGAGTAAAAAGGTGACACTCATTTTCACCATTTCCCTTCCGGAGTTTTCAATTTTATAATTGTGCGTAATTCTGTAACATGATACTAGCTTGTCTGTGGTATCATTTTTTCTAAGAGTATCTAATTTCGAGAAATTTATTGGTTTATACGTTTCAGGCGCTTGTAATTTTTCCTTCAAAAAAGATTTAACCGATGATTCTGCTTTCTTTAGCGGAGAATTCGAACATCCCATTAAAAATAGGATTGCGAATAGGTAAGTGTTGATTTTTTTCATTTGTATTAATTATATTTAATAGGTTCCATCAACAGTGGCAATGACGTATGCACCACTGCTGGTTTGTTGCGCAACTACTTTGCCTTCTCGTATGATCTTGACTGTTACCGTACCGCTGCTCGTGTTGTTTTGAGCTGACATATAAAGCCAACGCGTACCAGTTTGTGTCCATTTGTAAGTCCAACCGCTACCAACGTTTGAATATTGAGCTGTTCCACTGGGTGCACCTTCACAGGTGATGCTGTAATTGCCGGCTGAGCCGCTCACTTCGTATTCATAATTTGATTCCATCGATTCTTTGCTGCAACCAGTGAACAAAATTAATGTGAGTAATGATAAAATGAATGCATTAAATTTCATGATAATTAGATTTTTTTTAGGTGAAACAAGGCTGTATTGAAGCAATTTACAAGTCTGAATCAATTGCTTGTTTTTTCTTTTGGTCTTCAATTTTTTGTAAAATCTTAGAAACATATTTTTCAGAACTAGTTTCCAATAATTTCACTCGTTTCGGGTTTTTAATTTGAAAATAATTTGTATACTGTTTTTTGCATTTTGAATCAAAATATGTATCAAATTCCCAAATGGCTTGAACTTTTGATATGGGACTTTCCCATGAAAACGTATTATACGTCTCAGTTTCCGTATAATCACCATATTTGCTATTACATGTGATGATTTTTGTTCTAGTTTTTAAATTCCCTTCTCCATATTTTAAATTCCACAGTTCTCTAATGGTTGAAGTAAACTCAGTAGTCGTTATTTGTACCAATGTGTCCTTAAAAAAAAGTAAGATTAAATTTGCTTTATCATCAGCGATGATGTAATCCTTTACCAAGCCCATTTTAACTTCTTGTCCATAAAATATCCCTGAGTAGATAAGTCCATATGTAAATTCATCTCCAAATAGCGAGTATTCAATTTCCGCTCCAGTTAATGAGTCAATTTTATTATTTATCTTCATAAACCAAGTGTATGACGAATCAAGATTATTCAATTCTTGAATTGTCGTTTTGCCAATTTTAAATTTCCCAAAACCCGTAGGTAAAGGTTTTTTTGTTGAGGGAACAGTCTTGGATTGACTCATTAATGAATGGCTCAAACAGAATAAAATAAGGATTAGAAGGGTTGGTTTTGTTAAAATGAATTTCATAATATTTTTCAAGTTTAAACACAAACTAACTCAATCATTTTGCCAACTAAGGTCAATCGCTTGGTTCGGTATCAATATTTGACTTTATTTGGCAAACTATTTTTAATATGTTCAACCAAAATAGAATTTACAGGCTTTTTCAGCTCATAAACTACCTAAAGGCAAAACCCGCAAAATCGGTGCGTAGTATAGAAAATTACTTAGATACCTCTGAAAGGACGGTCTATCGTTATCTTGATTTATTGACGGACTTGGGCTTTGTTATTGAGAGGGATAGTAACAACAAAATCTTTATTGCAGCAGCATCCAACATAGACTTTATTCCTTTTACCCCTCAGGAAGCAGATTACCTTAGAAAACTGATTTTATCTGCTGGAAACCAAAATCAATTGGCTCAGAGTGTGTTACAAAAAGTACAGCAATCCAGCGAAATACAAATAGGGGCCGACAGTTTATTCAAGGCGCACCTTTCAAAAATTGTAGAGCAAATTTCAGTGGCTATTATAGAGGGAAAACAACTTTTAATAAAAGGGTATAGTTCTGCCAATAGTCAAAGTGTTTCCGATCGTTTGGTTGAGCCTACATGTTTTACCGATAATTACGATGCCGTTTCTGCCTTTGAAATAAAAACAAGGCTAAATAAATATTTCAATATTGAGCGTATAACAAGTGTAGAAGTATTGGAAACATCAATGGAACACGAAGCTCAGCATGAATTTCACAAACCCGATATATTTGGTTTTCAGGGAAAGAGCCTAGATAAGGAAATAGAAATCGAAATGTCGATGAGGGCATATCTTTTGCTCAAAGAAGAATACCCCATGAGCACTGCATATATAAAGTTAATTCCCAATTCAGTAAAATATTATTTCAAGGCCAATGTGCAAAGCTTTAAAGCCCCCGGCCGTTTTGTGATGGGATTTTTGGAGGACATCCAAGTGATTGGTTCAATAGAGTTCAAGCGATACATACAGCGTATCGTAAGTAAAAACACCTAAGATTTCTTCCGCCTGTATTTGCCCCTAGTTTGGTAATAATACCTAGAACGACTCTGGCTTTTCATCGCATTCTTTTTGAGGCTTACAGGCATCCTTACATGACCTTTTCTAAATCTTCCCCTGCTATCAATGCTCGGTTTTACATAAACAGCTTGTCTGCCTGTTCCTGAATCTCCGTTATTGCCACAAGATGCTAACGAAATGCAAATGATTGCAATAAAAGAGTAGGGTAGTTTCATGATATAAAATATTTCCAAGCTACATAAACAAAGGCCAATGGCATGCTCATTAAAAACAAGAAACTCAACAAGCAGCCTCGGCTGGTTTTGTTGTAAATTCTGTTATACAATGCTTTATTAGGGTCCGTTAACCAACCCAAGCCTCTAGGAGCTTTGAATCCTAGGTTATGACGAATGATGCGCTTCACCGAAGTTCTAGCTGCAATTCTTTTCGGGAGGGACGGTATGCGGAATCCGAATTTCATTACCTGAGATTTTATTCTTTATGAGGGACGGTAGATCCTTGTCTTTATTGAATCACAAAAACCATCCAGTTTCAACAATTGCCCATTGTTCCCATTTTTGTGCTATGCCATAATAGTGGTTGGCTTCTTGCATGGCTTCACGTGGACCAGGAATTGCATTTAGCATTTCATTGCCGTAGGCATATATGATGGTAAAAATTAACATTCCAAGTTCGTAACGTTTTGAAGCCATTTCCGGCAAGAAACTTAGGTCTTTGAAAGTTGCTGTAGTCATTTCTTCACTCTGTTCATTGCTATAAACACGCCATTGAATTTCAAACTCATTGTTTATTTGTTGAACTGTAAAACAACCAATTTCAGGAACATCACTGCCGGTTTTCCACATTTCATCGGCGCTATTCAACATAGGGGGCGTCCAACCGAATCTAGGCAAGACGACTATATTCCGAGTGATAGTATTAAAGAGTCCTTTATTGAGGTGAGGGCGGAGTGATGGGGGGTGAATTTAGGATTTTTTCCTGTCTGTTTTTCCATTCGAAGGGGTATAAATTATTTTAATTTGAGGTGTATATGTCTTTTCTTCGGGAATATCATCTTTGGGCGTTGGTAAATTTGGTAATGGAACTGGACAAGTAATTTTCCTGTAATGAATCTGAAGATCTCTCCAATTTATTGTTTTATTGCATTTTAAGCAGATAAATTGATTTTTTATTTGAACATCGCTCGGCATGATTTACATAATCGTTAACAAGAAAATGAGTTTTGCAATTTTTACAGTGCTGTATTTCTTTTTTATCTTTCAGTTCCTGGCGATGGTCTTCTAAAATATGATCACCAAATCTAATCTCTAATTGTCTTGCTTTGCAAATAGGGCAATTATTTTTAGATTCCGGATGTAATTTCCGCATGTGTATATGAGCTTTTTTTGTCTCAATTATTTTGTCGCAGAAAACACACTTTAAATATGTTGCCAAAGTTTGTTTTATCATGAATTTACTATGTATAAACTATATATGATTTCAGGTTTTTGTTAATGATAACTGGTTGTAATCAATATTATTTCTGCAACAAATAAATCATTTGATCTTTAGCTCTCAAATATTCACGGCCGTCTGGCTTTTTACAAATTTTCACTTCTTCGCAATAAAACTTTGTACCAACCGGGTATTGGTTTCGGATTGAACGGCTACATTCAATTACCATATGATGGAGATGATGGTCGCTTGCAGGTCTAACTCGGATTCGCCCTGTTTCTGGGTCGAGAAACGATTCGCAATTCACGTTCATATATATCATTACAATATTATAATTGAATAATTTAACTTTTCAATTTTACAATTCATCCCTCAAATTAACAAACACTTACAAATATTTCGTTAGGGTGGCAGCCCATCACAACTTTGGTAACGTTGCAAAGCCAAACCAATTTAACCATACGGGGCTTATTTGTTCTATAAGTTGCTCCCCAAGGATCTCCGAAAAGTTTTTTTAATTTGATATCGGCACCTTCCATTGGTTCATCTGAGAAATTCAAGGTTACTTCTTTTCCGTTTGATAATTTGTCGAGCATTTTGTCTGCGCCAGCCACCATTAATAAGTCTGATTTAGAACCTCCTTGTGCGATGTATGCAGGAAAGCCGATGTGCCATTTTTGGTCTTCTTTGTAGAATGAATATGTGTATTTCATAGTCTTATAATTTTAATGTAATTCAAAGTTCATCATTAATTTACCCACTGGCCTAAAGGAATGGATTTTAGCAATTTAACACCGCAAAAAATCTATTTTATACAAGAAAAACTAAACCACAGGCCTCGTAAGAAATTGGGTTACCGAACACCTTACGAAGTTTTTTATGATTTTTTTGCACTTAATCCTTGTATTCAGCATAATCTAAGTTTGGTATCTCTAAAAATTCCGAATGAATGTAATAGCGGAGTTGGTTTTCTTGGCAATATGCGCTCCAATCCTGTTTGATATTTTGATGAAGGTCTAATCTTTGAACATTCGAATGAATTATTGATTTAAAATAATCTTGAAAAATAATCATTTGCTTTTGATCCAATAAACTGTTTATTTCAATCATTCCATTCAAATATAGTGCAGTAAAACTCTCAAATTCTTTGTCTTTGCTATAATCAAAAGATACAAGCAAGTAAAAGGGGTCGAATTCCACAATTTCGGGAATTTCTAATTTTAGATTTACGAAATAATCTCGGTCTAAAATAATCTCGATTGATTCAAATTCACCCTCAAATGGACCGAAAAAAGATACAAAAGCAATGATTTCATTATCTTTTTTGATGATCTTACCATTGTAATCATACAGGTCATTCCCTAGGCTATTGAAAAATCCACCATACCCGAGCCAGTCATTGATAATGTCCGAGTGTTCGCCATCATAACTTGATCTAATTTCACGCATTACATTTTCGTGATAAACAGTAAATTCAATTTCATTTACAAATGTAAGAATGCGCTCTAAAATTTGCTTTATGTCAACCACGGGAATTCGTTTTTTTATCGTATACAAACTTAAATAAAAATTCTGCTATTTAGGGCGGTTTACCTTCAAATTAATTACAAAAGCTAATAGAAAGTACAAATGTTCAGCCTAGTAATAAAGCCCCACTTATTCCAAACCTATTTTAGCCCTAGTTATTCTTGTCTGTTGGCTACTTATACTGGTCATTTACTACAATAGTATTTGCAACGAGTTTATAAAGCGGTAAATATTTTTGCATTTCTATTGCTAAATCTGTCTCTATTTTCTCAGAACCAACTGTCCCTTGTAGGGTGTACATTTTATTTCCTCTAATGAACATAAATTGAACCATTCTAATTTTGATTTTAAAATCTAATCGTGAGGTAGTTTGTTCAATTTCCATCATACCACCAATATTGTTATCAATTATCATTTTTGTGAAACAGATGAACTTTCCGCCTTCAGGCACCATATATCTCATTTCTTTTTCTGTAAATAAATCATTTAGTTCTTGGGTGGAAAATTTGTACCCTTTTGGTAAAGGCATTTCCTTAACCATAAGCATAATACTTTGATTTCCATTTCCAAAATCATTAATGAACTTTTGTATAATATTGGGTCTGTCTGCCTCTTCTGCTTTCCAACTTTTTGGCACTTTAATTTGCCAGTCAGTGTTTTTTGATTTTAAATGTCCTTTGGTTTTAAATATTGTGGAAAAGCCAGCTAAAAGTTCTCCTTGAGGTCTGTCAGCATATTGAAATGATAATAGGGTTTCTAATACAGGAGAAGTAATATTTCCCTTCGCTCTATTTTCGACTTCTGAAATAAAATTAGTTGCAATTTCTTCGGTAAATATCTGTTTGCCTAATAACTTTTGCATTTCTGTTATTAACTTTTCATCATACTCCTTTAATTCATTTTGACCTAAGTATTCAGCCAAATATTTTCTCATTCCTTCCTTTGATTTTCCAAAGGTAGAGTTAAACGATATTTGCGCCTTTAAAATGCTCATTTCAAATTGAGGAAATTCATTTTTAATAAGGTTTAAAGAATATTCCTGTCCTGTTAGATATCCATATGCTTCACTTACCCGCTTATATTTCGGCTTTTTAAAATTGTCTGTTGTTTGTCCGAAAACACTTACTGCAGTTATGAAAAATAAAAGAATTGAAAAGGTGTATTTGTACTTCATAATTATTTCATTTTATTAATCATACCATCCAACATTTGTTCTTGTGTTTCTTTGTGGTCAATCAGTCTTCCTGTCCAAACGCCCCATATAAGTATTGTCATTATTGAAAATGTCAGTACTACAAGAATAACTTGAAATAGCGTTTGATTATTTTTCATTTTGTCATTAGTAGGTAGACGGCAGTTCCTAAAGCAAGTCTAATTAAAAACACTACGCCTGAAACGGATAGGCCCATAAGCAAGAGGTTTTTCATTTCTTTTCCTTTTGCAATTTGTCCTTTGATATACCAGCCTGAAATTGAAAAGTTGAACAAGACGGGTAAAGCGGCAGATTTACTGTTGCCTATTAAAATTTCAAATAAGAAGTGAATTACGCAAAAAATAATTACTCCCCTTCTTGCTGCTTTCCACAATGTCTCATGGTCTGATTTTTTGATTTCTTTTAGTTCCATTGTCTTGTTGTTTTGGTTTTTATAATTGGTGCTAACTGGTATATACACGAAACAAACCTTCGCTTAGCTACACAGAAATGTAGTCATGTTTTATTCTTTTTACAATTACAGATATATTTTTAATTAATTACTCTCAAAAATAACAATTTTCCCAATTATGTTTACTTATACCTTTTAAGAGATTTACACACTCTTAAATACCTTTTCCTCAATATTTTATTTTAGAACTTTGTATCCTAATCTATGCAATACTTCATGCAACATTACAAACATACTGCATTATTTAAAAGTTGACGTGATTGATTGTTAATTTTTTAAGGCTTTATTGTTAGGAACAATTCTGTTTGTTTAGATATATATTTGATTCAAGGATTTTGTGGGGCGTCACACAATTATTAATTTGAAAATCAAATAGGGTAGATGTGGGCGATTCTGTAGGATTTCTATTCCTTTTCAAATGCCGACGGAAGAGCATATTGACTAAATAATTGAACAGCGTTAATTTTTTATTTGTTTTTTGGTTCATAAAGTATATTGTATTGGTTTTATTTTAAAGAATAGTTAGCAATCCGGGAGTTCCTAAGCTTTTTGATTTTTAGAATATTATATATTAGTCTATTGAGATTGAGGAGATAATCCCTAACTCTCCGCTGGAAACATATTCATCTTGTTTCTTTATTTTATATGGTCTCTACTTATTTCTACAAATACCATAAAAAGCGTCTTAACCGTTTCAATTGCACAAGAGTTAGTTTCAGTGACAAAATTTGAATTCTAATTGGACTGAAATACATAATCGCATGTTGGAAATAATAGTCTAGGATCTATTCCAAAATAATTTAAAAAGTTTAAATTATATCTTGAAATGTGTTATTTTTGCGTTTAAATATTTTTAAATCAATAGTGTAAAATATCAAAAATAGAAATGCAAAAAAATATCTTTTTAATTATAATTTCACTATTTGGCAATTTTTGTAAAGCCCAAAATGTTGAAAGTTCTACGGAATTGATTGATAGATTCAATTATCTCGTCAAAAAACATCATTATTCACAAGCAATTAGCACGCTTGATCAAAATAAATCTAGATTTGAAAAGATTGATTTTTATTCTAAAAAATCATTTGTATTATATAAGCTGAACGATTTTAAAAATGCTTATTTAAATATGGATACTGCTATACAGATTTCACCGAATTTAGATTCATTATACAGAAATCGAGGAAATTACAAAATATCTTCAAATGACACTGTTAATGGCGAAAAAGATCTCAGGCATGCTTTTACCCTTAATAAAAATTCAGTGTACAATAATTTATATTTGGCAAAGTATTTTTTAATTCAAAATAGGAATGATTCTTTTTTGATTTACATTGGAAATGCAGAGAAAATAAATCCCAAATCAAAAATTGAAGAATATCATACATTGAAACTTAAAATGAATTTTTATTTAAATTTACATAAATGGAGTCAGGCAAAGAAAATATTAAAACAAATAAATAATTTAATCCCGGGAACTTATTCAGCTAACTACAGCAATATGAACTATTTCAGTGCTCGAGGTAAAATGAATAAAGCAATTCAATACATTTCTCTTGTCATAACAGAAGATTCCAATTTTATTGATGTTATGGATCATTGTTACAGATCTGAAATGATCATGGATTATGTTGGGGAATATTACAGTTCATCTTATTACAGTCTATCAGATTTAAAATTATTAAGACTTGCGGAAGAAGATTTATTGGATGTTATTGCAAAAGATACAATGCATGATCATGCATTTTTAAGACTCGCAAATTTGTATTTAATGATTGATGAATTACCTAAGTCGTATTATTACCTAAAACAATCACAACAATTTAATAATTTAGATCAAGTTGAAATAAAATTTTTAAAATCATTATGTTTGACAAAGTTATTTTTATATGATTCCAGTAATAAATGTCTGAATTCAGTTGATTTAAATTCCTTGGATGATCAGAATAAAAAGACGATTTATTATCATTATGGATTTAATTGTTTAGTTTCAAATAAAATAGATTCTGCTGAGCATTTTTTAAAACTAGCAAACCGAAAAAATTTTAAAGATTTTATAGAAAGTTTTGGGATAGAAAATAATACTATTAATGAAATGTTTGAAGATAGCATTGGTGGTGTTAATATTCAGGGAGAGGATTATTATAATGCCGCGAAATTGGCATCGTTAGTTGGTGACAATCGTAAAATGAAAATATACCTGAAGGAAGCATCAAAACGTGGTTATAAAAAGGCAATTTAATTTTTTAAAGCAATAATGAGATCTTTTCCCGTTCTCTTAGTTGTATCTTCCTTTATTCTTCATGGCTTAATTTAGTGTGTATTCTCGTTCCATCAAATTTCACGTTAGATATTTGTAATCAAGATTCATAATGAAACCTACAACAGAAAAAACTATCAATAATTTAAGTGATTCAGATCTAGAAAGTTCATGGAAGAAATTTAGAAATGGAGTATATTTCTTTTCAGTGTTGCATTTTGGGTTTGAAATTTTAACTAATAATCAAGATTTTGCTTTCGTTAAAGTGTTGGCAAATTATTTTATATCAAGATGGTACATCAGAAATAGAATAAAGGAAAATAAAATAAACTTGACTAATCCATTCTTTACTGGAGCAAGAGTTTCATTTGTTATTTTCATTCTTCGTGTAGCAATTACAATTTTTGTGAAATATTTATTTCCTTTTTTGTATCAACAAATTAATAGATAAGACAATGAATTTTTAGATTCATGAGGATTTTCTGAAAATACTTTCAGAATAGATCGTTAGCATTGTTTTATTTGAGAATATGTCTAAATCACTTGATATGTTATACGTTGGTGACCCGAGCCAAACAAACTATGAATGAATTTTTTCGGGTAACATGGGTTCCAATGACAGTATTATATGTATAGTTGGTTGAAGTGAGGAATTAAACCAATTATAGGTTTTTTAATTAAATTGCAATCATGGATTTTCAACGAGCATCAGACAGATTGAACTTTTTCTTTTCCGAACACAGTTGGGCTCTTTTAACCGATGCCTCCTTTGAAAGTGAGATTGAGGCTCACCTCAAAGTTCTATCAACGGCTTGCAAGCATTGGGGCAGCAAATTGGAATTTCCATTGAATTTATCACCTGCCGCTTTTGAGAACACGAACGAAGCATATGATTATTGGCATCAGAAATTACCTCGACTTAGATTGTTGCATATGCGAAAGCAACAAATCATTATCGAGGATTTATACAATGGTTACAATCCTCAACGGGCAAATTCGTTGCTCCGTAGCAAACTAAAATTGGATAAAAATGCATGGGGACACCTCATTTATTTTGGAGGAAATAAACGCACTTTTGTTAAAACTTTCCAAATAAAACCAGAGCCCATTCAATTGCGTGTTGCAGTCGAATATTTCCATGAAAATCATGTGGTTGCAAAGTTGATAGAATCAGGTTCAGATTTAACACAGAATGCATCTGAGTTTGAGAGACATAATGAGTTACAAAATATTACAAAAAGTACTGCCGATTTATTATTGGATGCAAATAACTATCAATCCATTGTAAATATCAAAAGGAGTAGAGACCTTGACAGAATCAATGTAAACTCCTTCCATCGTCATATTCATTTTCTTGACATGCGAGTCAAAGTTTCACTTTCACCAGTTTGTTTTACAATTTATTGTTTGTATTTGAGAGAAAATGAAGGCTTTAAAAATTCTGATCGCTTCGACAAAATAAAACAAGCGATAGAAATTTATGAAAAATTGATGGGGCGAGATGATGCTCAAGATAATCTTGGAGCTATTAGAAATTGTTTTGATCGATCTGACGATAAGCCTTTCCGTGACGCCATCTACAAAATAAAAAGTAAAATTTCGGAGGAACTCGGAGACAATGATTTTGCCAAACCGTATTTAATTACTGGCAAAAATGGCGGGATAAAACGTATATGTATCCCTCGAAATATGGTGACATATCATAATAATGTATTTTGACGACGTCGTCAAAAAAATGTATCCCCCCCAAACATGATTTAGTTTTGTATTCATATTTATTAGAAACTATGAAAACAACTATTTTCGTTTACGGAACATTGCGTAAAAATTATCGCAATCATGCTTTTTTGAGTACTGCCAATTTTGTGGGTGAGGCTAAAACACAAAATAAATATGTAATGCATTGCGGTGGAATCATTCCATTTGTGAGTGAAAGTCAAGCCATTTCACAAATTGTGGGTGAAGTTTATGAAGTCGACCATCAAACATTGGCAGATTTAGATCATTTAGAAGGATGTATCCCCTCGCCAAACAATCCGTCTGAATTTGATTCGAATAGTTGGTACACACGAAAACAAGTTGAGATTCAATTAACAGAGGGAAACAATATCATGTTGGTTTGGATGTATTTTAATGAAAAGGCAAATCATCATCCAATCATTTCAACTGGCGATTATAACGACCGTGAACGTTTGTTACTAAGGAATGACCGTGTTTGGTATTTTGCCTATGGCTCAAATATGGACGTGGCACAAATGTTAACTAGAAATGCACCATTTACCTATAGAAAGAAGGGTCGTGTTTATGGACAGCGGTTGGTATTTAACAAGATAGCAGATAGATATCCGGGATACGGATATGCCAATATTGTACAAGAACATGGTTTCGAGGTAATGGGGGTGTTGTATGAAATCAATGAATCTGGTCTGTTGAAATTAGATGAAAAAGAAGGTGTTAGCAGCAATCATTATTTCCGTAGTCAGATTGAAGTATTACTCGAAGATGGCACAACTGTAGAAGCTATAGTATACTTAGCTCATCCAAGTAGGGTAAACGATGGTATGTTCCCTACAAAATCATACATGGATCATCTTTATAAAGGCTTAGATATTTTGGGGGATGAAGGGAAGGCGTATTTAGATCATGCTTATCTTGAAGCCAGGGTAACCAACGATGCAAAATTTGTCGCATTAGAGGACATTCCTGCGCCAAGCCCTGAGAAATATCGAGACGAGGCCTTCCCGGTTCTCATAAACGGTCACAAAGCCAAAATGTATTTCTATGATTGTACATGGAGCCCTAGATTGGTTTTCTTTTGTGAACCAGAAGAAATGATTCATTTTGAAGCCATGAAATTAAAAATGGATGATCGCGGATTTTGCGGGACAAAGTATTTTCAATTTTTAAGACGTGGAATCTTGCTATTGGGTGATGAAAGAGTAATTGTTGAAATGGATAATGAAAGTAACAAAATTTAACCTCAAATTCCTAAATTTGATTTCACCATATTTCAAATTATTGCCTAAATTTCCCCACAAAGCCAATGTCCCTCAATGTCAACCACCGAAATTAAATTGCAAATCGCGGAACCGCCAGTTGAAAGGCCGAAATCAAATGATGATCCCTCAAAAAGAGTCATCATAGGAATCTTGCACAGGGGAGAGGAATCTTTTCCGGGCGAAGGTTCCCTCAGCGTATGTTAGGAATTGATTTTTTAGCAAGCCATCTTGAGCCAATAGTCGTTTCTTTGAGGGAACAAACTGTCAATGTTGTATTTAGTAAAGTAAGTTTGTATGGCTTCAATTGAACACATTAGAAATTATACTGAAACCTAAAGTTTGATATCTTAAAAATGTCATGGAAATAACCATTAATCAAATAGAAAACAGGATCTATACCATTAGGGGAATACAAGTGATGCTAGATAGTGATTTGGCAGAAATGTATGATGTTGAAACAAAAGTTTTGAACCAAGCCGTGAAACGTAATTTGGATAGATTTCCAAATGAATTTCGGTTTCAGTTGACAAAAGATGAGTTGGACAATTTGAGGTCACAAATTGTGACTTCAAGTTTATCGCATGGTGG
>JACCDW011231210.1_pt1 | contig 17806 bp, 17 predicted proteins | sample 7449781 | NCBI WGS metagenome assembly JACCDW01 (sample SAMN15323449, study PRJNA562643) | freshwater metagenome | isolation source: river surface water | place: USA:Blue River Watershed | collected 2017-08-18
ATTTTTATGAAAATCTTTATTTACCATATACATTATATAAAAAAATTCAATTATCAAAAATTGTTCAATTTATTTCATTAGAACATTATGCTTATAAAAAAAATGAATATATGTTGCGTTCATTTTCACAAGTTGCTGAAGAATTAGGTGCAACAAAAATACATATTTCATATAATTATATTAAAGATGATGAAAAAATAATGAAGTTAGGAATATTAAATAAAAGTTTAATAAATAAAAAGAGTAATAAACATGATAATAATATAGAATTTGATTTTACATATTCTGAAAATAATTATATTAATTTAAACGAATTTTTATTAAATGGTAAAATATTAAATGAAAATAAATTTTTATTAAGTAAAGAAGATTATGAATCAAATATTGAATTAAAATATTTAATAAATGCTCGTTGTCGTAATTTTATTGCAAAATATTATACACAATTTAAAAGTAGTACAATAAATAATAAAGAATTAAATATATTTTTAACATTAAAAGATTTTAATATAAATATTGAAAATCAAAATATTGTTTCTGAAACAATTGAAACAAATTTACAAATTGATTTTTTAAATTTATTAAATCATATTAATCTTGTTGATGGTGGTAATATTTATCCATTAAAAGAAGGATATATTTATTTAAAACAAATTATTTATCAAGAAAATATGTTTATTAAATATATTAATTTTTTAAAAGCTCATTTACATGCAATACAAAATAAATATGTTTATTTAGCATATAATTATGAATATATTGATAATGTTATGAAAATATATCATCAATCTATTGAATTAAATTTTAGTGAATCTGAACTTAATACTTTTGTTCAAAATTATTGGAATAATCAAAGTGAATGGTATCATTTTACTTTATTTCGTGATATAATATTACTTGGTAATGATAATAATAATGATAAATTGCATTTTATAACATTTCAATATATGAATATTTTTAAAAATAAATATAATACATTAAAAAAAATTGAAAAATATTTATATAATATTATTGATTTAATAATTGAAAATCAAATAACAGAATCAATAAATAATTATATTAATGATGGATATTCTTCAGAAGAAGAAATAAAACGTGAACAAGAAAAATTATTAAATAAAAAGAAAAAAGTAGAAGAAAGTAAAGAAAGTAAAGAAAGTGAAAAAAAAATAGAAGAAAGTGAAGAAAATGAAACAAAAGTAGAAGAAAGTAAAGAAAGTAAAGAAAGTAAAGAAAGTAAAGAAAGTAAAGAAAATGATATAATTTTAATAAATAAAATTCAAGATTTTATAAATAATAATAAAAATAGTTTAATAAATAATTTAATGAGTATAAATGATTATATAAAAAATATTAAAAATAAATTAAATAGTTATTCATATTTAGAAGATAATATAGAAATAAGTGAAATTGAGCAAAATGATTTTATAAATTTATATTTAAAATATATTCAATATATAAAAACAAGTAAAATAAAAAACAATTCAGATGAATCATTTATTAATCGTAGTAATAAATATGATTTTGATAATAATAATTTTAAACAAAAGTTAAAAAATAATTTATTTCAAAAAAAAGTTATTGACATTTTAATAAAAGGAATTAAAGGGTCATTTTATTATGAAGATGGATTAAGTAATAATATTAAAGATATTGATAAATTAAATAAATCAATAGAAAATGTAATTAATTATTATTTTAGTGATGAATTATTTTTATTACAAGATTTACTTTTACATGATATGTTTAATGCAGAAAAATATAAAATTATTGATATAAATAAATTTATTAAAGAATTAATTAAATTATTATCAAAATATTATATATCAAATTTTAATAATATTAATGAAAAAAATAAAGAAAATAATAATGAAACAAATAAATTAAATAATAAAAGAGAATCCACAATACACGATTCAATACAAAGACATATGGATAGTAATTCTTCACCATTAATTATTAATAATAATAAAGAAGAAGTAAGTATATTAGATGAAACATTAAATATATTTATAAAATTTATTTATAAAGAAATATCAAAAGAAGAAATAAGTGAAGCTGATTTAAAAGAATTAATAAATAAAAATTTTCCTTTAAACTATCTTTTAACAAATTATAGAAAATATAGATTATTTTATTCTTATAATGATTATATTAAAATAATAAATGTTTTGAAACAAAAGAATTTATTTAATATAAAAGAAATATAAAAGAAATATTATTAAAAAGAAATAATGAAATTAATGAAATAATAAAAATATAATTTATAAAATGGAAGAAAATAATAAAATAAGTGTTTTTGAAAAAACGTATATTGAAAAATATGGTGAAAGTCATAAAAGTGTATTACGACGTTTAAAAAAAGAGTTATTATTATTTTCAAAAAATAATATAGATTATAAAATTTCTGTAAATCCAATTCGTAAAAAATCACTTAATCACCAAAATCTTGTTCAAATTGAGTTTAATTATTTAAATTATAATTTATTTATATTTATTCCTGAATACTATCCATTTGAACGTCCGCTTTTAATGATTGATAAATTAAGTATACACGAGCGAAATTATAGAGTACAAGATGGTTTAGAAAATAGTAAAATTGGATTTTTGCATAATTATATTTCAACATTTGTAAATAATACAAACGTTAATGATTTAATTTCTATTAAAGAATTTGTTGAAAATAATTATGTAGTACCTAAAAATAATGATGATATTGATTTGCGAAGAGTTTATTATTTAAAAGTTGAAAAATATTTTGCACCAAGTGTATTATTAGATGAATCTTATAAAATAATGATTGAAGGAATTCATTTAGCATTTAATATTGAATAAATATATATTTGTTAATAAAAATAAAAAATTTAAATAAATATTTAATATAAAAGTTATTTCTATATTATAAAATAGTAATTTATTTTATAATATACTTTAAAAATGGAACAAAAGAAAAGTACTTTAAGTGCACGTGCTTACATTGGCAAACGTGGTTACATTATTCGTAAAAATAAGTTTAAAGATGAAGAAATAGAAGAACTTAAAAAAGAGTTACATGTTAAACCAAATGTTCACGGAGATTATGGTGGTGGTGCAGATAGTGCTGAACCTTATGATGTTTTTCTTGAAAATGATAATAAAATATATATTCCAAAATTCTATGGTATTGAAAAATTTGGCTCAGTACCAATTGAATGCAATACTACACCAGCTGGTCGTGATATTAATCTAGAATTTAATCTTCAACTTCGCCCTGAACAAAAAGTACCTGCAGAAAAAGTAATGGAAGCATATTATAATCGCGGTGGTGGTATTCTTTCATTATATTGTGGTGCTGGTAAAACGATTTTAGCACTATATTTTATATCACAACTTAAAAAGAAAACAATGGTAATTGTTCATAAAGAGTTTTTAATGAATCAATGGAAAGAACGTATTGAATTTGCATTGCCCGGAGCAAAGGTTGGAATTATTCAAGCAAATAAATGTGATACAGATTGTGATATTGTAATTGCAATGTTACAAACACTTTCTATGAAACCATTTCCTCGTGAAACTTTTGATGATATTGGTCACGTAATTATTGATGAATGTCATCGTATTCCATCCAAAGTATTTTCTCGTGCATTATTTAAGATTAATTGTCCTTATATGTTAGGTTTATCAGCAACACCTAATAGAAAAGATGGTTTAACAAAGGTACTTAAATGGTTTATTGGAGATATTATTTATTCACTCAAAGCGCGAAAAGAGCGAAGTATTGTAGAAGTAGAACGATTACTTTGTGAAAGTGAATTAGATGAATATAATAAAGAAGTTACAGGATATAATGGAAATGTACAAATTGCAACAATGATTAATAATATTTGTGGCTATTACAAACGAACATTTATGTATATGAAACGTGTTGTAGATGAATTAAATAAACATCCATCACGACAAATTTTAATTTTGTCAGATCGAAAACAACATTTACTGGATATGGAAAAGTGTGCTCTTCAAATGGGCGTTACATCGATTGGGTATTATGTAGGAGGAATGAAAGAAAAAGATTTAAAGAAAAGTGAAAGTTGTCGTTTGCTTTTAGGAACATTTCCAATGGCAAATGAAGGTTTAGATATTAAATCACTTAATGGTTTAGTAATTGCTTCACCAAAAAGTGATATTATTCAAACGGTTGGACGTATTTTGCGTCAAAAACACGATATTAATCCACTTATTATTGATATTGTAGACCAATTTTCAGTATTTAGTAGTCAAGCAAAAAAACGATTTGAATTTTATAGAAAAAATAAATATCAAATAAGTGATTTAACTATTAATATTGATGATAATAATGGTGGAATAGTATCTAAGAAAAAAGAATATAAACATCATTTAGGAACAAAGGATTCAAGTAGTGAAGAAGAAGATTACGATATTGATAATGAAAATAGTGATGAAGATGGAGTAACATTTGAAGATATGGGATTTGATAAAGATTTTAATAAAAAGAAGCGAGTATATAAGAAAAAAGTTGTTAAAAAAGAAGAAACACCAAAAAGTAAGGAAGATATTGTAAATTCAATATTATCAAATTGGAATTTTAGTGATAATCAAAAATGGGACGTATAAATAATTTGTTAAAAAAATAAATATATATTTATAAAAATAATTTTTTATATTAAAAGAATTTTGATATAAAAAAAAGTTATGTAGTAAATATAGTTAAAGTAATTATAAAATAAAATGGCATCACAAATAGAACATTTTTTAGACCAATTTCAAAACGTAATAGACCAAATAAAACCTAAAAATGAAGTTGAATCTGAAGATTATATTAAATCAGAAGATTGCCAAATAACTTCTAAATCAAAAGTTGTTGATAGTGTTGAAATATTATCATTTTCATCATTATTGCATTTATATATGGGATTTTATATATTTTTATGGAATCAACCATTAATAGGAATGTGTATTTATCAATTATTTGCTTTTATATTAGCACAATCATTATTTGAATATAATTTCTTTTCATTTATATTTCATCCATTTTTTAAGCATCATATTCAAGATATTGTATTACCACAAACATTATATACACTATTTGATTATTATATATTAACAACATCATACAATAACTATTTTATTATATTTATGAATATTATATTGTACACTTTTAGCAATCAATATTTTAAAAATATTGAAAACAATGATTCAAAGAAAGTAAGAACATTTATGAATATATTGATTTATTTTGTTAAATTTTCATATGTTAAAATTATTTATGGTCTATTTCACTAATTTATTTTTTAGTAACAGTTACTGAAGCTCCTACACTAGGACTAATACCATTAACGGATACTGATGTTGTAGGAGCATTTTGTATTGAATTAGGATAACCAGCAGATACGGGGAAACCATAATTAAACCAATAATCAGGTGATAAATATGAACCAATACCACCAGATCCGGAACCACCTTGAAGTGATAAATCATCCATAGGAACGGAATCAGAAGGACCCATTTTACAAATTAAATCTAATTCAAAAGGGTCAATAGCATAGTTATAATAACGGAAACGAGATAAATAACCATTGAATCCACCAAATTGATTAATATATAAATCACCATCATTTAATTTAGGAATACCACTTAATTTTTGGCGTTTCTTTAAGTTACAATTTACATAAACATCTACACTATTACCGATTAAAATAATAGAAATATGAACCCATTTATTAATAGGAATATTACCAACATCACACGTTTCATAAACGGATGTACTTTCGTTATTATAGGTATTAAAACGAATATTTAATTTATTTTCATTAGGATATAACCAAACACCAGGCGATTGAAGAAGAGGTAAATTTCTGTATTTTGAACTACCACTTCCAATATACATATCATTACTACCTTTGTGGAATAAATGTTTATAATTTAAAATAGTTGTTTTTGTATTATATGTGTCATCAGATTCACAATCAGTATCATCAGCACTACCGCCAAAATTACTATCTTTAAGATAAACCCAGAAACTGTATGAAAATTCAGTACCATATTTACCATCTGAAGGATTTGCTATTTTATATCCTTCAATTTTCATTGGTTTAGTACCATCAACAGTATCTCTAATAATCATTGGTGAATTATTTACGAAATTGTTGTAACCACGAATAGTAACATAAAGATAAATTAAAATTAAAATTGCAATAATAACAAAGATAATCATACTACTACTCATCATAGAAGATGAAGAGCTACTATTTCCTTTCATATTTTTCATAAAACGATTATTTGTTGACATTTTTAATATTTACTATAAATATACTATATTATTATTATACTTTTTTTCTAAAAAATATATTTTATAAAATATATTATTATTTTATATAAAATATTTTATATAAAATAATTTTAATTAAATTTATTTAATCTTTTTTTATTTAATCTAATCTTTTTTATTATAATTTTCTAATATTTTTATTTAGTAGCATTTTCAACAGCACCACCACTTGAATAAGATAATAAACTATTATTTTCAAATAATGATACTTTATATAATGTATTACCAGATGGTCCTTGAGTATACATATTTAACACATCACTTGGAGTAATAGCATAAGCAAAATATTGAGTTTTGCCAATTTTACCATAGAAACCAGGTGTATTTTTATTTTCACCATAAGTAACCCATAATTTGTCATCAGTAATGACTGGAATACCTTTTAATGCAGTAGAACGTTCTAATTTACCATTAATATAAACATCAACACTACGATTCTTTAAAATGTAGCAAATGTGAACCCATTTCATTAAAGGAATATTTTGGACATCACACTTTTCAGGAGTTGTACCACTAAAAGTAGTACTTGTATTAATTCCTAAAGTATTTGTTTCAGGATATAAATAAATTTGAGGACAACATGTTTTGCCATCGTTACCAGCAATAACAGTACCTTTTTCATCTTTCATGGGGTTACCTTTCCATAAAATATGTTTAGGAGCACCATAATTATAATTGTAATCATTAATATAAATCCAAGTACTAATTGATTGTTCTAAACCACCTTTTAATTGAGGTAATTCAATTGGAGCACGAGCAACATAAGCATCGAGTTCATTATTAATAATAACAGGTGAATCACTACTTATAGCACGTGATGTTTGTACGTAATTATAAACTAAATAAACAATAAATGCAACAAAAGCTACAATAAGAATAAGTGAAAAAATGTTTTGCACTTCACCACCGTAGGACTTTACACTATTTTTAATATTATTTAAAGCCATTTTTTTAATATACTATATATTATAAAGATAGAAAATTTATTAATATTTTTAAAATAATTAATTATTTTAAAAATTATTTCTTTTTACTAAATATTTTTATTATTCTTTATTCTTTATTATTTATTATTCTTTATTATTCTTTATTCTTTATTATTTTTTAACTTTTTTATTTTGTTAAATTAAAATCAATTGGTATAACATCAACACTATCTATTTTCTTTTTTCTATTATTTTCAAAATCATTTATTTTATCAACATATATATTAACACTATTTTCTATATCATTTGCACTTAATGGATATTCATAATATGATAAATATGCAATATATCCATCAAACCCTGTTTTATTACTATAAATAAGATCTTCTTCACCAATAATATTTGTTTTTGAAATATCTTCCATTTGAGATAATGCATAATCAGATGTAATATATAATCCATATTCATCCATTGATATTGGTGATTGATTAAGTGCTGATGAAACTTCTAATTTACCATTTTTATATATATTAACGCTTTTAGGTGAAACTCCTACATAATAATGTGTCCATACATTAAAATCTAATGTTTTTAATTCAAATGATTCTGTTTGTGAACCATTTTGTTGGAAAACAAATGCTAATGATTCATCATTTGGAGTTAACCAAACACCTAAATATTGTGTTAAAGTTGATATATCATTTTTTTGGTCTAATGATGTTCCTCTATAAAAAACAGATTTCCATTCATTATTTCTATATAATAAGTTTGTATTTAATGGTTTATTAATATATAACCAAAAAGAGTAACCAAATAATCCTGTAGTCATTTCTTTTGGAAATATTGTACTTTTAACATATTCGTGATTTTTCATAGCATTATATGCTTTATTATCTTTTATTTCGGTTGTTTTTATTAAAGTTCCACTTAATTTTATAGTTTCATTATGTTTATTATAAATCATTAATAATAAAAGAATTAAATAAATAATTCCTATATAAAAATTAATTAAAAATAATACAAAAAATAATAATATTCCTATTATTAATGAACCAATTAAATTAAATTTCATTATTAAAAAATAGTATAATAATGAGCCTAAAATAAATATATAACCCATTTTAATTTGAAAAGGTGTACTGTCCCAAGTATTTGTTAAACTTTTAAATATACCAGATGATACTAAAATTGCACTTAATGCTTCATTACTAATTAATTCTTTTTGATTTGCTAAATATTTTTTTAATGTATTATTTTTATTTTCACTTTTTTTATTTTCATTTTTTAAATTTTCATTTTTTTTATTTGAATTATTATATAAAAATGAAACATTACTTTCTAATATATTATTTTCATTATTATTATTTTTATTTTTATTTTTATTACTCATTTTATATAAAAATTATAAATATAGTACTATCTATTTTATAGATATTTTATTTTAATATTTAATATTTAATATTTAATATTTGAATGATGATACTTAAGAACATCTTCTAAATTATAACTTCCTTTTTTCATATCACTATATTTAAAATAATCCATTACATGTGGAAATGTAATACTTAAAATTGCTAATGCAATTGTACATATTTTAACAATATTTAAAAATGGATAATATATAAATAATGAATCATAATAAATATAAGCATAAATAATAATTCCAAAAAGTATAATAAAAAATACTATTGATTTAAATGATAACTGAGAATAGTCCATATTATTTTATTATTTTATTATTTTATTATTTTATTATTTTATTATTTTATTATTTTATTATTTTATTATTTTCTAATAATATATTATAAGAAAAATAAAAATGTTTAAATCATTTTTTAAAAAAAGTGAATCTAAAAAAGATGGTTCTATAAAAAGTAAATCAAAAAAAAATAATTCTAAAAAATTAAGTAATTCAAAAAGAATTGAATTATATAATAAAATTCAAAATAAACAAAACAAATCTAAATCAAATTCAAAAAAAAATAAAATAAATATTAATTTAGGTGAAAATTATAAGGAAGTTAGTCAATTTAATACTAACAAAATAACATTAATTAGTGATATAAATATGTTAAAAAATCACAATTTTCCTAAATTTAAATATGTTGGGTCAGATGGTTTTACATCTGTTCAATTTGATTTAAAAAAAAATGAAGCAATAAATGCAAATAGTAGTATGTTAAATTTTATGGATGCAAATATTATGGTTAATCTTAAAACAAATAGTATTTGGAGAGGTTTCGCACGTAAATTTAGTGGTTCATCTTTTTTCTTTAACTTATTTACAAATGTTTCAGATATGAATCAAACAGTAAATTTTTCAGGACCATTTATTGGAAATATTTCTGCTTTTTATATTCCACCAAATACTGAATTTTATACAATTTCATCTACTTATGTATGTTCAACTCCAAATGTTTTAATGTCAACAAAAATTAAATTTGGTGGTTTAATAACAGGATATGGTATTACATATGTTAAAGCTACTACACAAGAAACACCTGGTTTAATATGGATATCATCATTTGGACCAATTATACCAATGACAATTAAACCAAGTTTTACTTTAAAAGTTGATAATGGTATATTATTAGGTTTTGGTAAAGATACTAAATTATATACAAGATTTTTCAAAAGTCCACTTTCATTATTCTTTGGAGGTGAATCATTAATAACAGAAGTTAGAAATGAAACATCTGAAGATCAAATAATATTTTTACAAAGTAAAAGTTTATATTCATTTGCTAATTATATTTATAGTACATTCAAAAAATATTCATTAGTTTCTATAACAAGTCAACATTCAACATTTTCTTTAGGGTCAAGTTAAATTATAAACCTGTAAATATTTTACCATATTTAAAAATACCGTTATTTGAACCATTTGATTTTCGTGTACTTGGTTTACAAAAATAATATGCATCTAAATCATTTGGACCTGCTGGTGAACCTGAAACACATTTACCGACACCAGATTCATTATAACACATTCCACAATTTGTATCATTTAAACAATTTTTTTCAATTATTGCAGCACTTAAATTCTTATCATTATATTTATTACATACATCACTATAACGTTCACACTCTTCTTTAGATGCAAATGGCATTATATATTGATTTGTTACATTGTCTATTCCACATATATTTGCCATTATTACACTATCTTTCATTGTTGCATTGTACTCTTTACATTTACCAGATATATTACAATAATATTTTATATCTAAATCTTGTGGTGCAACACATTTTTCTTTAGGTAAAGCAGAACATTGAGTAGCACAACAATCTGGATTATTAGGAAATTGTAATCGTGCATCATCTTTTTGGGAAGCACATACACATTCATCTTTATTTAAATCATATGCACAAAATGCATTTCCTTTGCAATTATTTTCTTGTTCAAAAGTTTCACGCGTATTTAAAAAGTTTTTAAAATAATGTTTTAAATAAAAATATTTCATAATTAAAATAAATACTATAAATAATAATATAATAATTATATATTTTAAATATTTATTATAAACTTTATTTTTTATATTTTTCATTTTTATTTTAAATAAAATATTTATCTAAAATAAATATAGATAATAAAATTAACAAAACAAATGCTTGAATTATTTACTATTATGAATTCTATGCGTAATGATTTAGAAAATCAAACAATTGAAAATTTTGAATCACATAAAGATGATTCTAATTATGTTGAAGCATCCCTTCATCGTATTCCTAACTCTTGGATTATATTATCAGTTTTAATTGGTATTGGTACTGCTTATTTAGCTTATAGTTGCAATTATAATGAAACTCCTGCAACTCGTTTTATTGTTACACTTTTTGCTTTCTTTTTTAGTGGAATTTATTTAGTATATTATTTCATTATTTATATTCTTCTTAATAAAAAGTGTAATGGTAAAGATATTGGTGAAATTATGAAAAAAATAATTAAAAAATAAAAAAATTACTTTATAATAATTTTTTATATTCTAATTCAATATGTTCAGGATAAGAGTTACCACATTGAGTTTTATAATAATGAATAAAACTCATAGTACTTAAATATGGAATAAATGATGCTTTCTTTACAACTTTATTTTTATTCAAACAATTTTGAATAAATGTTAATCGCAATTTATAAGAAGCATCTAACTCATTATGCTCACGCTTTATTTTTGAAACAAAAGAATTTATACTACTATATGAACTTTTACTTGCACTCTTAGATTTATATTTACTTTTACTTAATGATTTACTTTTTATACTTTTAGAAGTACTTTTATTTTTTATACTTTTACTTTTACTTTTAGATTTACTTTTAGATTTACTTTTTATAGATTTACTTTTTTCTTTTAAATCATCCATTATTATTTTTATTTATAAATAATAATTACTATTTATAAACAATATTATTTTCTACTTCTTACATTATTTATTATTTTTAACTAAATCACGTTCTTTCGCAATTTCATTTAATTTAGCCATTTTTGAACCATTATATTGATATAATTTTTTTGTTACATAATTTACATCATCCTCATAACTATATGTATATTGATTAATATATCCATATTTCATTTTATACCATACTTTTGTATTACAACTTCCATTTTCATTAGGATTTAAATTATAATAAGGAGTTTTATAATTTGTTGTAGGAACTTCATTTAAATTTACACAATTACTATAAGGATTACAAGAATATGGCGCATAACATCTAAAATTAAAATTATTATTCATTTTTTTTTAAATATCTATTATTTAAGAATAATAAAATAATTATTTTTTTATTTTATTCAAATTTAAGAAGTTTTTCAGAAACAAAATAATAAGCTATGATACTAATCATACCAATAAAAATAAAGTTCATAACATCATCATTAAAAAGTTCACGAGTTAAACCAAATAATAAAGGTTTAGAACCTTTATAAGATAAATACATTAATATATGGAAAACAATAACAATTACTAAAAATTTATAAATAGCTTTAATTGTTTCTTTATATTCAGAGTCAACATCTAAATAAATATTATAAAGTGCCATTTTATTTTAAAATTTTATATATCTATTTATAAAAAATATAAAAATTAAAAATATTATTATGCGTAATCATTTATTTTTATTTTTATTTTAGTATTATAGTTTTAAATTTTTCCTTAAAATAAATATTTAAATTTAAAAATGGATATACTTCATAATATATTAAATCAAAAAAAAAATGAAATTAATGAAGAACATATTACTAAAAAACATGATAATGAACTTGAAATTCACGAACGTATGTTTTTAATGAATAAATCATTAGATTCTCAAATTATATATGAATCTCTTTATAGTTTAATGAATTTAAATAATCATTCTTTTATTCATCATTTACAAGATAATCAAAAAGTAATGTTAAATGATTATGTTTTTCAAGATATTGAATTATTAAGTGACCATTTTGGCAATGAAGAAAAAAGTATTTTTCATATACTTAATAAATGTGAAACTCAAAGTGGTAAAATTGTATTAAAAGAATTAATTTTAAATCCTATATGTGATACAAAAATATTAACAAAACGTCAAGATTTTATTAAAAGTTTATATAGCCATAATGATAAAATAAATGTTATGATAAAAAATATTAAAAAATATGAAAAAGAAATGCTTTGGTTTTATAATGAAAAAAATATGCATCACATTGATATGATGAATGATTTAATATATTTTAATTATGACTTTATTCCTTTTATTGATGTAAATGGTATATTAAATAATAATGAAAAAGCATTATTATTAACAAACATTTATAAAATATTTGTTGCTCCATCATTAACTATTATTACTCCTTTAATGACTCTTATTACACCGATTATTTTATTCTTTTGGTTTCAAAGAAAAACTGGAATAAAATTAAATTTTTCTTTATTATATCAAATTTTTATGAAAGTTGCTTTTGGTTCCGATTCATTTCAATTATTATTTAAAAATCCTACTAAAGCCGTTTTAGCAAATATGTTTACAAAAGGTTTATATGTATTCTTATATTTCCAAAATATTTATTATTCAATCCAAAATTCTAAAAATACGCTAAAAATTATTAATGTGATTCACGAAAAGCTTAATATAATGAGCTCTTATGTTAAACATGTAAATTTCCTTATTCAATATACTAAAGCAAATAATTTAAAAAATAATTATGATGCTACAATTCAACTTTCATTAGATAATTGTATTAACTATATTCAAAAATATCACGAATTATTTAATCATTCTATTTTTGAAAGCGCTCCTTCATTATTTAATAATAAAGGAAAAATATTATATACATATCGTTACTTTAATAAAATTAAAAGCGATTTCATTCATTTATTCCATTATGTAGGAATGTTTGATGCTTATAATTCTTTAGCAACATTATTATTAAATCATAACGAATCTAAATTTACAAATGACCATAAATGGTCTAATCATTATACACCATATGTTTTTACTAAATATCGTGATATAAATGCAATTACTCCATATGTTGATTTTAAAGAACTTTGGCATCCTTATTTAAATGTAAATCCTATTGTAAATTCATTAAATGTTAAAAATAATCATATATTAATTACTGGACCTAATGCAGCAGGTAAATCAACATTTATTAAAAGTGTAATTGTTAATATATTATTAAGTCAAACATTAGGAATTGCTTCAGCATCAGATTTTGAAATAACACCTTTTAAAATGATTGAAACATATTTACAAATTCCTGATTCAAAAGGTCACGCATCATTATTTGAAGCAGAAATGTTGCGAAGTAAACATTATATTGATAAACTTAAAAAAATGAAAGAAAACGAATTTAGCTTTATTGTATTAGATGAAATCTTTTCAAGTACCAATTATATTGAAGGTTTTTCAGGAGCTTATGCAATATTAAAGAAAATATCATCTTTTTCTAATACATTATCTATGACAACAACACATTATAGTGATTTGGAATATTTAGAAAAAGATACAAATGGAAAAGTGAAAAATTATCATTTTGAAATATTACGAAATCCTCGTAATGATGATATTGTATTTAATTATAAACTTAAAAGTGGTGTTTCTCGTGAATATATTGCTTTAGAATTACTTTGTAGTAATGGATTTGATAAAGATTTAATTGATGATGCTTTAACAATGAGTAAACGCATTAATAAGAAATTCTTAAATGATGCTCAAGAAGAAGAAGTAGTAGTACAAGAAGAAGTAGTACAAGAAGAAGTAGTACAAGAAGAATTAAAAAAAGAAGTAGTACAAGAAAAAGTAGTACAAGAAAAAGTAGTACAAGAAGAAGTAGTACAAGAAGAAGTAATAAAAGAAGAAGTAATACAAGAAGAAGTAATACAAGAAGAAGTAATACAAGAAGAAGTAATACAAGAAGAAGTAATACAAGAAGAAGTAGTACAAGAAGAAGTAATAAAAGAAGAAGAAGAAGTAAAAGAAGTTAAGGAAATAAAAAAAAATAAAGAAAAAAAGAGTAAAAAAAGTAAAAAAGTTTAAATAAAATGAATTTCGTTTATATAAAATATATAATATATAAAAATATAGTAAATACTTTTAAAAATAAAATGGATGTATCAATGTTATCAAATTATATGTTTGGTATTCTTGTAATACTTTTAATCATTGTAATTATTGTAATGTATTATTTATGGAATGAAACCAAAAAAAATAAAAACCAAATATCAATTTTAGAAAGTGATGTTATTGCTTTACGCGAACGTGTTGAAAATAATAGTAAAAAAGTAGATGAAATGGAAAATTTTGAATCACAAGCACAATCATCTTTTAAAAAATCACCTTCTAAAATGATGGATCAACAAACTTTATTAGAACATTTAATGGGTAATATGAATGTTCAAGATTTTATGAATAATGGATATGATGAAGAAGATGATGAAGATGATGAAGATTATGAAGATGATGATGAAGAGGAGGAAGAAGATGAAGAGTCAGGTGAAGAGGATGAGGAAGAGGAAGAAGAAGATGAAGAGGAAGAGTCAGGTGAAGAGGAAGAAGGTGAAGAGGAAGAAGGTGAAGAGGAAGAAGGCGAAGAGGAAGAAGAAGGTGAAGAGGAAGGTGAGGATGAAGAAGAGGAAGAAGGTGAAGAGGACGGTGAAGTAGAAGAATGTGACGCTTGTAATGAAAATAATATGGAAGTAGAAGAAAAAGTTATAGAAGAGATTCAAGAAGAAGTTAAAAATATAGTATTTGATAATATTGATTTAGAAGGAATGGGTAAAAAGCCAATTCAATTAGCATCAAATTTTGAGGAAGGTCATGTTGAACGTGGTTTAGATAAACGTATGTATGTTGTAGCTTTAAATAAAAAGAATATTAAATATTGGAAAGTCCAAAAATAAATATTATAAATAAATTATAAAATAAAATTATTAAATAAAATATTAAATAATTATAGTAATTATTTAATAAAAAAAATGAATCGCACTGTTAATAATAAATTTCAAACATCTCCTGCTATTATGAATGATGGACGTTCTTTTACTGATTATCGTCCTGCTTGCTATGTTGATACAATGATTGCTAATAAAAATAATATTAAAGGTTCAAATGATTATCGTGAGTTTTTAATTCAAAATGGTTTAAGTATTATGAAAGTAAATGATATATATATTGAAGATAAAATGAGTCATAAAATGTGCAATAATAATAATAAACCTGCTTCATCTTTTGCTCGTACTTGTACCATTAATAATTCAAATATGAGTTGTTTAGATGTTAATCCATCTAATACTGGTATTTATATTCAACAAGAACAAAATAATGTTGTAGCTGGTTTTGATAAAAGTTATAATATGTATCAACCTCTATAAGGAACCTCTTTGGTTCCTTATAAACCTCCAGCTATAAAAATATTTTATTTAACAAATTGATTATTTATTAACAAATTTATGTAACTAATATATAGTAAATTTATTAATAAATATGGAATTTCCAAAAATAATTCATTTTATATGGATTAATTTTAAAAATGAATTAGAACAAAATCCACAAATACCAGATAAATACATTGAAGTTATTGAAAATACAAAACGCATTTTACACGATTATAAAGTCATTGTTTGGGATGGATATATGTGTAATCAATTATTACAAAGCACATTTCCTGAAAAAATGGAATTATATAATTCTTTTGATCATCCTATTCAACGTTGTGATTTTATACGTTTTGTTATTTTATATGTATATGGTGGTATTTATTTAGATGTTGATCGATATGTGCTACGTTCTTTTAATCTATTATTAGAAAAATATAAAGATTATGATACAATATTAGGTAAACAAATATTATTTACTGTAAATAATGATATATTTATATGTAAAAAAAATTCGCAATTTATGAAACTTTGTATAGATAATTGTAAAAATAAAAACTATGGAATATATTTTTATGATGCAATGTTTTCTGCTGGACCCAACTATATTACATATTTATATCATAAACAATTATATGCACAAAATAATAATAAAAGCAATTATAAAATTATTGGATTAGATGCTGAATTAAATGCTTGTAATTTTTGCAAATGTGATAATGAAAAACTTAAAGTATGCTACTCTTTTACAACATTTGATAATAATTGGTTAAGTGGTAGAAAATTTATTTCATTTGATATTTTAAAAGAAAGTGGGTGTTATTTATATAATAATATGTATGTGATATGCGCTATTTTAATAGCATTTTTAATATATTACTTTCTCTTTTCAAAAAAAAAATATTTTAAAAAAAATGGGTTTAAAGAAATAAAATTAAATCTAAAATAGATTAAATTAAAATGGGTATCGATATTAATTTATCTGTGAGTGATAAAAATAATGACAAATATAATAAATTTTTAGATAATTTAGCTTTACTTTTAACAAAATATAAATATAAATTTGATAAAAAACATCTGAAAAATATTAAAAGATGGTATAATGAATTTGATGAAATTGTTTTTAATAATGATAAAGAAATTAATAAATACTTAAAAAATATTGATGATGATTCAAATATTCGTTCAAATATTTATAATGCTTTTATTAAAGATCTAAATATAAATAATATTCAATTTGATGCTTGTGATAATATGAAATATAATAGTAATACTATTAAAAAAATATATGAAGAAATATGTTTAATAAATCAAAATAAAATAAAAGATATATTTTTTGAAGAAGTATTTAAATTATTAGTTGATTATGAGGGATTTTTAGAAATATCAAATGAAAATACATTAACAAAAATATATGAATTAAAAATTAAAAATGAAGAAAAAAAAATATTTAAATCTAAATTATATAAAATACTATTAAAACACGGCTATCATGTAAATAATTTTGATGATATTTGTGATTTTTCAAAATGGTTAAATAATAAATATGGGAATAATATTAATTTTATGTCAAAGTTAAAATATTATTTTAATGATATAATTGATGATGATAATAAACGATATGAATTATTTTTATCACAACGAAATATTTCTTTAAGTGATAATTCAACATATTATGATTTTTGTGGCGCAAAATATAGTA
>JACCDW010109048.1_pt1 | contig 17802 bp, 11 predicted proteins | sample 7449781 | NCBI WGS metagenome assembly JACCDW01 (sample SAMN15323449, study PRJNA562643) | freshwater metagenome | isolation source: river surface water | place: USA:Blue River Watershed | collected 2017-08-18
CCCTGGGCTCGGGCTTACTACAGCATTCAAAAGCGGCCCAATGTCATCGTGTTTACGATGTCACGCACCAAGGCACGCGAGCCCCTTTTCTTCTGGGTGGGACCGATCATAGAAAACAATTGGGTTATCGTAAGCAGGAAGAATTCAGGCCTCCAATTGAAGTCACTGGAAGAGGCCATGACTTTGAAATCAATTGGAGTGGTGCGAGGATATGCATGGACGGATTATCTCATACAGAAAAAATTCGACAATCTGCAGGTTGCAGGAAAACATAGCTCCAACATCAGAATGCTGAACTCCGGCCGCATTCAAGCAGTCGTAAGCACGGATATGACTTACAAATCGGTGATTGCAGCGGAGAACCTGAACCCCGATGATTTCGAAGTCATCTTAACCTTCAAGAACGTTAAAATGTATATAGCCCATAGCCGAAAGACGTCCGAATCCACCGTCAAATCCTGGCAGGATGGCTTTCAATCCATGAAAGATGATGGAACTCTTCGGAAGATTCTTCAAACCTGGCTTCCCAACGCAATCGTGCCTGAGTACGAGGAACCCACAGATTGAATTCCATAATAGCTCTCCATGGCCACCAACCCAGGACGCTTGCTGATCCTGAAGGAAGTTTTGACCCAGCATCAGAAAGGAAATCTTAGGAGTCGATCAAGCCCATGATCCGCCTGCGAATGGCCTCGGCAAGTTTTCGCGCGGCGTCGGGGAAATGCCCGAGTCGCTCCACTGAAATCTCGGCATCGACACAGAGGTAATCACCATAGGTCAGGACCACGACTGTGATGCTCTCATGCTGCCAAAGCGAACCTAAATTTCGATACCCATAAATTCTTGCATGAGGCAGATCTTCAAACGCCTCAAGGCGTCCAGGATTCGAAACCGTGATCGCATGATTCAGGCGCTTTCTTCCTTTATCCTCTTTCAGAGGCAGGGGTTTTTTGGGCCCCTTCCCAAGCTGACCCAGGACAATGGGATCTCCACGTTTTACCGCTTCGCGAAGGCTCGCGAGTATCTTCCGAGACAAGTCCCAAATGTCGGTCTGAGGTGAGAGTTCATGCCACTGCAAAAAACCGGAAAGAAACATTCCCATCTCTTCAGGCGATGCAGGCGGAACCAGCTGCTCACGTAGACTCACTGGAGTATTAAGACCGAAGGCACCGGTTTCCCCAGCAGCGAACTCGTCATGAGCCGCAAGCATGGCCGCGGCACAGAAAATTGCGTTCAAGTTCGTTTGATGGGCGTCGGTCTTCCCTTTCAATTTTTTCACCAAGGCACTTTCAAGCTGAAAACCAAACGAATGCGTATGAACATGGGGAACATCGAGACCAAAGATTCGAGTTTGCTGCGGTAGCCCTTTGAAGAGACGACGAATCAGCTGCACTCTCTTCCAAAAGCCGCGAAACCAGCGATAAGGTCTGGTCACCCGCTTCTCCCAGCAATCCCCGACGGGCACATAGGAAAGGCGTCGGCCTTTCATCGCAGCTATAAAAGACTGACAAACGACATACAGCGACTTCGCATCTGCCAGGACATGATCGATGGAAAAAATAAGTTCGCCGCGATCCGCCCCCTCCAGCACTGTGAGGAGCATGCGCGTGTCTTGGTACTGGCGACGCACTTCATCGCGTACGAGCAGACGATAATGTTCGTCATCTCTTCGTTCTAAAATTCGATAAGGAATTTCGCCGTCGGCTTCCTCGTAACGCAGATAGGGATCCGCGACTATCCTGGCCGTCAGAAGGGGGAAGGCTTTTTGAACCTCGGCCAAAGCAGTCGGTATCATGCTTTTGTCGATTTGGCCTTCATAAAGAAGAATAGCGCACATATTGGAAGAGTTGGCCTCGTTCTGCTGATAGAAAAGGCGTTCCATGCCACCCAATAGTCTTCCGCGAGCCATTTTGTCTTCCTTTTTTTCCAGAGAAATTCTTTCCGAACCTAACCCATGCCTTGCGTGGCATCAACTCCAGCTTTTCTAAAGTGAAGAGATGGAGTTGTGCTGCCCGCAGGCAGGGAAAATTTTCCGGCTGGAAATTCAAACTCGCGAGGGCTTTCAGACGTTTGCTTGGTTCAAGCTGGCTTCTTCATCTTTGTGAAAATGAGCAGCGATGTCATCCCACAAACGCCGACGATGGCGGCCATGGGTGCCGCGGACTTCGCCTGCAAGCTGGACAGCAAGAGGGAGGCCATCGAGGCTGAGAACATCTGCAGTGTCCCTAGCATCGCTGATGCACTGCCCGCGTTGCGTCCTTGACCGGCCAAAGCTCCTGCTGCAGCGTTGGGAAAAGTCGATCCCAACGTGGCAACGTAGAGAAAGAGAGGGATCATGACGGCCCAGAGACCAGCTCCACTGACTCCAGCCAACATCAAGAACGTCCCGGATACAGCCAGGATGCGAATAGCGACCGTAAGGATTCGTTCGAAGCTATGTGTCCGCAGAAGCCTTGCGTTGAGTTGCGAGACGGCAATCAAGCCAAGAGCATTGGCACCGAATACCCACCCAAAGCTTTCGGCAGGGATTCCAAACAGCTCGATAAACACAAAAGGTGATCCTGTGATATAAGCGAACATGCCTGCCTGCGCGATACTCCCCGACAGACTGTAACGCAGAAATTCACGGTCACGCAAAAGACGTCCAAAGGTAAGGAAGGATCCGCTTACTTTAATTTCAGGATGGGATCCATGGGTTTCGCGCAAGAATAAAGCGCTAGCCAGGATAGCCAAACTGCTGAAAACCAAAAGAAACCAGAAAATGGAACGCCATCCTATGTGCGTGCCAAGGTAACCTCCCAGGAGCGGCGCCAGGATCGGAGCCACGCCCATAATCAGCATCAGAAGCGAAAAAATTCGTGCTGACTCCTGCTGCCCAAAACGATCGCGGACGATGGCGCGAGGAATGACCATCCCCCCACACGCACCCAAGGCCTGGATAAAGCGGAGAGCAATGACGGCCTCAATACTTTGCGCCAGCGCACAGGCTACGGAAGCCAGCGCGTATATAACAAGACCGACGAGCAAAGGAACCTTGCGGCCATAGCGGTCGGCTATCGGTCCATAGAAAAGCTGCCCGACCGACAGACCCGCAAAATAGGATGCTAACGAAGACTCCACGGATGGCAGGGTGGTGCCCAGTGAGCTTGCCATCCCAGGGAAAGCTGGCAGATACATATCAACCGATAAAGGACCAAGGGCCGCTAAACCCCCGAGAATCAGGACGAGACGGCCAGCATGAACATCTGTGGCCTTGGACGTGAGAGCTGAAGTCTGAACAGTCACGGTTGACGCTCCCTAACTTGAATCGCATCGAGCCCCCTAATGTCGCTCAGATCAAGAAGAATAGCCAGCAGCCAGGTAAAATACTGTCCTCTGCCCTAGGCCAGGAAAAAGAGCGACACATTCCATCGAACGCATTCTCCGTTTTTCGAAAAGCGAACCAACTGAAACATGCTGATTCTGGTTTCCAGCTTTCCACATTTCTCTCGCCTCTTCACTTCACGGTGACCTGCGAGTTTTCTCTAGGGTCTCATCAGCGCTAAATGTGAAATACTAGGATTTTGCCATAATTTTCGATAAAGAAGATTTGGTCATTCGATCCACTCAAGAGGTGCAATTATCACGAGCTTCATGCCGCACATACATTGCTATTTAGGTCAACCGATCCTGATATGGACGATGTTTACCACTGACTTGCTGATAGGGACAGCCTACTTCGGAATTTCACTCACGCTTTACGCCCTTGTCAGGCGCTTGAAGCTCGAATTTTCCGCTATCGTTCTCTGCTTCGGGGCTTTCATCGGTGCCTGTGGTGCTACTCATTTTATGGAAGTCTGGACTCTGTGGCATCCTGATTACTGGATCACTGCCTTGCTCAAAATTATTACATCGCTCGCCTCTGTCGGCACAGGTCTCTATCTCTACAAAATTCAGCTTCCTATAACTCAGGTTATTGAAGCGGCCAGGCAAAGCGAAGTTCATCGAATGAAACTGGAACAACTGACTTCCGATCTTTTTGTGCGGGAAAACATCCTCCGAAGTTTCTTCGATTCAGCCCCCATGATGATGGGAATAGCCGACGTGGAGGGAGATGACATCCGGCACGTATCAGACAATGCTTCTTCTGCTCATTTCTTCGGTCTTTCTGATGCCGAAATGAAAGGAAAACTCGCCAGTGAACTCGGTGTTCCACCAGAAGGCATCGCACTATGGGTCAGGCACTATCGAGACGCGTCGCAATCGCAGCAACCCGTCCGCTTTGAATACGATCATGCGACACCTGCAGGATTGCGATGCTTGTCAGTTACGGTGAGTCTGATCGGGCAAACGTCCGAGGGCCACGACCGCTTCTCCTATATCGTGCAGGACGTCACAGAAATGCGTCAAGCAGAAGCCGAGTTACGAGAATCCAAACGTCTTCTCGAAGTGCGGGTTGAAGAGCGCACGGCTCAGCTGCGTGCCAGCGAGCTGAAGTTCGCCAGCATGTTCGACCTTGCCCCCTTCACATTCGCGCTCGTGACTTTGCCCGAAGGCAGAATCGTCGATGTAAACTCTGCATGGGTCAAGCTCTTCGGCTATGCAAAAGATGAGGCCATCGGCAAAACCAGTCTGGATCTCAATCTCTATTTCAATTCGGAAGACCGCAGACGCCTCTACGAGGATTTTGTTCGCAACGGGACAGTGCGCGATGTAGAAACCAGGGTCATGACCAAATATGGGGTCACACGTGTTGTCTCCAATAACATGGATCTGATTGCCATCAACGGCGAAAAATATGTACTGGGAACTCTTGAAGACATCACGGAACGCAAGCAGATTCAGCAGCAAATGGAAGCACAAAAAGAGCAACTCAGGCTGTTTATAAAGTACACCCCCTTGGGTGTGGCCATGCTTGATCGCAACATGAACTATCTGGAGGTCAGCGATCAGTGGCTAAGTTCATTCCATTCCCAGTCATTCGAAATTCTTGGAAAAAATCACTACGAGATCTTCCCGGCCTTGAATTCAGATTGGAGGATTCAGCATGAGCAAGCCCGTCAAGGGCGGGCCGTGGCAGGAGAAACATCTTACACGGATCCCGCTGGGAACCTTCACTACTTTCGATACGACGTTCGGCCCTGGCGCGATGAAAATGGCGAGATTGGTGGAATCATCATCTTCAGTGAAGACATCACGGAGCAAAAGCGTGCTCGGGAAGAAATAGCCGAACGTCAGCAGACTCTTATGTCCGTGCTCATCAACTCACCCTCGGTCTTGAGTCTTAAGTCCCGAGATGGCCACTACGTAATCGCCAACCCCAATTATGATCAAATCCTGGGCATACCCGCGACATCTATCATTGGGAAGACTGACCTCGATATATTTCCGCGGGATGTAGGCCTTGTTTTACAGCATAATGATCAGCAAATTTTCAAGAGTCTTGAAAAGCGTGCCATCGAAGAAGTCATCCCTGCGGCCGATGGCTCCCAACGCCTTTTTCTGTCCCACAAATTCCCCATATTTGATTCCAAAAGCGAAGCTCAGTTCGTTTGCAGCATCTCGTTGGACATCACTGAAAAGCGTCGCTTTGAAGACCAACTCAAAGAAAGTCGCGCTCAGATGGAGGCTGCGCTGCAGGCGATGAGAGATGGCGTCATGGTTTTCGATATCAATGGCGCCGTGGTACTATTGAATGAAGCTGAAGCGCGAATCTGTGGCTTTGCGAGTGTTCAAGAAATGAAACGGGATTTGCTGTATTTTGCATCCACCTTTAAGCTGAGCAAGCTCGACGGAAATCAACTTCCGGTTGACGAGTGGCCGGTATCCCGAGTCATGAGAGGCGAGTCGCTTCCTTATCTGGAGCTCCGTGGAATGCGCCAGGACACGGGGCAGGAATGGGTCTTCGCATTTTCTGGTGAACCAGTATTCGATGATCAAGGCAAGCAGATTCTCAGTGTCATCATCACCAGGGATATCACAAGCAGCAAGCAGGCCGAAGAGCAGCTCCGTAAAAGCGAAGAACGATTTCGAACCGTGACCAATAATGCAGCATCATGCCTTTTCATGATGGATCGTAACGGGCATCCCACATTCATGAACCCAGCGGCCATCAAGGTCACGGGATATACCTCCTTGAGTGAAATTCAAGGACGCCCCCTGCATGACGCCGTTCACTGGAAAAAACCTGACGGCTCGCCTTATCCCATGGAGGAATGTCCCATCGATAACGCCCAAGCCGAGTTGAAGGCAGCCCAGAATCAGGAGGAGATCTTCTGTCGTAAAGATGGAACGCTCTTTCCAGTGTCCTATTCCATTGCGCCTCTGGAAAATAACGGCGAAGTCGTGGGATCCGTGCTCGAGTTTCGCGATATCACTGCAGTGAAAAACGCCGAGACGGCTTTGCGCGAGAGCGAACTTCGATACAGGATCCTCGCCGATACGGTTCCGCATCTTGTTTTCACAAATAATGCTCAAGGCCAGACAACCTACTTCAACTATCAGTGGGTGTTATACACAGGACAGACCATGGAGTGGCTCTTCGAACATGCTTTCGAACTCGTCCACCCCGAGGACTCGGCAGGATTGAAAAGAAGCCAGGAACTGGCCACAAGTCAAGGCATACCCGGCGTGGCAGAAGTTCGACTTCGGGATGCGGAGGGAGCCTACAGGTGGCATAGCCTGAAGGTTGTCCCACTGCATAACGAGAAGAACGAAGTCCTTGCCTGGTATGGTGCTGCAGTGAATATTGAAGATCAAAAGAAAGCTCAGGAAGTGCTCCGAAACGCCAAGGTTGAGCTGGAAAAAGAAGTCCAAAAGCGAACGGAACAGCTGAGAGTGGCCAACCAGGAACTTGAATCCTTCAGTTACTCGGTATCGCATGATCTTAGGGCCCCGTTGCGCAGCATCAATGGCTTCAGCAGTCGCCTCCTCAGGAGAGCCCCTCAGCTCGATCCCTCCGACAAGCAGGATCTCGATCGTATTCGGGCGGCTTCCATTCGAATGGGACAACTGATCGACGATCTTCTTATGCTCTCGCGAGTGTCCAGGGCAGAACTTCACAGGACACGAGTCGATCTCAGTGAAATTGCCAAAAGCGTTGTCGATGAGCTGCGGGAAGGGGATCCCGATCGGAGGAATATTGAGGTCCGCATTGATCCCGGAATCGAGACATTTGCCGACGCCAATCTCCTGCGCCAGGTTCTTCAGAATCTGATTGGCAATGCCTGGAAGTTCACCAAGCACAAGCCCCAGGCTTTAATTCAGGTCCACGGGACCCAGGATGAGAGGAATTCGGTCATTACCGTAGAGGACAATGGTGCCGGCTTTAGCATGGAGTACGCACGGCAACTTTTTGTGCCCTTCCAACGGCTTCATACCGAAGAAGAATTTGAAGGAACCGGCATTGGGCTCGCTACGGTCCGACGGATTCTGCATAAACACGGCGGCGAAATTTGGGCTGAATCCGCGCCAGAGCAGGGTGCGAAATTCTCTTTCCGCCTGCCTAAAGAAAAAAGGATGGAGTATGATTGAAGTGCTGAAAACCGTCCTATTGATCGAAGACAATGCGGATGATGCCGAACTCACACTCTCCGTGCTGAAAGCCTCGCTGTTAAAAGCGCAGATCGTTCACGTGAAAGACGGCGCTGAAGCATTGGACTACATTTTTGCCCGCACAAGCAAACATCTGACTCGTGCGTTTCCTCATTTGATACTACTGGATTTGAAAATCCCGAAGATATCAGGATTGGAGGTCCTGCGCAAACTCCGCGCAAGCCCAGAGGGTGCAAACGTTCCTGTCATTGTCTTTACGTCATCCAAGGAGCAGTCGGATATCGTTGAGAGCTATCGCCTTAACGTCAACAGCTACCTTCAGAAGCCGATTAACTTCGACGAGTACGAAGCCACGGTGAGGCGACTTGGTATCTATTGGATAGCCATGAATCAATACCCTCCATCGTGGGAAAAGGTTGGGAACAGATAATGAGTGGACCATCAATACGCCTTCTCATCATAGAAGATCGGCCAGACGATGCCGAACTTATCAGGGACCAGTTTGTCAGTGCCGACTATCAGGTCGTTTCCCAGCGAGTCGCTTCCGCTGATCACTTGCGCCAAGCCTTGAAAGAACACTGGGACATTATCCTCAGTGATCACGTCATGCCATCGTTTAGCTCGCGAGGTGCTCTGAAAATAGTCAAGGAAACGGGACAGGATACCCCGTTCATACTCATCTCGGGATCCATCGGTGAGCGCGAAGCCGTCGAAATGATGAGACTCGGTGTCAATGATTATATTCTGAAAGATAACCTGGATCGCCTGGTGGTTTCAGCCGAAAGGGAGATCCGCGAAGCTGACAATCGCAGAAAGAGGCGCGAAGCCGAAGAGCAATTGCGAAAAAGTGAGCGGCAATTGCAAGCCATGTACAACCAGGCTGATAAAATGAATCGGATGAAGGACGAGTTTCTGGCAACGCTTTCGCATGAGCTGCGCACGCCTCTAAATATCATTATGGGTAACGCTGAGATCCTGCAGGAAAATGCCAAAAGCACGCAGGATGAAGAAACGAAGATTCTTGCTGACGCGATCTACCGGAATGCCGTCATTCAAACTCGACTCGTCAACGATCTATTGGACGTTTCCTCGATCATCACAGGAAAAATGCGATTTGAACCGGCCCGAATCTCGCCAAGCGAAATCATTCATCAGGTAATTGAAACTTTAAATCCCGCGGCAAAATCCCGCAAAATAAGGATAGCAACGAAGATCCAGGAAAACTCGGCAACATTATGGGCCGACCGGAATCGTTTTCAGCAAATCCTTTGGAACCTTCTTTCCAACGCCATCAAGTTTACCAATGAGGGAGGATCCGTTCAGCTCAATTGCTTTAAAAAAGGCCAATCGATCATTCTTGAAGTGATCGACGACGGAGTGGGTATTGATCCAGACTTCATGCCCTGGTTATTTGAACGCTTTCATCAGGAAGACAGTTCCATAACCCGCCGCCACGGAGGCTTGGGATTAGGTCTTTCCATCGTGCGCAATCTCGTGGAGCTTCACGGCGGGACGATTCATGCCGAAAGCGCTGGCAAAGGACGTGGCGCAAAGTTTACGGTCGCCATGCCTTACTTTGAAGGCGAGGACAGCACGCAAGGGACCAGGATACCCACGGAAGAGGGTGAAGAGAAACCTTTGGATGGCACGAGGATTCTTCTAATCGAGGACTCCGCCGATGCTCGTCTACTCTTCATATATCTTCTCGAAAGAGCCGGCGCCGATATCCGCGATGCAGATACGGCGGCCAATGCGCGCGAACTCTTGAAAGACTTTGTTCCCGACGTCATTGTCAGCGATATCGGATTGCCAGAGGAAAACGGCATGGAATTCATCAGGAATCTTCGCACCAACGGACCAGAGAACCATCGGACTATTCCTGCCATCGCGCTCACGGCCTATGCGCGCGAGGAAGAAAAGGCCGCAGCCTTGTCGGCTGGCTTTCAAATTCATGTGGCCAAGCCCGTATCTGCAGCCAAACTTGTGGACTCCATTCGGCAGCTCCTGTGAGCATGCAGCCAGCAGATTCCCTATAAAAAACATACTTCTTGCAGGAATTCCCTGGGGCAAGAAAATCCGGAATAATTTGCGAAGACTGGGGACAGAAGGATGTCTATTTCTAGGGCACTGTCCATAACGCTGACAGTCATCCTTGGCTTCCTGCCGAGCGGCTGCAGCAAGACTTCGCCCGGATCAGCCACCCCCAATTTCGCAATTCAAAATTTCACGCAGGATGCGGCGACGGGTCAGATTCAGTTATCCTGGGCTGCGACGCCGGATGCCAAAATTTATCGTGTTTGGATCGCAAAGAATCCCGATTGCAGTCAGGCCCTGGCACAAGTCGCGACGACCGAGATCACTCATAAGTTCGGGAGAGCGGCTCCCGGAAACTATTATGCCTGCGTTCAAGCTGTACCCAACTATGTCTTTGCTTCGGGAGACAGCTGTACGGATGGGCTCACCGATGTGGATGGAAAAGGGTTTGATGCCACAAACCAGGGCCTGCCTTTGACCATCGAGGCTCATCGAAAGGGACTTTGGACAAGGATCGACGGCGTTTTCAGCAGACCCGAATTGCTGGATACGGTCGGCGGAATATTTATTCGCTCCGGGACGGATCTTGTGATTCTGAATGAGGATGGACAGCGACTGAAGCAGCTGCCAGCGCTGCGGGTGCCAGGGTCCATGAAAATACGCTATGCTTATGCCAATGGCCAGATTTTTGCGATGAGTGCGGGACTGGAAATCACGTCTTTCCATCAATGGGCGGAAAGCACTCAGACCTGGACCAAGATTCACGATTTCCCAGGCAAGCTCCTGGTGGCCTTTCATCTGATCAGCAGTACCGATCTGAGCTTTGTCCTGCGCACCAGCACCGATCAATCCATTCAGTGGCAAAGTCTGAATCCTGCCAACCCTTCTCTGCTTAAGACATCGTCGATTTTATCGTCCGGTGCTGACAACTGGGGCTACGGATATTATGATTTCGCGAGCCAATATGCAGATGGTGCTTTTGTTATAGCGGACGGCCGAGGACTGCATCGTTTGACACCGGACCGTTTGGAAACTGTAGCTTCACAGGTGGGCCTGAATCCATCCGGTCTCTACTTTTTTCAGGGTGATGAAGCCGAATACGCGGTTCACCTTGGCGATGGCATTGACCTGCGTGCCATGGCTCCAGCTCCACTCCTTTGCTCTTATCCTCTACCCCCAAAGAGTGATTGGATCGTCTGGAACTCGAAAACGGATCGCTGGCGCAAGTTCCCCATTCATCCCCATGATGGCTATAGCCAGCTGATCAGCGATGGTCCTGTGTCGCTTCCCTATCTGCTGGGAGGTCGCGCGCTCCAGCTGATGACGGACAATCAATTGGAATTTTTTGCGGACTTCCCGCTTCAACTGGAAACGATACTATCCGGGTCTCAGCTGCCTCAGGACAAGCTGCTTCTGTCTGGCGATGGAGAACTCTGGTTGCTTCAAGCCAGTCGGCCTTAACTTTCGCAAGTTGCAGCGAGCCAAGGTCAATAGAAGACATCGTAGCTTTTAGCGGTCAAGCGCTCTTGCTGCTCGCTCTCGCGAGTTTTCGCATAAGCTGCCCGTCACTGGTCGCGTGCATAATCTCAAAGCCATTTCGCTCAAAGAAAGCTACACCTGAAGGCGAAACAGCTTCAGTAAAAATGCAGTCTGACTCTGGCAAGAGATTAAGGAGTTCATAGGCTATACTTTTTCTTTGATGATGAGGCAGAACAGCTATACCGAAGATAAAAAGCGTTCGGCTGTCGGGACAGAAGAGATCGACCATATTCGACTCTTTGAAGTCCGGATCATCCGAGAATCCGGGGTCGATAGGCAGATACGTGATAAAACCTACCGTCTCATGCAGGACAAAGCATTGATGCTTGACAATGAACTTCAAATCTTCTGAGCTGATGCGCATATCGGAGGGAAAACACTGAGCTTCAATCGAGCGAATGAGATCAATCGTCTGACTTAACTGCGGTCTTAAATGTGTCATGCTTCCAACATAAAGGAAATTAGACCTTGCTGTTCAGAACCAGCATATATTCCGAAGATTTTTTGGAACGGATCAGCTCGACCAGTTCCTGACGGCCGGGGACGCGAATGGATACGCGACTGTCGGGGATGATGGGTCCAGGACCCTGTCCCTTTCCAATCCAAAGACCATTCATTCAAAATCTTAACATGAAATGTTTAAACTGAGGAAGATGACGGGGTGGAGGGACAGACTCAGCTCGTGGCCTCCTCCTGCAAGCGTGGGATCAGCCGAAGACAGCTTGCGGCCACCATGGAAACTGCGGATTTTGCTAGGGTATCAACATAAAGATCGATGGAATACAAGGCCCCTGTTGCTATCTCACCATCAGCACTTCATACGCCATTTAGACATATATCGTCTTCCGGCAAATCTTAGGTAGCCAATTTCGACGACATTTGATAGATGCCTGCTGTTTGCACATAACCGCAGCGGAGAGAAGCATGAAACACGCTCCCTATCATCTTTTGCTGGCCTTTGCCCTGGCCGCATGCAATGTCGAAAACGGCTCTACTCTATCTGAAACTGTTGGCAGCAAGGACTTGCCCGCTGATGCGCCCGCGCAACTTGTAGAAGCGGACTATGAAAATCAGTTCAATACCTATGTACAACCGCTCATGCAGCAGGGAGAAGAAGGATTCATCACAGGCGTTGGCGGCAAACGCCTTTACACCTTCAGCATCGTGAATCCAAATGCCAAAGCTAATGTGGTCCTGACTCATGGTTATGGCGAATCCGCTCTGAAGTACCGCGAGAGCATGTACAATCTCTATGCCCTCGGCTATTCCGTTTTTATTTGGGAACACCGCGGCCACGCCCGTTCCGATCGCCTGGTATCCGATCGCTATAAGACTCATGTGGACGATTTTGGTGATTACGTTAGCGACATGGAAACCTTCATCAATGAAAAGGTTCCCCAGGATAAACCCCTTTTCCTTTTTGCCCACTCCATGGGCGGAGCCATCGCGCTCTCCTATCTGGAACGCAATCCCGGTGTATTTCAAGCCGCTGTTCTCAATGCACCCTTGCTTGAGCTGAACACGGCGCCTTATCCAGGATGGATTGCGCGGGCCATCGCAGATGTCCTGGATTTCGTGGGTCGCGATGAAGATTATGCTCCAGGCCAAAAGCCACTGATTCCCGAAGAGTGGACCTTTGAAAACGCTCCGACGACATCACGCGCACGCTTTGAACGCAATCGCACCGATGCTCTGGCTCAGGATTTGGCTCTGGGCGGCGTCACCATCAAATGGTTGCGTGAAACATTGAAGACCACCAAATTTCTGACGAAGAAAAACACGGCTCGCAGCGTCGCGACTCCTATGCTGATGTTCCAAGCCGGTCAGGATACTTTTGTGAAACCAGGCGGGCAGGATCGTTTCTGCGCCGAAACTCAGGCCTGCACACTGATCAAGGTCCCAGAAGCTCGTCATGAAATTTTCAACGAGGCGGACAGCCTCCGCTTGCCCTTCTGGGAAAAAGCGGCGAAGTTCTACGAAACTCATCTGTGATATCAGACGACGGGGGGCATTTGCCCCCATTAAGCACGGGCGACCTCATCGAGTAGCACCGCAGCCCGAGAGGAAACCCACACACTGTGACCTTCTCACCAACTCAAAACTGATCGCGAAACTGTCGGCGCATCCCTTGAAACAAAGTAAAACAGCTTCCCCCTCAGCATTCCACGCCCAGAAAAAATCTCCAGTCAAACTCGCCCTTTCCTCGTTGGCTCGAGACAGCCTATGCCGGAGAATGGCGTTCCTGGGTCGTTAGCAACACAGCGGGAAGCATTTGCGACGATTTTAAGGTATTTTTGAGTGAGCGTTAACATTTGGGAGGACTTCAACATGTGCTACTCCGCCCTGGTCAAACGATGGACTGATAAGAACAGTGGATTACCCATCATGGTGCGGGATCAGAGCGATATTTACGAGCGGGCATCGGCCGAAAATCCCAAGAAATTCCCAGCGCTCCGGGAACGCATTTTTCCTGGTGCCTATGGCCCTGTGATGCATCATGGTTCTGGGAACACACTGCTCTCTGAATTGATGCGCTATGGTGCGTATCCACCGCACAATATTCCCAATCCAAAAAAGTACACGACGTTCAATGCCAGACGGGACAATCTAACCAGTCCGTTTTGGTCTGTTGGTTTTCTGAAACATCATGGTTTTGTCGTACTGGAAGCTTTTTACGAGTGGGTTGCGGTTAAGGACCTTCTTAAAGCTGGTGTCGTGACTCTGACTGAGGTCAAGGCTGAATTTGAAAAGAAGGCTGAAGAACGCAAGGCCCGCATCCTGGCGGCTGGAAAAAAATATAAGCCGACTCCGACCGAACTCAAGGACCCCCGACTCCGGCAAATCGTTATTGAATTTAAACCCAACGATGGCAAGCCTCTGCTCGTTCCCACCATCTTTTCTTATTCCGAAGACGGTGAAGGTTTCGACGGTGGAGCTGATGCGGGTTTCGCCATCATCACCGACGTACCGACACCGGAAATTGAAAATGCCGGTCATGACCGCTGTCCGGTAATTCTGGAAATGCATGAGATCGAGCAATGGCTGAATCCCCGCTCGATGCCGCCCGAAAATTTTTTGGAACTGCTGCAGAATCGCAAGAAACCGATCTTTGAACATAAGCTGGCTGAAGCCGCTTAACTGCGATCCAAAACGGCGACAGGTGAGTTGACTCGAAACTCAATACTTTTCCAGACACGATTGAGTTTCTTCTCCTCATCACCGTACATGTAACCCATGAAGGCGACGTTGGGATTTTTTTGGTCAATGAGGCGAGCCGCCATGAACTTACCCGCCTTGGTACGGAAGATGCCACCGTTGGGTTTATCCGCCCAGGCGTTCATCTCTGCAGGAGTCGCTCCGGCTTTGTAAACTTTCATGGCGGAAACAATAATGCGTTCGGCCAGATTTGGAATATAGGAAATGGCATAAGCTGATGGCCTCAGAGGATTGATGGGATCAGGGCTGAAGGTCATCACAATCGAATCGTTGACACCGGGCATGGTGGAACCGGGTGACGCAATCGCAAGCTCCTGAGCTGCGATCCGAATCTTTCCTTCCGTGCGGCTGATCGATACACCTGACATGAAATTGGGGCGCAGACGATTATTGGGGCCGAGAAATTCCGCCCAATCACTGCTGCTGCCTGCATAGCTCAGGGTTAGTTCCGAAATATCCACCCGGAACATCGCCGCGACTGTTTCGGCGGTCAGGATACTTTCGTGAGTATGAAAGAAACAAGCCACATCGCTCGGACGAGGCGTGCAGATCAGCGATGCGGTCGTTTCCAGTTCATTGATTCGCCAGCTGTGCATGAGCCAATTGCGGCCCTGCAGGTCGCTGACAAGACTTGTGAGCGAAGGCTGGCCCAGTGACGTGTAGAACAATTCCTCATCCATGATCTTCCGTGGCAGCACCCGCCCTGTGGACAGGACGCTATCCATCAGCTCCTTGGGATTGTTCAGCAGGGCATCGAGTCTCTCGCCACGATTTCTGCCGATGAAGAACAAGGGTTTTTCAGCAATTTTTTGCAGAATGATGCGACGCTTGGTCTTGCGATATTTTTCCAGTTCGCCCTCGTCGCCATCGACCAGCGAAAGATCCTGGTTGACGAATTTCACCTGGGTAAAGAACGAACCCTTACGTGGATTGCGATGATAGGAGCGAGCGGCTTTGGACACCAGCACTCCATTTTTCAGCCAGGAACTTTCATAAACCCGGGCCATCTTCATGAGATGATCATTGGTTCCCGCCACGAGCAGGCGCATCCAATCCATCATCGCCATCGGCTGGTTGGAGCTGATGGCCAGATCGCTCTTGGCATAAAGCGGCTGCACGACTTTGTTTTGGAAGCCCAGGTCTTTTTCCACATATTCAAGCCTGGCTTTTAGCTTGGTTAGCTCATTGAATGGCGTGGCAATATTCAGATCCTCGCCCTGTATCTTTCGGATCACGATGCCCAGGGCGCGACCACTGCTATCGATCAAAGGTCCGCCTGAGTTGCCGGGACTGACCGGAGTGGAAAAAAAGATCTCCTTCCACTCACCATTTTTGGGTTCAGGCGCCAGCGAGGAAATCTGTCCTCCACAGCGGAGGCTAATTCCCTGCCCTAAAGCATTGCCCGGAACGCAAACATCATCGCCGATCGCGTAGGTTTTGGTGACCGAGATGGGTACAACTTTCCTGGGATAGGTCTTCAGAGTGAAGCTCACGATATCAAAGCGATTGGAATAGAGAGTGACCGCATCTACCGGGAAGACCTCGCCGAAGATGTTACGCACATAAAAATTCTGGGTGAAGGGGACAAAATTAGCCTGGAATACATGGGCTGCCGAGAAGAGTTCTTTTTCGTTGATGAACCAGGCGGTTCCAATGGAAATGTATTTGTCCGTCCGCTGCTTGAAGGGAATCTTCTGCAAGGGTATCGGGCGGTTCAGTTCGGCTTTCTCATCCTTGTAACGATCGATCAGCACTTCGACCACGGAATACTGAAACGTCTTCTTGATAGGGTTCCCGAAACTCAAAGAAGCTGCGCAAAAGAGCTGCATGGAGGAGATGAACATTAAGACTTTTTTCAACATGCTCGACCTCCCAATACGCAGGGGTTCGTTTCCATGCCGGAGGCATGGGCAGAACAGTGATCTCATCGTTAAGGGTCACTCTATTTCATGCAAGTTTCGTGGAAATCACAGCTCCATGCCGGAAGTGGCTCCAAGTTACGGAAGTCTCGCGCAAAAAGAGAGTTTTCGCATCCGAAGCTGAAAACACGGGCGCTGTATAAAAAATCAGTCTAATCCGGTTTTCTCGGGATAAGAGTTGGAAAAGACACAGAAAAAAAAGCTCATACACTGTCACAGGTCTGTCATTTCTGGCCAATTCTGGATAAAAAGAGCGGCAACTATTGAAGATTGCAGAAAAAAAAGCCTACGACCGCCATCTGACAAGAGGAGCGTGTTTCTCTCTTCATCCGAAATGACGACTCGTCTGCAGCATTTCAAAACCATGCGCAACAAACCAAAGCCTATCGAATTCATCGATGCACCGTAGGACATCCTGGCCCCTGAATGAGTGTTTCTCGATAGCTTGAAGCCCTTGATCACACCTGCTAATGTCCTTACAGATTGCCTGGCCAAAGCTGAGTGCCTATGAGTGCAGCACGAGCCGGCTTCAACCCGAGGGGTATGCTGCCCTGCAATGGGTAACCTTGCCAGGAGCATCCTCCTCGCTCTCGTGAGGACCCACATGAACAGACCATCTTTAGCTGATGGAAAGCAAAAATCCTTCCTGCGCACCTTGCTCGGGCTTTTTGTTGTGCTGGGATTTTTTTACGCCATGGTTTCCATGCTGGGAGAGCCCGAGGAAAGTCTCACTCTTTCATCCCAGACAGTTCCACCTGAGGCTTCCCGAAATCCGCAAAAGCAATCCAGTAAGGTCCAGCGGAAAAACGAGGGAAAAGCTGGAATCAGCGATACTTCAGCTTCGCTCGCCAGCGCGAATCAAGACAAGAAAAACGCGCAAGCCGATCTTCTATTTCAACGTGCGCTTGTGGCCCTTCATGAAAATTCCGATGATGAAGCCCGTGCGCTTCTCAAGGACGTTCTGCGACAAGACCCCAACCATATCGCAGCAGCTGAGGAACTCTACGCGTCCTTTGAGAAAGCAAGTGACTTCGAAGGAGCTTTGGCCACGCTCCAAAAACTCGAACTGGAAACAACCCACTCGGATCATGCAGGCCTCGACTACAGTCAGGGCCGTCTTTACTTGGATTTAGGACATCCCGATATGGCCCGCGTTCATCTGGAAAAGGCTCTTCAAACCGAGGCCGATCATCCCCTGATTCGGGAACAATTGGCCGCGGCCTACAACCATCTGGGCGACAGGGAGATGGCTCAAAGAGAATGGCAAATCCTGGCCCAGGATGAATCCGCGGGTCAGGCTTCGCTGAATGCCAAGGCGCAGCTTGCGGAGCTTTTTTTTGCGGAAGGACGTCACGCGGAAGCGGAGTATTATGCGAAAGAGGTTCTCCGGCAGGATCCCCAGCATCGTCTGGGCATTCTGATTTCAGGGCGATAAAGAATGACTTCAGCCCGCGTCTCAGACAAGGCTATAAGCTTTGCATCGACATCATCCCGCTGCATCTTCATAGCGGCCAGCTCAGCCTCCAGCGGCAGATTCTGAAGCCGCTAAAATCTATTTCAA
>JACCDW010743204.1_pt1 | contig 17799 bp, 16 predicted proteins | sample 7449781 | NCBI WGS metagenome assembly JACCDW01 (sample SAMN15323449, study PRJNA562643) | freshwater metagenome | isolation source: river surface water | place: USA:Blue River Watershed | collected 2017-08-18
TATCATTAGAATCAGATTTCGAAAAATTCTATGACAAAGGAAATCAAGCAGCAGGTACTCGCGTACGTGGTGGTTTACAACAATTGAAAACTTTAGCACAAGAAATTCGTACTGAAGTACAAAACAAGAAAAACGCTACTAAGTAATTTTTACTTTTACGTTCTTGAATAAAAAAAGCTCGAAATCTTCGAGCTTTTTTTATGTCTTAAAATAACGTTGGGTGCATAACGGACGCTATCCCATCAACCATCAATTTTCCGCGTTCTAATTCAAATACTTGCGTTGTTATCTCAGCGGTATGTTTTAGTTCATTTATTGCGGCCACTTGAAAAAAGGCGCGATAGGTTTGGCCTACATATAGTGGCCGTTTAAATTCCGACACTTGTTTGAGATAAACACTCCCCGTACCTGGAAAATCCATACCCATCACTTTGGAAAAAACACTCGCAATTAAAGCCCCATGAATAATTGGTTTCTTAAATGGCGTTGTTGCAGCAAAATCTTCATCCCAATGTAATGGATTAAAATCACCCGATATCTTACAAAACTCGTTTACCTGCTCTTGGGTAAAAGAAAACTCTATTTCAAAACTAGCACCTAAATGGATCATCGCCTAACTATTAAATTTAACAAAATGCGGGTAACTTTGCATTCAAACCAAGAAACATGATCTGTTTTATAGTCAATCCCAATTCAGGAAGCAAAAGTAATAGATATCGAGCAGGGATTTTGGAAATATTACAAAAGATTCCCCAAAGTCAGGTCTATCTGACAGAGTACCCTGGGCACGCACGTGAACTTATCCAAAAACTAATCGATGAAAATAAAGTATCACGCATTATTGCGGTAGGTGGAGATGGAACTGTCAATGAAATAGGTTCAAGCATACTAGGTACAAAAATCGCCATGGGAATCATCCCCGTAGGTTCAGGCAATGGCCTCGCTAGGCATCTAGGTCTCCCGATCAATTTCAATCAAGCGCTTAATCGAGCCTTGAACGGTAGAGAAATATCCATTGATACTTTAATGTGGAATAATAGAGCTTTCTTCTGTACAGCAGGAGTTGGCTTCGATGCTGAAGTTGCCCATACCTTTGCAACCGGAAATGGACGAGGATTACTTAATTACGTTCGCGCGACTTTCCAAACCTTAAGCTCATTTCAATCGATTCATTTGTCCCTAGGAGATGATAAGCCAAAAGAACTATTCTCGCTGACTATTGCCAATGCAAATCAATATGGAAATGACGCGTATATTTCTCCTTTTTCTGACGTACAAGACGCTCAATTTGAAGTAGTTAAAATAAAAAAAGGAAATTATTGGCAATTAAGTAAACTTGGAATTAGTCTATTTCTGAAAAACATACATAAACACCCATTGGTAGAAATATCAAGCAATAATGTATTTGAATTAAAGGTGCCAATTGGGACTGCTTTTCACCTAGATGGAGAAAGCCTACGAACAACCGAAGAATACATTAAAATAAATATTCATTCAAAAAATTTAAAAATTGTTGTTTAAGGAGATTTTTGGCACAAACAACTAATAATCAATTAGTTATATTAATAATTTCGATTAAAATCAACCTAAAACACGAATCAAATACGTTTTTTATTCAAAAAAAATGTATTTTTTTTTATTTAATTTTTTAAAGGGAAAAAGCCACTGAGCGCTCCTATTATTGGACAATTTTTAGTTCCAAATTTTTAGTCATTTTTATTCATGAAAAAACTATATTTATTTAGTTTTTGAAATTTGGAAGACCCCTGAATTTTACTATTTTTGTCTCCCCGCTAAAGAAAACGATTACGTTTTTCGTAGTAAAAAAACCACACGGTTAAAATTATAAATAAGACATCGCATTGGAAGGTAACTGACAAAGCAATGGAAAGAAATTATTGACTCTAAAAACGCGTAACAAGTACATGCAATCTGAAGTAAAAGACTTATGGCTAAAATGTTTGGAAATTATCCGAGAGGATGTTTCTAGCCAAAGTTTTTCAACTTGGTTTGCTCCAATCGTTCCGCTGAAATTCCAAAATAATACCTTAACGATTCAAGTACCTTCGCAATTCTTTTATGAGTGGTTAGAAGAAAACTATGTGGCTGTTTTGCGTAAAGCAATCGATCACACCATCGGCAAAAGAGGGATGCTAGAATACTCCATTGTTGTAGATAAAGGAGATCGCAAAAACCCTCCCATCACATTTAATTTACCTACCCTACCGTCAAGTTCCAGTAGTCATATGCAGCAGCAAACTGTTCAACAAGCTCCTGCAAGAAATCCATTTCAGTTTAAAGACTTAGATTCGCTAGAATTAGACTCTTATTTAATTCCGAAATATACCTTTGATAAATTTATTGAAGGCGATTGTAATCGCTTAGGAAGGGCGGCAGGAATGGCTGTGGCCAATAAACCAGGCTTAACATCCTTTAATCCACTCATGATTTATGGTGGTGTAGGTTTAGGGAAAACACACTTAATTCAGGCAATCGGAAATCAGATTAAGGAAGAATTTCCTGAAAAGTTTGTTTTGTATGTGTCGACAGAAAAGTTCACAAATCAATTTGTGAATGCGATTCGTAATAACTCAATCGAAACCTTTACAAACTTTTACCTGCAGGTTGATGTCTTAATCATCGATGATGTTCAGTTTTTATCAGGTAAAGAAAAAACACAAGAAACATTCTTCAATATTTTCAACCATTTACACCAATCAGGTAAACAGATCATTCTTTCTTCTGATCGTGCCCCGCGTGATTTAGCCGGGATGGAAGATCGCTTATTAAGCCGATTCAAATGGGGTCTAACGGCAGATTTACAGCAACCCGATTTTGAAACACGGATTGCCATAATTCAAAAGAAATTACAAGATGACGGTATCCAAATCAATTTTGATGTTTTGGAATACCTGGCACATTCCATTCAAACCAATGTACGTGAACTTGAAGGCGTTATAATTTCATTAATGGCTCAAGCTTCATTAACACGAAAAGAGATAGATTTAGAATTAGCTAAATCCACACTAAAATCAATTGTTAACGACCAAGAAAAAGAATTAAGCGTCGACAATATCTTAGAAGCCGTTACTTCCCACTTCGATGTGGACATGTTGACTTTAAAAGGTAAATGCAGAAAGAAAGAAAATGTATTTCCGAGACAAGTAGCCATGTACATGCTCAAAGAGTTGACAAATTTACCTTTAAAGTCAATTGGGTACCATTTTGGTGGCAGAGATCATAGCACGGTCATTCATGCAGTGCAATCTATTTCTGAAGCTATCGAATCAGATAAAAGTGTAGAAAAGACAGTCAAAAAACTTTTCAATCGATTTAATCTCGCATTAAACTAAAAAAGAGGCTTTCGCCTCTTTTTTTATTCATATTTAGTAGATCAATTATTCTGCAATAGCTTCTTTATCTAACAAAGCCGTCTCATCGCCTTTAACTTTCTCCTTGATCTTTAGCTCAAGCTCCTCCATTAATTCTGGGTTATCCTTGATTAAATCTTTCACGGCGTCACGGCCTTGACCTAAGCGATTTCCGTTATATGAGAACCAAGAACCTGATTTGTCTACAACACCTAAATCAACACCAAGATCTAATACTTCACCAGCCTTTGAAATTCCTTCCCCATACATGATGTCAAACTCAACCACTTTAAATGGAGGCGCCATCTTATTTTTAACCACTTTAACGCGTGTACGATTACCAGTAATTGAGTCTGCACTTTCTTTAATTTGTCCCGCTCTCCGGATATCCAAACGAACTGAAGCATAAAATTTCAATGCATTACCACCCGTAGTCGTTTCTGGACTTCCAAACATGACACCAATTTTATCACGTAACTGGTTAATGAAAATACAGCAACATCCAGTTTTGTTAATAGTACCGGTCAATTTACGTAATGCCTGCGACATCAAACGTGCTTGAAGACCCATTTTTGAATCTCCCATTTCACCTTCAATTTCAGCTTTAGGAACCAAAGCCGCTACGGAGTCAATGACAATAATATCAATGGCACCTGAACTAATTAAATGTTCTGCAATTTCTAACGCTTGCTCACCATTATCTGGCTGCGAAATCAATAAATTTTCGGTATCAATACCCAATTTTTCGGCATAAGAACGATCAAAAGCATGTTCCGCATCAATAAATGCAGCTAATCCACCCGCCTTTTGAGCTTCTGCAATGCAATGCATGGTTAGTGTCGTTTTACCCGAAGACTCAGGTCCATAAATCTCCACAACCCGACCACGCGGAACACCACCTATGCCTAATGCTAAGTCTAACCCAAGAGAGCCTGTTGATATCACGGGAACATCCATAACTTTACTATCTGACAAACGCATCACAGTACCTTTTCCGTAAGCCTTATCTAATTTTTCCAAAGTGGTCTGCAGTGCCTTTAATTTTTCAGCTGCTAAGCCTTGTGCGCCATCCGATTGTTTTGCCATGTTATAAATATTGATAATTTTGAGTGTTCCTTGTAGATTATATGTCTTTCATGTAAATCCTAACAAAAATAGGAAATACCACGTAATGAAAAAATAATTAAATTGATATTCTCAACGGAAATAAAATCGCACCATTTAAAACAATCTTCTTGCCCATTATTCCGCCTTTTATAAGAAAAAACGTACCATTCATTATCATGTTCTTGGCAATGAACTTGCCTTGTTTTGGACAAGAAAATTCTAGTATTTTGGCCAATGAACAATTAAAATACCGCATACATCTTGGATTTATTGATGCGGCAGAAGCAACCATTCATACCCAAGGGCAAACCCAACAAATAAACGGCCGACAAACCCGAAAAATAGACATAACTGGAAAGACCGTTGGCATTCTACATGTAATATCTCCCGTTATTGATTACTGGTCGGCATTCCTAGATACCGAAACTCATCTTCCACTAAAAACAGAGATGCGCAAAAAGGAAGGGCGTTATCGGAAGGAAGAAACGGTGATTTTTGATCATGCCAACTTGAATGCCAAAATCAGTTCGCCACAAAACACACCAACGCTTAAAAATTTTCCTATCGAATCGAACACGCTTGATTTAATTGGAGGGTACTTTTTTCTACGTGATAAGCCTTTGGGCGAAATGAAAATTGGCCAAAAACAAAAGGCAAAAATATTAGTCGACGGTAGTATCTACGAGATTTGGTTCATTGTAAAAGGGTTCGAAAAAATCGAAGGACCATGGGGAAAGAAAAATTGTATCCGTACCGCATTGGTGTTACCCAAGAACAAGTTGTTCAAAGAAGAGGACGCTATTCAACTTTGGATAACAAATGATAGCTATCAGGTACCATTTAAAATGGAAGTAAATTTAAAAATTGGCTTTTTGACTATTGATTTAACAAACTATACCATTGCGGGTAGAAATGTATACTAAACCTTAGCTAGGGCTTTCTTGTAGGCGGCTAATACACGTTCTCTAGCAAATTCATGATTTACGATTGGTTGCGGATAAGTCAATTCTTGAAATTCAGGGACCCAATGTCGTATGTATGCCAATTCTCCATCGAATTTTTTTGTTTGTAAAGCGGGATTAAACACGCGAAAATACGGCGCAGCATCACAACCAGATCCGGCTGCCCATTGCCAACCTCCATTATTTGCCGCAAAATCGAAATCAAGTAATTTGGCCGCAAAGTAAGCTTCGCCCCAGCGCCAATCAATCAATAAATGTTTGACTAAAAAACTGGCAACAATCATACGCACCCGATTGTGCATAAACCCTGTCGCATTTAATTCACGCATGCCAGCATCCACGATTGGATACCCTGTTTGGCCTTGTTTCCAAGCTTCAAATTCAGTCTCATTATTGCGCCATTCCAAGCGATCATATTCTTTACGAAAAGCATGCCCTTCAGATACATGCGGAAAATGATGCAAAATGTTGAAATAAAAATCGCGCCAAATCAATTCGTTCAACCATACTTCTGATTTTCCTAAGGCCTGTAATACGAGGCTTCGAATAGAAATAGTCCCAAAACGCAGGTGAACAGATAAACGACTTGTACCCGGTAATGCAGGAAAATCACGCCTCTCGCCATAATGTTGAATCAATGAATCAGCTACCTGCGCAGCTGGGAATGTTAAACCAGCTGGTGTAAATCCCAAGGAGGTTAAAGAAGGTAATTCAAACGATCCTGTCGCATAATGCTCAATCGTTTCAGAAGGAAACTGCTGAATAGGTTGTAAGCGTAATTGCTCCTTCCATTTACGCGAATATGGTGTAAATACCGTATATGGCGTTCCTTGACCACTTAATACCTCACTCTTTTCAAAGACAACCTGATCTTTATAAGCGTAAAACTCTATTTGATTTGCATTTGCCCACTGACGGATTGATTCATCTCGCGCACATCCATACTTTTCATAATCTGCGTTACTATGAATAACACTTATCTTGAAGCGGGTTGAAAGTTCTTTAAATGCATCAAGCGGTTTAGCATGCAACACACATAAATCTCCTCCCCTTGCTTGAATGGCTGATTTCAACTTTGAAATAGCTTCATGAATAAATTCGACACGACCGTCAGCGGCATCAGGTAAGCGACTTAAAATATCTGAATCAAAAATAAAAATAGGTAAAACGGGATGTTCACCACGTAAAGCGGCCCACAAGCCATGATTATCCAAAATCCGTAAATCTCGCCTAAACCAAAAAATAGAAACTGCTTGCATGTCGTAATTCATAGCTAAAGGGTTAAAACCTGACTAATTTCAAATTGTTTAAAATATACCTTGACAAGCCCCCCTTCAAAAGTGTATATTTGTAAAATTGCAAATTTTATGCCCCATTTACTTCGGTTCATGGAAACATAAATTCATTTCAAACCCCATCCGAATGAAATTATCTGAATTCAGATTTGATTTACCCCAGAGTTTAATTGCATTAAATCCCGCTGAAAATCGCGAAGACGCGCGTATGATGGTGATAAACCGAAAGGAAAAAACCATTGAACATAAAAAATTCACCGATATCGTTGATTATTTTGGAGATGGAGATGTATTAGTTACGAACAATACAAAAGTTTTCCCAGCGCGTCTTTATGGCAATAAAGAGAAAACAGGTGCACAAATCGAGGTGTTCTTATTACGTGAATTAAATCGTGAACACCGTTTGTGGGATGTTTTAGTTGACCCAGCTCGTAAAATCCGCGTAGGAAATAAGTTGTATTTTGGCGATTCTGACTTAGTCGCAGAAGTAATTGACAATACAACATCGCGTGGACGTACCATTCGTTTTTTATATGATGGCGATCATGATGCCCTCATGGCTGCGATTCATGAATTAGGCGAAACACCACTTCCCGATGAAATTAGATTAAAGCGTCCAGCTACTGAAGATGATCGTGATCGTTTTCAGACAATTTATGCGGAACATGTGGGAGCTGTAGCAGCCCCTACCGCAGGACTTCACTTCTCGAAAATCATTATGAAGCGTATGGAGTTAAATGGTGCACAATTTACACCACTAACTTTGCACATTGGTTTGGGAACATTCAGACAAGTAGACGTAGAAGACCTGACAAAACATAAAACGGATTCAGAACATTTTATGATCAATCAAGATACATGTGATTATGTCAATCAAGCGATTGATGGCAAAAAACACGTGTTGGCAGTAGGTACTACAGTAATGAAAGCGTTAGAATCTTCTGTTTCCGCGAGCGGTCATTTAAAACCAATTGATTCATGGACAGATAAATTTATCTTCCCTCCATACGAGTTTAAAATCCCAACGGCCCTTTTGACCAATTTCCATTTACCGGAGTCCATCTTATACATGATGTCTTGTGCATTTGGAGGATATGATTTGGTACAAGATGCGTACCAACAAGCCATTAAGGAGAAATATCGTTTCTTCAGTTATGGCGATGTAATGTTAATTATTTAATTATTAATGGGTTTATTTTGAAAAAAATAGAAATAATAGTTGCGGGAGGTACCGGACAGCGCATGAATATGTCGATACCGAAGCAATTTTTACTGCTTCAAAATAAACCCATTCTCTTTCATACCTTAGCCGCATTCAAAAAGGCTATTCCCGATATCGAACTAATTCTTGTTTTACCTGAAAATCAGTTTGATTATTGGGAAAAACTTGGAAGCGAATTCCCTGAAATTCATTCACAAACACCACATCGATTAGTTGCTGGTGGCGAAACCCGTTTTCATTCTAGTTTGCATGGCATTCAAGCCATCAACGAGCAGGTAAATTGCCTTGTGGCCATACATGATGGTGTTCGCCCACTGATAGACCCAAAAACAATCCAGCATGCTTTTTCGGAAGCTGAAATACATGGAAATGCCGTTGTTGCCGTACCTTCTAAAGACTCGGTGCGTCTGTGGGATGAAACACAAAAAGTGTATAAAGCTGTCAATCGCACGGATGTTCGCATCATCCAAACGCCACAAATATTTAGTCTTGATTCGCTAAAAAAAGCATTTGCCAATGGTTACAGCCCTCATTTTACAGATGATGCTAGTGTGATTGAACATGCCGGAGAACGAATTCATTTGGTGGAAGGTAATTATGCCAATTTGAAAATCACAACGCCTGAAGATTTAGCCTTAGCCGAAATCTTAAAAGTAGACACGCATGAATAAGACATGGAATTGGATCGGGGTTCAAATCTTGAATTTCAAAATTGCCATTTTAGCTACCTTGTTTTTAGCAACTATTTGGTTAGCCTATACCGCGAGCCAAATACAACTTAGCTATGAATTAGCCAAAATTCTTCCGCAATCGAACGAACAATTTCAGTTGTACGAATCATTTAAGAAAAAATATGGTGAAGATGGAAATGTGATGGTCATCGGATTAGAAAATCCAAATTTGTTTCAAACAGCTGAGTTTGATGCATGGAATAGTTTATTTACCGATATCAAAAAAGAGGCTGGCATCAAATCCATATTGGCATTACCCAATCTTCCTGAAGTATATATTGATTCAACAAATAAAATCTTTAAAACAAGACCGCTGTATGCTGGATCTATAAATAGCTCGCAAGCACAATTAGATTCGTTAAAATCAAAAATCAACCAATTGCCGATTTACCGGAATTTTCTTTTTACAGAAGATCTCCGGGTCCATATGATGTTGATTACGCTTGACCAAAAAACCATCAACAATAAGAACAGGATTTCACTAGTTAAAAAAATTAAATCCCTGGGTGAAAACTATTCAGCTAAAACAAAAAATAAGCTGCATTATTCTGGAATGCCGTTTATCCGTACGGAATATACATCACAGGTGACCAATGAATTAGTCCTGTTTCTGCTATTAGCTATCGCAGTCACATCACTCATTCTATATTACTTTTTCAGGTCTATTAAAGTTGTCTTTTTTGCCCTGATCGTCATCTTGATTGGCATTATCGCTTCGCTAGCTACTATTGTTCTTTTTGGATTTAAAATCACGCTTTTATCAGGATTAATTCCTCCACTCATTGTAGTAATTGGGGTACCTAATGTCATATTTTTATTAAATAAGTACCACGAAACTTACGCGGAAACAAATAATAAAGAAGGTTCATTACAAACAAGTGCTGCGACCGTAGGCCGTACCTTGTTTTTAGCAAACATTACGACATCGATCGGATTTGGAGTTTTTGCCTTTACTGGTTCTGCTTTGTTAGTTGAATTTGGTATCGTAGCATCTTTGAATGTGATGTTTACGTTTCTTTTATCCTTGCTGTTAATACCTATATTTTTCAGCTATTTAGCGCCACCAAAGCCAAAAGATTTAGCTCACTTTGAAAGTAAACGCATTAATAAATTTCTGACTCGTGTGGAGTTTTGGGTATTTCAGCGACGCAAAATCATTTACACAATCATTGGTTTTTTACTCATCATTTCCATGTACGGTCTGAGTAAAATTGAGGCGGTGGGTTATATTGTCGACGATTTACCTCAAGAAAACGCAATCTACACGGATCTGAAATTTATAGAAAAACATTTCAAAGGCGTCATGCCATTTGAAATCTCCATCGATGCCCATGAGTCAGGCCGCGCACTTTCTCCAGAAATCCTATCGAAAATCAAACGTACGGAAAAGGTGGTGAGCCAATACCCTGAATTCACACAAGGACTATCTTTGTTGACCGCAACCAAATACCTTTATCAAGTATATCGTGGGGGTGATCCGAAATATTATACACTACCTGGGATTGATGAACTTTCAAAACTGAAAGACTTCCAAGGTAGCTTAGCGGGAAAGCAAAATATGTTTGCTGGATTCTTAGACCAAGACAAACGATTTACACGAATTAGCTTTCAGATGGCTGATGTAGGCACCGTAAAGACTCAAAAAATATACGATGAATTACAGCCTAAAATTGACTCAATCTTTCGCACAGATAGTGAATCAGGTGAAATATTACCAGCTTCTGATTCGCGCGTTTATGATGCCAAAATCACCGGAAATTCAGTTATTTATGCCTTTCAAACAGCCTATTTACAGACAAACCTGATAGAAAGTACAATTACAGCCATCATACTTATTTGTATCCTGATGGCTCTTTTGTTTCGGAGTTGGAAAATGGTGGTTATCTCAACTGTACCATCATTGATCCCGTTGATTATAACCGCTGGATTAATGGGCTTCTTTCATATCGCATTGAAGCCAAGTACCATTTTGATATTCTCCATAGCGTTTGGGATTTCGAGCGATGGAACTATTTACTTTTTAACGCGGTACAAAGAAGAGTGGTTAAAGAATTCAAATAATGTAGCTAAAGCAGTCCAGATCACGATTCAAAAAACGGGTGTATCGATGTTTTATACGGCGATGATTCTCTTCTTTGGGTTTTTCATATTTACGGCATCCACATTCAAGGGTACACAAGCGTTAGGGATTCTTGTATCAATTACCTTGCTAATGGCCATGATTTGTAATTTAATTTTGCTTCCAGCTTTCTTAATGGGCATGAATAAAAAAGAGACAAAGGCTATAATCGAAGAAATTTAATGGAAAAACCCAGTTCGATTTATACCCTAAACTTTGCCCTACTTTGCCTGAGTAATTTCTTGTTTTCGGCAAGCTTTTCGATGATTATTCCCGAATTACCCGATTATTTAACTAGCCTCGGCGGTAAAGAATATATCGGATATACCATCGCTTTATTTACCTTAACAGCTGGGTTAAGCCGACCGTTCTCTGGGAAACTTACGGATCATATCGGCCGAGTACCGGTCATGGCCTTTGGTTCACTCGTTTGCTTTCTTTGTGGAGGACTTTATCCAATTATACATACGGTTCAAGGTTTTCTATTTTTGCGTTTTTTACATGGGATGTCCACGGGCACAAAGCCAACGGCGACAGCCGCATATGTAGCTGATATCATTCCTGAAAATCGACGCGGAGAAGCGCAAGGGGGATTAGGCATTTTTACAGCCACGGGTATGTCGATGGGCCCAGCCATTGGTAGTTACCTAGCTAGTGAAATCGGTCTTCGGGAAATGTTTTGGATTTCTTCTCTGTTCGCACTCTTTTCCATATTGATTTTAATGCGGATGAAAGAGACCTTACCAAAATCAATGAAATCAAAATTTTCATTTAAACTATTCAAAATCGGCTGGAATGATGTTTTCGAACCGAGCATTGTACCCGTATTTTGGATCATGCTTTTTGTTTCTTTCTCATCAGGTGTTGTTGTCACCATAATGCCAGACGTCACCAAACTGATTGGATGGCACAATAAAGGCCTCTATTTTACAATTTATACCATTGCATCCATTGTTGTCCGTATATTCTTTTCGAAAACTTCGGATACATATGGCCGTATACCCGTTCTACTTTATTCTGTACTCGTATTAGCAGCTTCCATGTTCTTAATGATCATGGTGCCAAGCCCGCTGACAGTTATTTGTTCAGCGATCTTATTCGGTTTTGCTTGGGGATTTAATACTCCTACCCTAGCCGCATGGACGACAGATTTAGCAAACAAAAATCATATGGGGCGTGCCATGGCCACGATGTATATTGCCTTGGAATTGGGCATTGGCCTAGGGGCCATTTTTGCAGGACAAGTTTATCAAGGAATTACGAATAATATACCTTTGCCGTTTCTAATGAGCGGAATTTTAGCTATAATCGCCTTTCTTTTCTTATTGCGTTACCACCATAATTGGCAAAAAAATGACCTTTAGTGAATATTTGGTTTCAAAAAATATAGATGAGGTAAGCTTCGCAGCACAAGATGCGCAAACATATTCTAGTTGGAAAAGCATGTTTGAACAAGTTCATGCAGCTAGCTTTACAGAGCAAAAGAAATTTAAAATCAATCAAATTAGACGGAAGTTTTTATTAAAAACTGAAAAATAAACGTTTACAAATATTAAATTTTTTAAAAATCTTATAACTATTTGAATATTTAAGCGTTTACTTCATGTAAAGTTTACAAAGAACAGAACTTTGTATACGTAAAAAGATGAAGTAAATGCAAGCAAATCAATTAGAAAAGCTGTTTCCCAATGCAGCAAGTATCCCAAAAGAATATGACCTAACAAGTCCCATTGAGCAACGTGAATATCTAGTCAATGGTGAAATGCGTCAGTGGTCAGGAAAAACACAAGATGTTTGGTCTCCTATTTACATCAAAACTGATAAAGGTTTTGAACAAAAACGTATAGGCTCCTATCCAATTACCGATGCGACTGATGCCATGGAAGTTTTGTACGCTGGTGTCAAAGCCTATTCGAATGGCCGTGGAGAATGGCCATCGATGTCGGTAAGCCAACGCATCGAGTGTGTGGAGAAATTCACGCAAAAGATGATTCAAAAACGCGATGAAGTTGTCAAATTACTCATGTGGGAAATTGGTAAATCATTAGCTGACTCTCAAAAAGAATTCGACCGTACCGTTCAATATATTTATGACACCATCGGTGCTTTAAAAGATATCGATCGTACTTCATCTACTTTTTTAATCGAAGAAGGAATTATTGGTCAGGTAAGACGTTCGCCTTTAGGAGTCGTTTTATGTATGGGACCATTCAATTACCCATTGAATGAGACCTTTACTACGCTTATCCCAGCATTAATCATGGGCAATACGGTACTTTTCAAACCACCGAAACACGGTACTTTATTACACTACCCATTATTAGAGGCATTTAAAGATTCATTCCCAGCTGGTGTGATTAATACACTGTATGGACGAGGAAATTCCATCATTCCCCAATTAATGGAATCTGGAAAAATTGACGTGCTAACGTTGATTGGATCTTCGAAAGTTGCCGACAAGCTTAAGAAAATGCACCCAAAGGTAAACCGCCTTCGTGCCATATTAGGTTTAGATGCCAAAAATGCAGCGATTGTAACCGAAAGCGCACAATTGGAAAATGCCATAAATGAATGTCTATTAGGATCATTGTCATTCAATGGCCAACGATGCACAGCGATTAAAATCATATTTGTTCACAAATCATTGGCAGAAGCATTTAATAAAGGACTTGCTGAAAAAATTGAAGCCTTAAAATTAGGCATGATGTGGGAACCCGGTGTGCAAATTACACCCCTACCTGAACCTAATAAACCTGCTTATTTGAAGGAATTGATTGAAGATGCCAAATTACATGGTGCCTCAGTAATCAATAAGCATGGTGGAGAAAACTTTAAGTCCATCTTCTTCCCTGCCCTGTTATATCCAGTAAGCAACAAAATGAAGGTATGGCATGAAGAACAATTTGGCCCCGTCGTACCTGTTGTTCCATTCGAAGATATTTCTACCCCAATAGATTATATTCACGAATCGTCGCATGGCCAACAAGTCGCTATCTTCGGTACAGATGTAAATGAAATTTCTGCTTTGATTGACGAAACGGTGAATCAAGTATCACGCGTAAACATCAACGCACAATGTCAGCGTGGACCAGATTCATTCCCATTCACAGGTCGTAAAGATTCTGCAGAAGGAACATTATCGGTTACTGCTGCCTTGCGTTCGTTCTCGATTCGTACCGTAGTGGCTACGAAAGCAAACCAGCTGAATAAAGATATTGTGAATCAAATTGTTGAGAACCAACAATCGAACTTCTTATCGACACGCTTTATTTTATAAGCATATCTGTTAAATAAAAAAGCCCTTGAAATTTCAAGGGCTTTTTTATTATAGGGCAGCTCGCTGCGCTTTAACTGCCGGATCGGTGATAAATTCATCGTAAGTCATCAGCTTATCTAAGTATGATTTAGAACCTAATTCGATTACACGATTCGCAACCGTATTGGTTAGTTGGTGATCATGACATGTAAATAACATCGTCCCTGGGAACTCGACCATTCCATTATTCAAGGCAGTAATTGACTCCAAATCCAAGTGATTCGTAGGCTCATCGAACAAAAGCACGTTGGCTCCTGACAACATCATACGCGAAAACATACAACGTTGCTTCTCACCTCCAGATATCACCGTACATTTTTTCAAAGCTTCCTCCCCAGAAAACAACATACGTCCTAAAAATCCACGAATGAAACTCTCATCCTTTTCTACGGAATATTGACGTAACCAATCCACTAAATTCATGGAATCATCTTTGAAGTAGTTGGCATTATCATTCGGTAAATACGTCTGCGTCGTAGTTACTCCCCACTTGAACTCACCAGATGTTGCCTTTCCTTCACCCATCAAAATATCAAAAAGTGCTGTAATGGCTAACGAGTCTTTCGCTAAAAATGCCACTTTATCACCCTTATTGATCGTAAATGAAAGGTTTGTGAATAAAGGAACTCCTTCTTCTGTCGTAGCGGACAAATTCTCTACACTCAATAATTGATCCCCTGCTTCACGCTCTGGCTTAAAATTGATAAATGGATATTTACGCGAAGAAGGTTTGATGTCCTCAACTTGTAGTTTATCCAACATTTTTTGACGCGAAGTTGCTTGCTTTGATTTAGCAACATTGGCGGAGAACCGACGAATAAACTCCTCTAATTCCTTACGCTTTTCATCCGTCTTTTTATTCTGATCAGAACGCTGGCGTGCAGCTAACTGAGAAGACTCATACCAAAACGTATAAGTACCTCCATACAGTTGAATCTTTCCAAAATCTAAATCGGCAATATGTGTACACACATTATCTAAAAAATGACGGTCGTGCGATACGACTATCACCGTATTCTTGAAATTTTGTAAGAAACCTTCTAACCATAAAATGGAATCAATATCCAAGTTGTTCGTAGGCTCATCCAACAATAATATATCTGGGTTACCGAAAAGTGCTTGTGCTAAAAGCACTTTGACTTTTTCTGATCCATTTAAATCACGCAAAAGCGTGTAGTGTAAATCTTCCTTAATACCTAAACCACTTAATAAAGTTGCAGCTTCAGATTCTGCCTCCCAACCATTCAACTCCGCAAACTCAGCTTCTAAATCGGCCGCTTTATTTCCATCCTCCTCTGAGAAGTCCTCTTTCATGTAAATCGCATCCTTTTCAAGCATGAGGTCATACAATCGTTTATTCCCCATAATCACCGTCTGTAAAACAGGCGACTCCTCAAATTCGAAATGATTTTGCTTTAAAATGGACATCCGCTCACCAGGATTCATACTGATGCTGCCCGTTTGTGATTCTATCTCACCTGAAAGAATTTTCAAGAAAGTAGACTTTCCGGCTCCATTTGCACCAATTAAACCGTAACAGTTTCCTTCTGTAAACTTGATATTTACTTCTTCAAATAAAACTCTTTTCCCAAAGCGCAGGGATACATTTGATACTGATAGCATGAAAGAATGGATTAAATAGGGCGCAAAATTACTCAATTTGTGCCTAGAAAAAAAGGCTAAATCATATCAAAATTGCTATTTTTTTTGCAATTTCGGGCAATTTGAAAAATCAACCTGTGAAAGGAAATACAATTCCCGTTCAAGCAAAAACTCCACTTTCGATTTCGATCCAACTCGAAAAAGCGGGTCTTCGATTTAAAATGGAGACACTTGAACAAATATTTCCATGGAACACTTCCGTGCCTAAACTTAAGAAATGGCTTTTAGACCAATCCATTCAAATTAGATTAATCCAACATGCTTCTGTTGAACTGACGACTGAACTATTCTTATTAATTCCAAAGGAGTTTGATTCCCCACTGTATCGATTGGGATTCTTAGAAAAGGCGCTTGGCGAAAGTGTGCTGGATGGACATGAGGTACATGAACAAGCGGTAGATTTTGCCCAAGCAAACCTTGTATTTTTGATTCCGAGTGTTTGGAAGGACTTTTTAGCCTTGACTTTCCCAATTGCAAACATCCAGTATACACACGTATTAGGAAATGAATTAGCCAAAACAAAAGCCTATATTTATCCACGCATTCAGCTACACTTGTTTGAAAAATCGGCATTAGTTATTTTAATCCAACAAGGCAAATTGCACCTGGCGAATGTGTTCCCTTACGAATCAGATACCGAATTAGCTTTTTATTTACACTCAATTCGTGAAGCATATTCACTTCAGTGGAATATGGAAACATTTCAAATAAAAGGGCCTGAGCGTACGAATACTAAACTAATTGAAGGTTTGATTAACCTACAAATACCACTAGAACCCATTTCAAAACATGCGTAAAACAGCATTTTTCCCAGGCTCATTTGATCCTTTTACAAAAGGTCATGAAGATATTGTCTTGCGAGCACTCACTTTATTTGATGAGGTTGTTATCGGTATTGGTCAAAATTCAAATAAGTCCCGCTATTTTTCATTAGACAAAATGAAACATTATATCGAGACTACGTTTAAAGATAAACCTGTTCGGGTAGTCACCTATCAAAACTTGACTGCGAATGTAGCGAAGGAAGTGGGCGCTAAATTCATCATCAGAGGACTTCGAAACACAACTGATTTCGAATATGAAAACTCGATCTCACAAGTAAATAGACATATTAATCAAGAATTGGAAACGGTATTTCTGATCACATCTCCGCACTTAGCGCCAATTAGCTCAACAATCATACGTGACTTACATCGCTATGGAAGTGAAATAGGCGAATATTTACCTTATACTTTGGACGGAATCTGAGATTGATTCACAATGAATTGTTGGATTACATAGCGAATAGAACTATAGGTATCTGACACAGCTTTATTCATTTTACTTTGGGAAATCCACTCCACACGTTCAATATTTTCTTCTACCTGCGGCTTTAGCTTTCCAGTCTGCTTGGATTCCATTACATACCATTTTGTTTTTTTCAAGATGCGTTCATTCTTGAATGAATAGGTATGGTAAGTTGTACAGACTTTTGATTTTAGCTCCGCGACCACATTGCATTCCTCAAAAACCTCACGAACCGCAGCAAATTTAAATGACTCGTTTTTCTCAAGTTTTCCTTTAGGTAAATCCCATTTACCTAGGCGGTAAATCCAGAGAACGTCATTTTGTGGATTTAGCACGACCCCACCAGCTGCTTCAATCACTTGATAAAGCGAACAAATTCGCTTTTTAAGTTCTTTTTTCTGATCGGTTAAAATATATACGGAATGAAAATCAAAAGGCTTGTCGGCATGCAACTCAGTAACAATTTTTTCCATTTGGTCCGGCCCCACGTTCAGCAAGCAGGTATGCCCTTTGAAATCAGCAATTTTAATCGGCTTCAAACGCGCATCTAAAATCACGTCGTAATCTTCCATCGGAGGATATGAACTATTTTTTGATTTTTTGATTAATCGAATGGGGCGATCGTTTATAAAAATGACCATGAATGGATATTAATTTTGGCAAAAATAGAATTAAATACTGATAAGATAATCTGAATACTTATTTTTGTAAAATCAATTTCAGATCA
>JACCDW011740787.1_pt1 | contig 17798 bp, 18 predicted proteins | sample 7449781 | NCBI WGS metagenome assembly JACCDW01 (sample SAMN15323449, study PRJNA562643) | freshwater metagenome | isolation source: river surface water | place: USA:Blue River Watershed | collected 2017-08-18
GAGCACATGATCCGTCTGGCCAAAGAACTCGGGCCGAACAGTGGCGAACCCAGCCGCGAGCAAGATCTGCGCAATTACTTAGGCACTTTCAACTTCAGTGGCGACATGGTCAAACAGGCCGTAGGCACCATGAGCGGCGGCGAAAAAGCCCGACTGGTACTGGCCATGATCGTGTGGCAGCGCCCCAACCTCTTGCTGCTGGACGAACCCACCAACCACCTGGACTTGGCCACGCGCGAAGCCTTGTCCATGGCCCTCAACGAGTTTGAAGGCACCGTCATGCTGGTCAGCCACGACCGCGCCTTGCTGCGCGCCGTGTGCGACGAGTTCTGGATGGTCGGTCGGGGCAAGGTCGAGCCATTTGACGGCGACTTGGACGATTACCAAAAGTATCTGCTGGAAGAATCCAAGCGCCTGCGCGAAGAGGCCAAAAATGCCGCCCGCGATGTATCCGCGCCTGCACAAACGCCAGTCACCGAGGTGTCCAAGCCAGTGATCGCCGCAGTCGCGACACCCGTGGCAGCGGCCCACAGCCCCAGTGTCAGCAGCGCTGAGCAGCGCAAACTCGATGCCCAAAAGCGCCAGCAACTGGCTGCGCAAACCCGCCCCTTGAAACGGGAACTGGAGCAAAACGAGCAACGCATGGCCAACATCGCGGCCGAGAAATCATTGCTGGAACAACAACTGAGCACCCCCCTTCCCCCAGCTGAAATCGCCGAAGCAGGCCGCCGTCTGAAAGTCTTGTCGGATGAAGTAGCCACCCTGGAAGAGCGTTGGCTTGAACTGACGAATTTGCTTGAGGCCACAGCCTGAGTCTGATCAATCGGCCCAAAAACAAAGGGGGCCCACGCATGGGCCCCCTTTGTTTTGATCAATGTACGCGCACTGTGGCGGATCAGGCTTATCCGCCAACCACTGACCAGCCAGCATGCTGATCGGCTTTGTTGTTCTCATACTCCCACGCGGTGCCACAGCGATCACAGCGGTAAGAAGTGATGGTCACTTGACCTGACTCTCGCTGCTCCTTGCGGTTGGCACCTTGCACCAATTCTGCATGGCCAGGGGCGCGACGCCAATTGCGCTGAATACCCGAACAAGGCTCGCACAGCACCATCTTTTTCAATTCACTTTGGGCGTTCAATTCGCTACTCATGGGGTGCTCTTTCGCTGTGGATCCGGGTTCACGACAAGTGTGCCCATGAAAAAAGCACTTTGTACCGAGATACAAAGTGCTTTTTAGTTTTTTGGTGGGACCAGCGGGGGTCGAACCCACGACAAACGGATTAAAAGTCCGCTGCTCTACCAACTGAGCTATGGTCCCTTTGCTACAGTGTTTGTGCACTGTAGCAAGACTCAAATTATAGCGTTATTTTTTGGCCTTCTGAGGACCGAGCGCCAAAAAATTCAAAATTTCTGAAGCCGCGCACATGCCAAAGGTCGCCGTCACGCTGACCACTGATCCATAGCCGTGACAATTGAGCGTGCCGTCGCCCTCCATCGCGCATGACGCATCAGGCGGTGCCACCGACTCCCGACTGAAGACACCTTGAATGCCCATGCGCTTGTCCCCCTTGGCTGCACCATGGTACTTGCGCAAGCGGTAGCGCACTTGCGCCAACAAAGGGTCGTGCGTGATTTTTGACAAATCGTCGACGTCCACCTTATGGGCCAAACGCTTGCCGCCTGCAGCGCCCACCGTGATGAAACCTACTTTGTTATCGAGCGCCCACTGAGCCATGTGCACCTTCGCCCTGACTTGGTCACAAGCATCGATCACAGCATCGGGCAAACTAGGCAACACAACTGGCCAGTTTTCGGGGCTGACAAATTCATCGATGGCATCCACATGGCACTCAGGGTGAATCAAGGCAATGCGTTCACGCATGGCATCGACTTTGGCTTGCCCTGTCGTGTTGGTCAGCGCATGGATCTGGCGGTTGATGTTGGACTCGGCAATGTGATCCATGTCGATCAAGGTCAAACGTGCAACACCACTGCGCGCCAGTGCTTCGGCCACCCAAGACCCTACCCCACCAATGCCCACCACGGCCACATGCGCTTGTCGAACTCTCTGCGCGCCAGATACACCATACAAACGTTGCAATCCACCAAAACGGCGATCATCTCCATCGTCCTGGCTCAATACGACGCTCATGCCAACAACTCCGCACGGTACATTTGCCAGCGCAAGGTCAACACCGCGCCCAACACGATGCCGATGACAGCCAAGCCACTGCCCAAGCTGAGCGTGGACAAACCCGACAAGCCTTGGCCAATGCTGCAGCCCATGGCCGTGACTGCGCCGATGCCCATCAGTGCTCCTCCTAAGAGGTGCCGCCCTAGGTCTGCGGTTTGCGTAAAGCCCTCCCAACGGAATGTGCCTTGCCATTGGGCGCTACAAAACGCCCCCAGCAACACCCCCAGCACCATGACCATACCGGTTGTCACCCGCTTGCCACCGTCACTGAAATACATCAACGCATCCCACCAATAAGCGACCGGTGCCGTCAAACTCATGGCTTCCATCCGACCACTGGCTGTGGCCAAAAAGACAGGCTCCAGTGTTTGCGGGTGTTCAGGCACGTAGCCCAACACCCCACTGACCCACCACAATAGGACCACGACGCCCCCGATCCCAGCCCCTGAGAGAACGGCAGATCGGTCCAATGTTCGACGATCTTTGAAAACCCAGAAAAAAAGCAAACTGGCCACTGCAAAAGCCGACAGCAGGTTTGCCCAAGGCTGAGCGATTTGTGTCATGTGACAAAACCATTGCCCCAGGAAGGCGCCCATGCCGGAGTCCACGGTCAACAAGTCAATCGAATTCACACGCCACACCGCCGTCAAACCGCGCAAAGTGGCCAGGGCCGATATGCCCATAGCCATCAACACCACCAACGACTTCAGATTGCCGCCACCCAATCGGACCAGTGATTTGCTTGTACAACCCGAGCCCAGCACCATGCCCGAACCGAAAATCGCCCCGCCCAACGACAAGGAAAGCCAAGGGATCTGCGTATTGGCGTAAATGGTGTTGCCAGGCGTAACCCAGCCCAACCAAGACATCACACCGAAACCCAACACGGCGACAGCAACCGCCATCGCCCACTGCTTGGCACGGTGGGCATCGCCCATGATCACCCAATCGCTGATGGCCCCCATGGTGCAAAAGTGGCTGCGGTGAAACAGCGCCCCCATCAAGACCGACAACACCAATGTCAGCCCCAAGACCCCCAGTGCCTGGAGCTGGAGTTGATCGAGCGTGATCACCCCAATGCCTTTGGGCTCAGCGCAAACGCGCCAGACGGTCGCGTGCTGTGGTGGCAGCCTCCGATGCCGGATAGGCCTTGACCAAGTCGTCCATCGTTTTACGGGCGCCTTTGAGGTCCTTCAATTCGATCTGGACATTGGAGATGGCCAGCATCGCCTCAGGCGCACGGGCATGCGTGGGAGCGACTTTCAGCATTTGCTGAAAGTTTGCCAAAGCGTCTTTGTAATCCTTGTTGGCATATTGGGCGTTACCCAGCCAGAACAAAGCCGAAGACACATAACCGCTTTGACGATACCGCTGAACAAATTGACCCAAGGCCACTTGTGCAGCCGCAAAGTCGCCCTTGCGGAAAACATCCATGGCGGCTTCGTAGTCACGCTTTTCTGCGGGTTCAGCCATGAACTCCGTGCCATCCACAGACACTTTGACGGGCTCAAAACGGCGCAAACGCTCGTTCACGCCATTGGCCATGTCTTTTTGGCTCAGCTGCGCTTCAGACACGTCGCGGGCCAAGCGTTCTTGAGCACCACGGATTTGCGATTGCTCCGCCTTCAAGCCGTCAATTTGACCTTGGAAATCGAGCAAGGCGCGGCGCAACTGGGCATTTTCATCAACCAAGCCTTTGATGGCCGTGTTGGATTGCTCCACCCGCTGGCGCAAATCCAAAATGGCTTTGCGGGCTTCATCGTCTTCAAAAAGGCCCGCTTGCGCCGTGCCCATCAACGCCCACAGAACGGGGACCCATGCAAATCGGAGCCCTGAGCCCCCCAAACTGGCCAGCGTTTTCATGGTTTTCAGTACCGGATTTCGACGCGGCGATTTTTAGCCAGATCGGATTCTGCAGAGCCTTGCGCTGCGGGTTTTTCTTTGCCATAGCTGACGGCTTCCAGTTGACTCTCTGGCACACCCAACAAGCTCAAAGCCTGACGCACAGCTTCTGCACGCTTTTGACCCAAAGCCAGGTTGTATTCACGGCCGCCACGCTCATCGGTATGACCTTCAAGGTTGGCTTTGCGCTGCTTGTTGGTTTGCAAAAAGCGGGCGTGGCTCTCAATCACTGGACGCGCTTCGGCACGAACCACAAAACTGTCGTAATCAAAGAACACGACGTGCGCTACGCCGACAGGCCCGGTGCCCGAAGCCGACTTCTCGACCACCACACCCGCCACGCCGGTTTGTGCGCCGTTGGCGTTGTTGCCAATGCCTTGTGTCGACACACCGGAGGATGTGGCCGACTTGTCTTCAACAGGCACATCGTCCAACTTCACACCGGATGCGCATCCCGCCAAAAGCGCAGTCAACAACAAACTGGTCAAAAATTTCTTGCTCATGATTTACCTCTTTAACTTCAAAATGAATTCTCAAAAATTTATTTCCGAACCGGACCCCAATGGGGTTCTCGGATATCTCCGCCTTGACCCGCCAAACGGGCTTTGATACGGCCATCCAAGGTCGTGGTCATCAACGATTCTCGACCTTGGAAAACAGTGGCGTAGACCAACAGACGGCTGTTGGGCGAAAAGCTGGGGCGCTCATCTGAAGATGTGTCGGTCAATGCCGCTACCTGTCCTGTGGCCAACTCCATCAGGTGCAGTCGGAATCCACCTCCTACACGCGAGACATAGGCCAGCCAACGTCCATCAGGGCTGAGCGCAGGTGAAATATTGTAAGTGCCGGAAAAGGTCACACGCTCAGCCGGACCGCCCTGAGTAGGCATGCGATAGATCTGCGGACTGCCACCACGATCACTGACGAAAAACAAGGCGCTGCCATCTGGCGAAAATGCGGGCTCTGTGTTGATGCCCCCGGGAGGCGATAAACGGCGTGGCTCCCCGCCCGCCAAGTCGATGCGAAACAACTGCGACCCACCGTCTCGGCTCAGAGTCGCCGCCAGCGACTTACCATCGGCACTCCATGCGGGCGCACTGTTGGACCCCTTGAAGTTGGCCACCGGCCGACGCTGTCCCGTGGCCAGCTCATGCACATACACCACAGGTTTGCGCAATTCAAACGACACGTAGGCCAACTGCGCCCCATTGGGTGACCAAGACGGCGAGATGATGGGCTCTGGGCTGCTCAAGGCCGACTGGGCGTTCTCTCCATCGGAGTCGGCAATCCACAAAGAATAACGCCCCCCGGCTTTGGTGACATAGCTGATGCGCGAAGCGAAAGCCCCTGGGGTACCCGTGAGCTGTTGGTAAACCCAATCGGCGATGCGGTGCGCGGACAAACGCAATTCGGCAGCGGAAACAGTGTCCTTGAAATCACCTTTCTCTTGGCCTTTGACCACATCCCACAGACGGGCACGCACATCAAAACGGCCATCGGCCAAACGGGTCACCGAACCGGCTACCAACGCCTCGGCTGACAACTGACGCCAGGGTGACCAGTCGGGTCGGCTCGTTTCGTCCATCGAGGCCGCCCCCGCGGCCAAGCCTTTGAACTGGCCGCTGCGCTCCAGATCGGCCTGCACAATACTGGCCAGCTTCTGGGGAGCTGTGGCCTCGCCTTTGAAAGGGGCAATGACCACAGGCAACTGGGTCATGCCGACGCCTGTGACTTCCACGCGAAATTGAGCCCATGCGGGTATCGCCAGCAAACTCAAAACCAGCGACGTCAAAAGCCATGACAACAGGTTAATGCGCAAAAAAACAAGCTTCATGTCAATGTGGTGACCATTCAAATAGGGGAAGCCGTGATCGTACACCGTAGAAATCCGTTTTTGACGGTTGCTTTGACCGCCCTCCTTACAATCTCCCCATGAGCTCCACCCCAACCCCAGCCCCCCAGCCCAGCATCCGAGACCGGTTGCGGCGATTGGCCCCTTATTTTGGAAGTCAACGGGGCATCTGGACCATTGCGGTTCTGGGAACGCTCGTGGCCGCGCTGACTGAGCCGATGATTCCTGCCTTGTTCCAGCCCTTGCTGGACAAAGGTTTTACAGAAAACAAACTGCCTTTGTGGGCCATTCCGGCGGCTGTGGTCGGCCTGTTCACCGTGCGAGGCATGGCCAACTTCATCGCGCAATATGCTTTGTCGAGATTGACGAATGACGGCATGGAAAAGCTCAGATCACAGCTTTTTTCCCAACTCATGAAAGCCGATTTGTCATTATTCTCAAGACAATCGGCCAGCACACTGTCCAACACCATCGTGTACGAAGTCCAGAACGGATCAGCCCAGTTGGTGTCTGCGGTCATTGCTCTGGCGCGAGATGGTTTCACTTTGATCGCCCTTCTGGCCTATTTGATGTGGCTGAACTGGAAACTCACCTTGGTGGTGTTCACCGTGGCCCCCGGCCTGAGCTGGATCATGAAAGCGCTTTCGCGCCGCCTCTACAAATTGACCAAGAAAAGCCAAAGCGCCACAGACGACTTGGCATATGTCGTCGAAGAAAACGTGCTGGCACACCGGGTCGTGCGATTGCAAGGCGGGCAAGCGGTCCAAATCAAGCGTTTTGCCGCCTTGGCCAACGCGCTGCGGCGCTTGGCTCTGAAGACCACCGTGGCTTCTGCCGCCATGACCCCGCTGACCCAAATCATGGCGGCTTTGTCTTTGTCCATGGTGCTGGTGATCGCGCTCTATCAAAGTCAAAACGGTGCAACGGGGGCCACTGTGGGTGGGTTTGTCGCCTTCATCACGGCGATGCTGATGCTGGTCGCGCCAATCAAACGGCTGGCTGAAATATCCAGCCCCATCACCCGTGGACTGGCTGCGCTCGAAAGAGGACTGGCTTTGCTTGATGAAGCCAAGGAAGAGACGCAGGGCACACACACCAGCCCCCGCACACCCGGCGAAGTGGAATGGCAAGACGTGCACTTGCAATTCAGCCCCGAAGGGCAAGCGGCGCTCTGCGGCATTAATTTAATAGTCAAACCCGGTGAAACCGTGGCCTTTGTTGGCACCTCCGGGGCTGGTGAAACCACCCTGATGCAACTGCTGCCCAGATTCGTGCAAGCGACATCGGGACGCGTGTGCATAGATGGGGTCCCACTCGAAGACTGGGCTTTGAACAGCTTACGGCGTCAAATCGCCATGGTCAGCCAGGATGTGGTGATGCTCAACGACACGGTGGCCAGCAATGTCTGCTTGGGTTATGACGCCGACAAGCACAAAGTTCAGGCTTGCCTAGAGGCGGCCAACTTGTGGGGCCATGTCTCGCAAATGCCCCAAGGGATGGACACGCTGTTGGGCCACAACGCCAACCAACTCTCCGGCGGCCAGCGCCAGCGGCTGGCGATTGCTCGGGCTCTTTACAAAGATGCGCCCATTTTGATTCTGGACGAAGCCACTTCAGCCCTGGACAACGAGTCAGAGCGTCTGGTTCAAGACGCATTGCAGAAACTCATGCAAGGCAGAACCACCCTCATCGTGGCGCATCGCTTGTCCACCATTGAGCACGCGGACCGCGTGGTGGTCATGGAGCGAGGCCAAATTGTGGAACAGGGGTCGCCAGTCAACTTGCTCGCTTCGGGTGGTGCATATGCCCGACTGCACATCCGGGGTGAATGCGCCAGCGAACCCACCACATAACGCCCTGACCTGACCTTGATCAGAGCAGCACGATATCGTATTGCTCGGGTCCCATGGCCGGCTCCACTTGGAGCGAAATCGGCTTGGCGATGAAGTCCGACAAACCCGCCAGATGTTGACTTTCTTCGTCCAGCAGCAAATCAATGACCGCGGATGCGGCCACCACACGAAACTCCCGAGGATTGAATTGCCGGGCTTCGCGCAAAATTTCACGCAAGATGTCATACACCACAGAGCGGGCCGTTTTAACGATGCCCTTACCTTGACAACTGGGACAAGGCTCGCACAGCATGTGAGCCAAAGACTCCCGGGTGCGTTTACGGGTCATTTCCAGCAAGCCCAATGACGAGAAACCACCGGCCATGGTTTTGACTCGGTCACGTGCCAATTGCTTGCGAAACTCAGCCAAAACCGCGTCCTGGTGGTCTGGGCGTGACATGTCAATGAAGTCGGCAATGATGATGCCGCCCAGATTACGTAAACGCAGTTGTCGAGCAATGGCTTGCGCCGCTTCCAGATTGGTCTTGAAGATGGTGTCTTCGAAATTGCGGGCCCCAACATAGCCCCCCGTGTTCACATCGACCGTGGTCAGGGCTTCGGTTTGGTCAATGATCAGGTAACCCCCCGATTTCAGGTCAACCCTTCGCCCCAGTGCTTTGGCGATCTCTTCATCGATCGAGTACAGGTCAAAAATCGGCCTCTCACCCTTGTACAACTGCAAGCGTTCGGCTGCTTTGGGCATGAATTCACGGCCAAAATCCACCAGCTTGGCAAACTGCTCTTGTGAATCGATGCGGATGCTTTGAGTGGCCTCACCCACCAGGTCGCGTAGCACGCGCTGTAACAACGTCAGGTCTTGGTGCAGCAAAGAAGCTGGAGGCAAACGCATGGACGCCTCCTTGATGCGAGCCCAGGTTTTGCGCAGATAGGCAATGTCTTCCTGCAACTCTTCGTCACTCGAATCTTCGGCATTGGTGCGCAAGATGAAACCACCACCATCCGCCCCCACCAAGGCTTGCAGTCTTTGGCGCAGCGTATCGCGTTGGTCGGACGGAATTTTTTGGGACACCCCGATGTGATCATCCTGAGGCAGAAAAACCAGATGCCGACCCGCAATGCTGATTTGCGTGGACAAACGGGCACCCTTGGTGCCCATAGGGTCCTTGATGACCTGGACCATGATGGCGCGTCCCTCAAACACCTGCTTCTCAATCGGCACCAGCGGCTGACCTGTGCGGGCACTCGAGGACTCGCCTTCGGCATGTTTTTGCCACACATCGGCCACATGCAAAAACGCAGCCTTATCCAGACCGATGTCAATGAATGCCGACTGCATGCCAGGCAAGACCCGGGCCACTTTGCCCAGGTACACATTGCCCACCAAACCGCGCTCCAGAGTGCGTTCAACATGCAGCTCTTGCACCGCGCCAAACTCAACCACTGCAACCCGGGTTTCCTGGGGTGACCAATTGACCAAAATATCTTGTTGCATGAATGAAGTCAGGTTGTGAAATGTGTAATCGGCTCGAAAACGCAAGCATGCGGGCAGCGGCTGCCGAAGTTCGATCAAAAGCTCAACAACGAATACCTACCGAGCGCAACAAACGGGCAGTCTCGAAAAGCGGCAGCCCCATGATGCCTGAATAACTGCCACGGATCTGTTCAATATGTGCAGCAGCCCTGCCCTGAACGCCATATGCCCCAGCTTTACCCATGGGCTCACCGGAGGCCACGTAGGCTTTGATCTGTGCCAACGTCATGGGCGCAAAACGCACCCACGACTCGGACACGGCCGCCAAGCGTTGGTGGCCTTTTTGCACAGCCACCGCCGTCAATACCCGATGGGTCTGACCTGACAATAATTTCAAAATGCGCACGGCATCAGCGGGGTCCGCCGGTTTGCCCAAAATGTCACGCCCCAAGCACACGGTGGTGTCCGCGCACAGCACCGGCGCGGCAAACAGTCCCTGGCGATGCAGGCGCAGCACGGCAGCGTCGAGCTTCAGACCCGTGACACGGGCCACATAACGGCCTGGCGCCTCGTTGCCTCGGACCTCCTCCAAGGATTCGGCATCTTCACCTGGCTCTGCCAACAACAACGTGTGGGCCACACCCATCTGATCCAACAACTGGCTACGCCGGGGGCTTTGGGATGCAAGGTAAATGAAGTCGCTCATTCGCGGTGGTAAGGGTGGTTGGCGTTGATGGACCAAGCACGGTAAAGCTGTTCGATCAACAGCACCCGTGCCATGGCGTGGGGCAAGGTCATGTCGGACAGGCGAATGCGCTCATGCGCGGCTTGCCTGAACTCGGGCTCCAAGCCGTCGGGGCCGCCGATGACCAAGGCCACATCGTCGCCACCCAATTGCCAACTGGTCAGGCGTGTGGCCAAGGCTTGGGTGGTGAGGTTGGTTCCGCGCTCGTCGAGCGCCACAATGCGGGTGCCACGTGGAATGGCCGCCTCGATGCGCTGGCGCTCGGCGGCATAAAGCGTCGACAGTGTTTTGGAGCCGCGGGGCTCGGTTTTCACGGCCTTGAGCTCGACCTTGAGCTCAGGCGGAAAACGTTTGGCGTAATCGTCCCAGGCGGTCTGAGCCCAGTCAGGCACACGCAGGCCGACCGCAACGATCAGCAGCTTCATGAAGGATCAATCGGCTTTGCGTCGGGTCGTGGCTTGCACGGCCTTGCGGGCGGGGGCCTTTTTGGCGGCCGTTTTGGTCGCCACTTTGGCTGCGGGTTTAGCCGAGGGCTTGCCCACCGTTTTCACCGTCGGCTTGCTGGTGGCCGATTTGACCACTGTTTTGACGGGTGACTTGGCAGCCGTTTTTGCCGAGGTTTTCGATGTAGCTTTGGCCGCTGGCTTGGCTGTTTTGGCTGGGGCCTTCAGCGCCGGCTTGGCTTTGGCAGCAGCTTTGACTGCGGTCTTTTTGGCTGCCGGCGCTTTGGTCGCCTTTTTGGCTACCGAGTTCTGGATGTGGCCCTTGACCTCGGCTGTGGCGGCTGGTTTAGGGGCACCAAACTTCAAACGCACGGGTGTGCCACCCCAAATTTCTTCCAGGTTGTAGTAAGTGCGGATCGTGGGTTGCATGACGTGCACCACGGCCTGACCGCAATCCACAATGATCCACTCACCATTGTCTTCACCTTCAATCCGGGGCTTGCCAAAACCGGCTTGGCGAACTTTGTCGCGCACGCTGGCGGCCAAGGCCTTGGTCTGGCGGTTCGAAGTGCCTGACGCGATGATGACCCGCTCAAAGAGTGAGGACAGGTGCTCGGTGTCAAACACTTGGATTTCTTGGGCCTTGACGTCCTCCAAGGCGTCCACAATGGCTCGCTGGAGTTTCTGAATGTCTTTTTTGGCAGCGTTTTCGGTCATCAATGGGGCCTGTAAAGGTGGTGTTCGTGAATATAGCGCTCAACAGCGGGGGGCACCAGACCTGAAATGGCCTGCTCTTTGGCTAGCAGCTCACGGATGTCCGTGGCACTGTGAGGCATCAGCGGCATCTCCAGGGTCCGAATGCGCGCTTGCAGCGTGTCAGATAGGGACGTCGGTGTCTGTGACGCACCTGACGGTTCACCCCAGGCACGCACGGCCATATCACGCCCTGCGGCGCAGATTATAGCGATGCGCCCGATTTCTTCGATTTGATGCCAGGATGGCAAGGACCGCCGCTGGTCGTCACCGAGCAACAAATAGAGTTGCGCCGCGGGGAATTCGACTTGCAACTCCTGCAAGGTGTCCACCGTGTAGCTCGCACCGGCGCGTCTGATTTCACGATCATCCACGACGACCTGGGGCAGATGCGCGTAGGCTATGCGCGTCATGGCGAGCCTGTGGCTGGCATCGCTCAAATCGCGTGACTTATGCCAAGCCTGACCAGTGGGCAAAACACGCACTTGCTCCAGATCAAGCGCTGCGATGGCCGCCTCAACCAAGGCCACATGCGCCAGATGCGGTGGATCAAAAGCACCGCCAAAAACACCCAATCGGGTGACGATGGGCAGATTCAAACCCAATCCTTGGGCACCAAAAAATGGCTCAGCAAGAGCGCTTCGGGTGAACCTGGTTCATCTTGGTGCTGATAAGACCAGCGTACCTCAGGCGGCATGGACAGCAAGATGGACTCGGTACGCCCCCCCGACTGCAACCCAAAATGCGTGCCCCGGTCCCAAACCAGGTTGAACTCGACATAACGGCCCCGGCGGTACAGCTGAAAATCACGCTCACGTTCGCCATAAGGCGTATCTTTGCGTCGGGCCACAATCGGCATGTAAGCGGGCAAAAGGGCATCTCCCACGCTTTGCAACATGGCAAAGCTTGAGTCCATGCCCAGCTCGGAAAAATCATCAAAAAAGATGCCGCCCACGCCGCGCTGCTCGTGTCGGTGCTTGTTGCAGAAATAGTCATCACACCAAGTCTTGAAGCGCGGATGCAGACCTTCGCCAAAAGACAACACAGCATCCTTGCAGGTCTGGTGAAAATGCACAGCGTCTTCGTCAAAGCCGTAATAAGGCGTCAGGTCCATACCACCACCAAACCAGGCCACGGGCGCTTTGCCTTCTGGCTTGGCTGCAATCATCCGCACATTCATGTGCACAGTGGGCACGTACGGATTGCGCGGGTGAAACACCAGCGACACCCCCATGGCTTCAAAGGCCGACCCCGCCAACTCGGGGCGGTGCTGCGTGGCCGACGGCGGGAGCTGAGGCCCACTCACGTGCGAAAAGCCGCACCCAGCACGCTCAAACACCGGGCCACCTTCGAGAATTTGGGTGATGCCACTGCCCTGCAGTTTTTCACCGGGGTCTTTTTGCCAGGCATCGACCAAAAAGGGCGTGCCATCGATGTCGGTCAAAGCGGCAGTGATACGGGACTGCAAGCCCATCAGATAATTTTTAACCGTGTCGAGTTCAAACGATGTGCTCATGGGGCTTTCTATCAACAATGCTATCTCAGGAAGGATGTGAGGCCGAAGTGGCCGTGGTCGCCTTGGCGCCATCCTGCGGACTCCAAGGCACGATGGGGCCCATTTGGTCCACATGAAAACCCAATACACCCTCAAAAACTTGAGCAAAGTGGGCGTAATCCACGTCGGTTTGGCCAGTCAGTTCATAAAAATCAACCACACTGAAGCAGCGTTTGCCCCAATCGAGCTTGACCAAGGCCAATGGCACTTTGGCACCCCAAGCCACTTGGTAAAAACCACTGCGCCAGCCAGGCGTGAGGCTGCGTGTGCCCTCTGGGGCCAAGCCCAACCAAAGCAATTGATCATTGGCTTTATGCTGCTCAAAGACATGGGCCATCTGACCCACCACACCTTTGGATGAACTGCGATCAATCGGAATGCCCCCCACCCAACGCATCCAAGTACCAATCAGTGGAAACTTGAACAAGGAATCTTTGCCCCAAAAGTGCGCCGGAATGCCCAAGGCCCATTTGGCGAGCATGCCAATTGGAAAATCCCAGTTGCTGGTGTGTGGGTAAACGATGGCCACGCCTTGAAGCGTTGGAAACCCCTGAAACTCAAGGCGCCAACCCAACATCTTCAAGACCCAATGGGCCAAACGTGATCCCTTGAATTGAACGGGATGAGGCGAGGGATAAGCCATGAACGGAACTTTCTGTCAGTGCTTGATAGCGCGGTAGCCAATGTCTTTGCGCATCTGCATGCCATCAAACGCGATGGTGCTGGCACTCTGGTAAGCCTTTTGCTGTGCTTGGCGCACCGAATCGGCCAAAGCCGTGACGCACAACACACGCCCCCCAGAAGTCAATATCTGACCGCTTTGCTCAGTTGTGCCCGCATGGAACACCATCGCCTCCTCCTCGTCCTTAGGCAAGCCCGTGATGGCATCCCCTTTGCGCGGATTCATGGGGTAACCGGCAGCGGCCATCACTACCCCGAGCGCAACCCGGCGGTCCCACTCCAGTGTCAAATGCTCGAGCCCCTCTGTGGTTGCTGCCAAAAGCACCTCCAACAGATCGGATTTCAAACGCATCAAAATGGGTTGGGTTTCAGGATCACCCATGCGGCAATTGAACTCCAAGGTTTTGACACGCCCTTGGGGATCGATCATCAAGCCGGCGTACAAAAAGCCGGTGTAAGTGATACCGTCTTTCTCCATGCCCCGGATGGTGGGCAAGATGACTTCACGCATGGCACGGGCATGCACCTCTGCCGTGACCACGGGTGCGGGCGAATAAGCGCCCATTCCGCCTGTGTTGGGGCCTTCATCGCCGTCCAGCAGGCGCTTGTGGTCCTGGCTGGTGGCGAGTGCTGTGACGTTTTTACCATCGCACAAAACCATGAAACTGGCTTCCTCGCCCTGCAAAAACTCCTCGATCACCACGCGGGCACCGCCTGCGTTATGGGCCACGCCCAAGGTGTTGTCAAGCAACATAAAGTCGATCGCTTCATGGGCCTCGGCCACAGTCATGGCGACCACCACGCCTTTACCTGCGGCCAAGCCATCGGCCTTGACCACAATGGGCGCACCTTTGAGATCCACGTAAGCATGTGCCAAGGCCGCATCGGTGAAGGTTTCAAACTCGGCCGTGGGAATGCCATGGCGTTGCATGAATGACTTGGAAAAAGCTTTAGAGCTTTCGAGCTGGGCTGCCGCCTGAGTGGGGCCAAAGATACGTAAGCCATGCGCACGAAAATCGTCCACGATTCCTGCAGCCAGCGGTGCCTCAGGGCCGACCAGGGTCAATGCGATGCCGTTGTCGATCGCCCATTGGCGCAGTTGCACCAAATCGGTGACTGGGACATTGACAAGGTTGGGGTCTTTGGCTGTCCCCCCGTTGCCAGGGGCGACATAAACCTGCTGAATTCTCTGGGATTGTGCCAACTTCCACGCCATAGCGTGTTCACGGCCACCATTGCCGACTACCAATACTTTCATCAAGCTTCCTTAATCTTCGAATTCGGCGTTGTGGAAAACGTTTTGGACATCGTCCAAATCTTCCAGTACATCCAGCAACTTTTGCATTTTGACCGCATCATCCCCGGAAAGCGCGATGCTGTTTTCAGCACGCATCGTCACCTCGGCCATATCGGCCACCAGCCCTGCGGCCTCCAGCGCATTTTTGACGGACTCAAAATCTGCGGGTGCGGTCAACACCTCAATGGCCCCCTCCTCGTCCGTGATCACATCCTCAGCGCCCGCTTCAAGCGCCACTTCCATCACTTTGTCTTCGTTGGTGCCGGGCGCAAAAATCAGCTGACCACAATTTTTGAACTGAAACGACACAGAACCTTCTGTCCCCAGATTACCGCCGTGCTTGCTCAAGGCATGGCGCACTTCAGCCACTGTGCGCACACGGTTGTCGGTCATGGTGTCCAAAATGATGGCTGCGCCACCAATGCCATAGCCTTCATAGCGAATTTCCTCGTAACTCACGCCTTCGAGGTTGCCAGTGGCTTTGTCCACATTGCGCTTGATGGTGTCGGCGGGCATGTTGGCTGCTTTGGCCTTCTCGATGGCCAAGCGCAAACGGGGATTGGCGCTGACGTCGCCGCCACCAGTTCGGGCGGCCACCATGATTTCTCGGACCACTCGGGTCCAGATGCGCTGACGCTTTTCGTCCTGCCGCCCTTTGCGGTGCTGAATATTTGCCCATTTACTGTGGCCAGCCATCGGGAATTCCTTGAATGTTGATTTAATCTACAGGCTGGATTTTACTTTTCACAAGCGGGAGAAAAACAAACATGGCTGAACCGATGCTGATTGCACAAAATACGCAGAACCCCTGCCACCTGTTGCCGGGCCTGGCCAACCGTCATGGCCTGATCACTGGTGCCACGGGCACGGGCAAAACCGTGACACTTCAAACGCTGGCAGAAAACTTCTCCCGTTTGGGCGTGCCGGTCTTCATGGCCGATGTCAAAGGCGATCTGACCGGCATCAGCCAGCCCGGAAAAATCGGCGAAAAACTGGCAGCCGTACTCAAAGACCGCGGCATTGCCCTGCCCGAGCCCCTGGCCTGCCCCACCACCCTTTGGGATGTCTTTGGTGAGCAAGGGCACCCGGTGCGCGCCACCATCTCAGACATGGGACCGCTGCTATTGACCCGCATGCTGGGCCTGAACGATACACAAGCGGGCGTGCTCAATCTGGTGTTCAAGATCGCCGATGACAATGGCTTGCTGCTGCTGGACATGAAAGACCTGAGGGCCATGCTGCAGTATGTTGGTGACAACGCCAAACAATTCACCACCGAGTACGGCAACATCAGTGCGGCGAGCATTGGGGCCATTCAGCGCGGTCTCCTGCAAATTGAAAGCCAGGGAGGCGACAAGTTCTTTGGCGAGCCGATGCTCAACATCGCAGACTTCATGCAAACCGACGCCAAAGGCCTGGGTGTGGTGAACATTCTGGCAGCAGACAAGCTGATGAATTCTCCGCGTTTGTACGCCACATTCTTGCTGTGGATGCTGTCCGAGCTGTTCGAGGTCTTACCCGAAATTGGCGACCCCGAAAAGCCCAAACTGGTGTTCTTCTTTGATGAGGCCCATTTGCTGTTCAAGGACGCGCCGGCAGCATTGGTCGAACGCATCGAACTCGTGGTGAGGCTGGTCCGATCCAAAGGCGTGGGGGTGTATTTCGTGACCCAGAATCCACTCGACATTCCAGACAGTGTCTTGGGGCAATTGGGCAATCGGGTACAGCACGCTCTGCGCGCCTTCACCCCCAGGGACCAAAAGGCCGTGGCCGCTACCGCTCAAACCATGCGCCCCAAAGCTGGCTTGAACATCGAGGCCGCCATCACCGAGCTGGCTGTGGGCGAGGCCTTGGTGAGCTTGCTGGACGCCAAGGGACGCCCTTGCGAAACCGAGCGGGTGTTTGTGTTGCCTCCCGGCAGCCAGTTGGGGCCTATTACACCCGAGCAACGACAAGCCTTGGTGCAGGGGTCTTTGGTGGCTGGTGTTTATGAAAGCACTCAGGACCGGGAGTCGGCCTATGAAAAGATCAAGGGGCAAGGCACAGCAAGCAGCGGCGTCGCTAGCAGCCGTTTACCGGGCCAATCCCCTGCCCCAGCTTCCCAAGAAGGTGGGGTGATGGGCGGCCTGTCAGATCTGATTTTTGGCTCGACTGGCCCTCGCGGTGGGCAGCGCGATGGGGTTGCACAAATGGTCGTCAAAAGTGCTGTGCGCACCGTTGGGTCGGCCATTGGGCGTGAAATCGTGCGCGGTGTTCTGGGGGGTCTTTTGGGCTCCAGTCGACGCCGCTGAGCGAGAGACGAAAAAAAACCGCCGTGTGCAGCACACGGCGGTTTTTGCAGAGGATCTGACGACGATCAGGCTGTTTCGCCCAGCACAGTCACAGTCACTTCCACCACCACATCGGTGTGCAAAGCCACTGCAACAGTGGATTCGCTCACAGTTTTGATGGGGCCATGAGGCATACGAATCTGGGACTTGACCAGCTTGTAGCCTTGTTTGTTCAATTCTTCAGCGATGTCGTTGTTGGTCACGGAACCAAACAAACGGCCATCCACACCCGCTTTTTGAGACAACTTGACCACCAAGCCAGTCAGCTTCTCGCCTTGGGCTTGTGCTTCGGCCAATTTGGCTGCAGCGGCTTTTTCAAGTTCAGCGCGGCGCGCTTCGAACTCGGCCTTGTTGTTTTCGGTGGCACGACGTGCACGGCCTTGTGGAATCAGAAAGTTGCGAGCGTAACCGTCTTTGACTTTGACAATATCGCCCAGATTACCCAGGTTCACAACCTTTTCGAGCAGAATGATTTGCATGGTTGGACTCCTTAGACTTTGTGCTGGTCGGTGTAGGGCAACATGGCCAGGAAGCGAGCACGCTTGATGGCTGTGTTGAGCTGACGCTGGAAAATGGCACGGGGGCCAGTCAGGCGTGCAGGGATGATCTTGCCGTTTTCGGCGATGAAGTCACGCAATGTGTCCACATCTTTGTAGTCGATTTCTTCGACGCCAGTGACTGTGAAGCGGCAGAAGCGCTTGCGCTTAAACAGCAGTGAC